>VAPE01002671.1_pt1 | contig 11816 bp, 6 predicted proteins | sample 3393911 | NCBI WGS metagenome assembly VAPE01 (sample SAMN08290436, study PRJNA428436) | hydrothermal vent metagenome | isolation source: Deep-sea hydrothermal vent chimney | place: Atlantic Ocean: South-mid Altantic Ridge | reverse complement strand
CGAGAAGCAATTTTCTTCCGACTTCCGGCTTCTGACCTCTGACCACCTGCAACAATAATTACATAATACATCAATCTTCCACTAAATTCGCAGTAGAACCTAATTATTAACTGCCGGAGGAGGTTTTGAAGAGATTCGGGTAAATATATTAAAGCGTATATTTGCCCAATATAATTATGTGTTCAGGCCATTTTGGAAGTAGTAAACCAAAGATTTTGACAGACGAAAAAACATTAGTTAAGGCGTTAAAAAATGGAGACAAAGTTGCTTTTGAAAAAATTTTTCACATGTATCACAAGCAGCTTTATTTCTTTTGCTATTCTTTTTTGAATCAAAAAGAGGATGCTGAAAACTTAACACAGGATGTTTTTGTAAAGCTCTGGGTAAACAGAGCCACTCTTGACTGTGAAAAATCATTTTCCGGCTTTCTGTTTACCATGACAAAAAACCTGGCATTGAACCATATCCGCAAAACCATCCATCAGCAAATTTTTGTTAATCAATTACTAAACAACAATCTGGAAGATTGTTACCAAACTGAAAAACAAGTGTCGTACAATGAAGTAAAAAGCAGCTTAAATAACCTGGTTTGCCAGCTTCCACCCAAGCGGAAAGAAATATTCATCCTTAGCCGTGAGAAAGGACTGTCACATAAGGAGATTTCGAAACGTCTGGGTGTTTCAATACATACCGTTGAAAGTCAAATGTCTAAAGCGTTGAAATTTATTCGTAACGGATTAAAGGGTTTTGCACAGACATTTATTCTTCTCTTATTTTTTATCTAACTCGGGTTTCGCAAAGGAGACTCAAAGTGGTACCGGGAAATTTGACATGGGTATAGTATTAAAATCAAGATATTTACGTAATTCTGTTTTGTGTGAAACTTCAGTTATCTAATTAACCCAGTTAGAGAGCTATTGTAAATTTGAAGGTGTACAAAAGTTTTTTTACTGTACAAATCATTGTTATTGTCAAGTAAAGTGTATTAATTACACAGGCGAGTTGTTATGATGAAGAAAGAAAGAAAAAGTATAGATTTGAAAAAGTTATTTAACTACGGTTATTCGAAAGAAGAGTTAAAGCAACTTTTGGGTAAATTAGATACTAAGGAGGAACAGGACTTCCTCTTCGCAGAAGCAGAACACTTGTGGAAAGAGTCAGAAAAACATAAAAGTCAGTTTACTCCTAATCAGGAAAAGATTTTTGCACAGATTCTGGCTAAAATACAGCAGGCTGAAAACACAAAAGTAACCACTACTAAAAGAAAAATATCTTTTGGTAAAAATTATTTAAAAGGGACTATTTTTCAGAAACTTTTTAAAATTGCTGCTATTTTTCTGGTTCCTGTTTTGCTGTTTGCAGGAGGATACTTTCTCCTGCATCATCCCAATCCAAATGCGGAAGCTTGTATCCGTGTAGAGGTACCGCGTGGAGCAAAAAAGTTATTAGTGTTACCTGACAGTACGAGGGTGTGGATTAATTCTGAATGTACTTTGAAATATCCTGAGCATTTTGTCGGGAAAACCAGAACAGTTTATCTGACAGGTGAAGCTTATTTTGAAGTTACCAAAGATGCCGCCCATCCTTTTATTGTTTCCACTCCTGAAATGAATGTAAAAGTATTAGGAACAGGCTTTAATGTTTCAGCCTATCCGGCAAAACAGGTATCCGTTACACTGGTACACGGACTCATCCTGGCTTATCATGTGAATGCAAACGGCAACGTAGAGAGCAAGATCATTTTATCTCCCGGAGAAAGAAGCGTATTTAAAACAAAAAAGAATGTTTTTACCATAAATAAAGTAGATACAAGAATTTATACAGCCTGGAAAGATGGGAATCTTGTTTTTAAAGATACGCCACTTTCGGAGGTTATGAAAAGAATAAACAGGTGGTATAATGTGGATATGGTTGCCAATGACAAAACAATTGAACAATTTAATTACACTGTTGATTTCGAAAAAGACTCCCTGCCGGTAGTCTTAAAGTTGTTGAAGGAGATGACCCCCATTAGGTTTACCATATCCGGTTCCCGGATTTTTGTTACGAGAGACGGAAAACGGTGGAGTGATTTTATGAAAAGACGAAAATATTATAATTAAAAACAATCAGCTATGGAAAATGGTTCCTAAGAAAGAAATTCTGTTCGCATAAGAAAAAAGAACGGGAAATGCTGGCACATTTCCCGAACGGGTAAAAACAAAGTTAATAAATTACATAAACGATACGTATGTTTATTAACAATTAATAATTACAAATACAAAAGTATGAATAATAGATCAATATTTAGATGGCCTGGCAAGCTTCTGAAAAATAAAATTTTCATCATCATGAAACTTACATTCATACTGGTTTTACTGAACGTCTTAACCTTGTCGGCAAAAACATATTCGCAGGAAACACTTTTGTCTATCGACCTGAAAGATGCTTCAATCCAGCAAGTGCTTGATAATATTTCCAGTCAGAGTAAATTTACTTTTGCCTGGAGTAGTCAATTTGTTGATTTAAACAAAAAGGTTGACATTAGAATGAAAAGCAATACGATAGATAATGTTTTAAAAAAACTATTTAAAAATTCTGGTGTAAATTACAGAATTATAGGTAAAAAGATTGTGCTCATCCCTGCAAAAAGTAAGAAGATGAGAAGACAGGCTCAGCCAAATTCAATTAAGGTGTCAGGCATCGTAAAAGCGGAGGATGGCAGTACACTGCCTGGAGTGAGTGTATATATCAAAGGAACTACCGGTACCGGTACCACCACTGATTTGAATGGACGATACAGTATTCGATTACAAAAAGGAGCCACGCTGATTTTTTCATATGTCGGTTATAAAACACAGGAATATAATTTCCCGGTAAATTCTGTTTCGGTAATAACCAAAAATATTGTTTTGAAAGAGAACGTTCAATCACTCAAAGAATTTGTTGTAGTGGGTTATGGCGTGCAAAGGAAGAGCAATGTAACAGGAGCCATTTCTACCATCAAAATGACTGATATCAACAACATACCTGTGTCGCGTGTGGACCAGGCATTGTCAGGCCAGGCAGCAGGTGTCCAGGTTAGTGAAACCACTGGTCAGCCCGGCGAAAGTGTGAAAGTGAGAATAAGGGGAATCGGAACCATCAACAACAATGCCCCTTTGTATATAGTTGACGGGGTTCCCACCAAAGATATTACCGGCATCCTGAGCCCGGACGACATTGAATCCATTACCATTCTTAAAGATGCAGCCTCTGCAGCGATTTATGGAGCCCGTGCCGGAAACGGAGTGGTAATTATAAAAACTAAAAAGGGAACCAGCCGAAAACCAGTGATAAGCTACAACGCGTACTTTGGGATTCAAACTCACGGGCACCTCACACCCATGGCCAATACCAAAGAATACGTTGATATTTTTAACCAGGCCGCCGCCGCCGATGGCAGATCTCCTATACCAAAGAGTATTTTACCCCAATTATCTAACACCAACTGGTTACAGTCTATTTTCAGGCCGGCAATGATAACCAGTCATCAGATATCATTTTCCGGAGGCACAAAGAAATCCACTTACCTTTTAAGTATGGGTTACCTGAAACAGGAGGGTATTATTCTAAATTCCGGTTACGAAAAAGTCAACCTCAGGATAAATATTTCAAGTCATTTATCGGACAAAGTTGTCATTGGGACAAATATTATCCTGACATCTTCCAATCAGGATCGTATTGGAGGTTCGGGTGATGGCTATGGCGGGAACGGAGGGAGTGTTGTTCGCTATGCATTTTTCCGGACACCGGCAACGCCTGTTTATAATACCGATGGATCTTACATGGACCTGCCAAATTTTAAGGGCTATTCCCGGGCAGCTTTGAACACGTGGTTTGGCGATGGATATAATCCGGTAGGATTGGCAAAGAAGTATGACTGGTCAACTAAAAACTACCGCGTTTTTGGTAATATTTTCCTTAACTGGGATATCATTCCCGGATTAAAGTTCAGGTCAAATCTCGGAGTAGATATGAATATAATGGATGAGAAGCGGTTTAATGAAAATTGGGGAACTGATAACAGGATAAACAGTCCCAACAGTTTGAGCAAAGGGATGGGGGTCGATTTCACGTGGGACTGGACAAATACACTAACCTACAAAAAGGCATTTAATAAAAAAAATACGCTTTCCGTTTTGGCCGGCACAGAAGCAATAAAAAATACTAATCACCAACAATGGGGAAGTGATCGTGATTTCCCTGACCAGGCTTCCTATCTTCGGTTTCTTGGAAACGGACTTACTCTGAACAAAGGGGCCACAGAAACCAAAACAGGATGGTCGTTGCTTTCTGCCTTTAGCAGAGTAAATTATAATTATGACAGCCGCTTCCTGTTTGAAGCTATTGTCAGGGCAGATGGATCTTCCAGGTTCGCACCGGCACATCGCTGGGGCGTATTCTATGCAGGATCTTTTGGCTGGAACATTGAGAAGGAAAGTTTCCTGACCAATGTAAAATGGCTTAACCAGTTAAAACTAAGGTTAAGTTTCGGACAATCCGGAAATCAGGATATCGGGCTGTACAATTATCTTTCAATCATCTCTCCCGGCTACAACTATCCCTCCGGTGGTGTTGTTTACAATGGCAATGTTGTATCCTCTTTGGGGAATATAAATACTACCTGGGAAACCTCAACGACTTACGACATAGGATCAGACCTTGCCTTCTTGAACAACAGGCTAAGCATGACCATGGATTATTATTGGAGATACACCACAAACATGCTTGTGCCGGTGCCTCTTCCACCCAGCGGAGGCAGTGCAAGTCCGCCTTTTGTTAATGCAGGCGAAATACTAAACCGGGGCTTTGAAACAGAAATTTCCTGGCGCGAAGCCAAAGGAGATTTTAGATATGAAATAAGTGGTAACTTTTCCATACTAAAAAATGTAGTGAAAAAACTTGGCGGTGGCCGTCCGATAGATGCCGGAAGGGTTGACAATGGCATATTCGCTACTCGTACCGAAGTAGGTTATCCTATTGGATCATTTTACATGTATCAAATGATAGGGATCTTCCAAAATAAACTCGATGTTTTTTCAAGTCCATATCAGGGACCTGGCATCCAACCCGGAGATGTTAAGTTCAAAGATCAGAATGGAGACAACATAATTAATGCGAAAGACAGGGTTCATGTTGGCAGTGCTATCCCTAAATTACTTTACGGACTTACTTTCAACTTTTCGTGGAAAAATTTTGACATGTCGATTTTCTTTCAGGGAGTTTACGGAAATAAGATTTATATGCAAATAAATCAGGATATTGAAGGGTTTTATCGTGGCTTCAATGTTACAAAAAGATTTTATGACCACCATTGGACAGGAGAGGGATCGACCAATAAATACCCACGTGCATCGTGGATTGGGGCTACAAACAATAAAATTGCATCAACGCGTTTCCTGGCATCAGGAAGCTATCTACGGGTTAAAAATCTGACTTTTGGTTACAAAATACCATTCCGGAAATCATCATGGGTTAAGAAACTCAGAGTCTATATCAGCGTGCAAAACGCACTTACCTTCACAAAATACCCGGGTCTTGATCCTGAAATGTATAACAGTAACAACCTAAGGGGAGAGAAGGTACACAATCCTGACCTTGCTTCAGGTATTGATTGGGGAACCTATCCTGTACCCAGAATTTTCACAATGGGCGTTAATTTTAATTTTTAACCGATATACCTAAATTAAGATGAAATACAATCTAAAAATCGTTGTCCTGATACTCATTGCATTGATTACCTTTAATTCCGGATGCAAAAAGTTTCTAAATGAAGGCTTACTCGGTAAACGCTCAAACTTTCAATTTTATAAGACAGCTTCTGATGCTGAACTGGCGTTGACGGGTATTTATAACTCAATTTCATTTGCCAATTCAAACAACCGGATATGGGTCTTTGGCGATGTGGCCTCAGATGATGCGGCAAAAGGAGGAATCCCCGGCGACCAGGCAGATATTGGCCTTATCAACGATTTCAATATCACTACTATAAACGGGAATCTTGAGAATGTATGGACGGTATATTATGAAGGTATTTCCCGGGCCAACTGGTTACTTGACAATATCGGAAATATTAACATGCCTCAGAATCAGAAAGATGATATTATAGGACAAGCTAAATTTCTCAGGGCATATTGTTATTACTGGCTGGCAAGTATTTTTGGGGATATTCCCGTACATACCACTGTGCCAACTCCCACTGAGATGCAAACACCCGCTACTCCGGTTAATGATGTCTTCTCCAATGTAATTATACCTGATCTTATTGATGCAACATCCAAGTTACCAAAAACAGCTGAGGCAGGTCGTGCCACAAGGTATTCAGCATGGGGATTACTTGCAAAATGTTATTTGTATCTGAAGAAATGGCCTGAAGCAGAGAATGCCGCAAATCAGATAATTCAATCAGGACTTTACAGCTTGGAAAATATTTATAGTGACAATTTTAAGTTACATACTAAGGATAACCCCGAAATTATTTTTTCCGTTCAGCATCTTCCCGACCAAAATCCATGGCTTGGTAACAGGCTGAACCAGTTGTTTGCACCGAGAACTAATAACGGTTACGGCTTTGACGTACCCACACAGAATTTTGTGGATGCTTTTGAAGTAACTACTAACGGCGTTGTCGATCCCCGGCTTGATTATACGGTTGGTCGCGAAGGACATTACTGGTCTGATACAACCTTGTTTGACTCCACCTGGTCCTCCACCGGTTATATGAATAGAAAATATATCCAGCCTTTATCTGAAGTATCAAAGAAGAACAAAGCAGATGGGGAATTGAATTATCAGTTTATGAGATATTCAGAGGTATTGTTGATGATGGCAGAAGCCCTTAACGAACAGGGAAAATCAGCAGAAGCCGTTACTTATGTCAATCAGGTGAGGAGACGTGCCAGAGATTCCTATAAATACGACTCGTCGTTACCGGGATACCCAAATGTTCCGGCAGGCTTGTTGCCCGATATTAAAAACAATGGTCAGGCCATGGTAAGAGCTGCCATAAGGCATGAAAGAAGAGTTGAATTGGGGTTTGAGTTTCACAGGTATTTCGATATTATCAGATATGGTGCAATTTATGCCAATAATGCCTTCCGGGATAAACCAAACTTTAATTATGAAAAAGATAAATTTATGCCCATTCCACAAAGTGAATTGAATACTAACTTCAGACTTAAAGCTTCTCCGGAAAATAAGCGGAATTAAATTTACGAACAAATATATTTTATTAATCTGTTATTTTATTTTATGTTAAACTTAAATTAAATTATTATGAGAAAATCTAAAGTTTTATTATTGACATTGCTTATTCCGTTTACAATGAGTATTATACTTATTGGATGTAAAAAAAGCACTACCACTTGCCCAACAGTAGTGTACACTCAGCTGGATAAAGCCATTACTGATGCACAAACTATTTATGACGCTGCTGTTGAAGGTACCAATCCAGGTCAATATGTTGTCGGTTCTAAGGCCACTTTTAAAACAGCTATCGACCTCGCTTCCGGTGTACGCAGTCAAAATTGCGTTACACAACAAGAATTAGATGCCGCTGTAGTGTCCATGAATGCAGCAGTTAATACTTTTAAGGGTCAGTTGATTACCGATGTTGCACCAGGTGCACTTGTTGCGCACTGGCTGTTTAATGGAAATGCGAAAGATGCCACAGGAAATGGTAATAGTGGTACACCTACGGCAGGTCATGCCTATTGGGGAGCCGGTCCTGCTCCGCAGCTTACTACAGACAGGTTTGGGAATGCAAATGATGCCTATCATTTCGATAAAGGCAGTGATATTGTCGTACCTTATTCCTCTGCACTGAACCCTTCGTCCATCACCATTAGCCTTTGGGTTAAAATGGAAGAACAGCCGAATAACGATTACATTATCTCACTTGACCGCTGGAACGGATGGAAACTCAACCTTCAGTCTTCGGATTATCTGTTCTTTACAGTTAAAGCCGTTACATCAGCTGGTGATACAGCCTATTATGATCGTGATAGCAATCCCACATCAATTGATTCGCTTAAATGGACAGCTATAGCTGTTTCATTTGAAAACGGAAAAATGAACTTTTATATTAATGGTGCTTTGGTCAAAGCATGGACGAATACTCCCGGCACACCGGTAACTGTTGATAATATTCCGCTGTCTATCGGATCCGACCTTCCAACAGGCACTTATAGCACATCTGATAAAAGCCCGTATTACGTGAACTGGGGTGGCTATTTTAAAGGAGATATTGATGATGTCCGCCTTTATAATGTTGCATTAACCGGTGCGCAGGTTCAGGCGCTATACGCTTACGAAAAAGACAATACTATTACCAAATAATATCTCGTACGCTAATTTTGAAAAGCCTCTACTTTATAAGTAGGGGCTTTTTGGAATAATTTGCCACCATACCCATGAGACAACTGTTAATTCTTGTATTTAGCCTTATTTTTAATTTGTCGTTTGCTCAACAAATTTCTATTCCCCGTGTCAATAAGATGCCTGATATGCCCCGGCCTTTTGAAATGCGGAACTGGAAACAGGTTGCCACGCAATATGATAAGCTGGTGTTTAACCTGACTGATTCGGGACAATATCTGCCATTGGCTACTGTATTCAGTAATACAACCAACTACCCCAACCATCCGGCCCTGGCCATCCAGTCATACGTGGGTACCAACAGCCTCCCCGGAAAAGAAGCTATTAATGTTATTCCGGCAGTAGTGAGTGCATCGCTTGTGGGTATTGATAAGTCTGACCAGTATGGCTATAACTGGCCACTACTGTGTGAAGAGTATTTTAACCGGCGCCCCGCTGAAAATATTTACCTCAACAGCCCTGTTGCTTCCTCAGGTCACGACTGGTGGTACGAAACCATGCCCAACGTTTTTTTTTATCAATTGAATTATTTCTATCCACATACGGGAGACTTTGACCACCAGATTACTGCTCTTGCTGATCGCTGGCTGGAGGCAGTCATGGCCATGGGTGGCAGCACAACTCCCTGGCATAATCCTTACATGAACTATCGTGCATTTAACCTCACAACAATGACTCCTCTGGAAACAGGAGTAAAAGAACCGGAAGCGGCAGGAGCCATTGGCTGGATATTATACCAGGCTTTTGAAATTACCGGCAATAACAAATATCGTATTGGTGCCGAACTTTGCCTTGATTTTTTGAGCAGTTGGGGAGAAAATCCTTCTTATGAAATTCAACTACCCTATGGCGTTTACATTGCCGCCCGTATGAATGCAGAACAAGGAACGGAATACAACATTGAAAAAATGATAAACTGGTGTTTTGACAGAGGTAATCTGCGTGGATGGGGAGTGATTACCGGTAATTGGGGTGGCAAAGATATGGATGGCCTGATAGGAGAAGTAAATGCCTCCACCCCCGATTACGTATTCAATATGAACAGCCTGGAGCAGGTGGGAGCCCTGGTTCCTGCAGTAAGATATGACGATCGCTTCGCAACGGCTATTGCAAAATGGGTACTTAACGTAGCCAATGCTTCACGGTTTTACTACTCTAAATTCTTACCGGATAATATGCAGGATAACAAAGCATGGACAGCAAAATATGATACTAATTCGGCTATTGCTTATGAAGCTCTCCGTGAAAAAAATACCGTACCTTATGGTACGGGTGATGCCATGAATGGCGGTTGGGCACATACAAACCTTGGACTTTATGGCTCATCTCATGTGGGAATTCTCGGTGCAATTATTAAAAAAACAAATGTTGAAGGCATTCTGCAACTCAACCTTCTTGCCACTGATTATTACCATAATGATGCTTATCCGACCTACCTCTATTATAACCCATATACCACAAATAAGCAGGTAGAATTGAATTTGAATAATGCAGCCTTCGACATTTATGATGCTGTTTCAAACCGGGTAATCCTTAAAGATGTAACGGGCATTGTGCAAATTGATATTCCTGCAAAATCTTCGGTGATGGCAGTTATCATGCCTGCGAATAGCAAAATTGTTTACCATTTGAACCGTGCAAGTGTAAATGGTGTTGTTATTGACTACAACACCGGGCAAAAAGTATTAAACTATCCACCTAGAATTGTTGCACTGACAGCAAAAGATGTTGTTGTTACTACAAAAATAGTGACTTTTTATTGTACGGCTAAAGACAGGGAAACTACACAGCTTAAATATGACTGGGCTGTTGACGGCAAATCCTACGGGGGTGATGATACGCTTGTTTGGAAAGCACCTGCCGACACCGGCGTTGTAAAAGTTATTTGTAAGGTGACGGATACAGGTGGACTTACGGATTCTGACACCATCGCTATCAGGGTTGTGAAAAGAATCAACTATCCGCCGGTTATAGGAAAAATAAAGGCTGATGACCGGATTATTGCACCAAACAGCTCAACATCAGTAACTTGTTTTGCTTCAGACCTAAATGGAGATACGATAACTTATGCATGGAAAACATCCGAAGGACAAATTGAAGGCGCAGGAAAAACAATCACTTATGTAGCTCCTGCAAAAGTAGCTGATATTTACCTGGTTTGTACGGTTGCTGATGGGGAAAGTTCAGCATCTGACAGCCTTTTGGTTCTTGTCAGAAACCCGGAACAGGGACAAACCGGTAACCTGGTGGCCTATTATGAGTTTAGTGATAATTCTGATGACATAACAGGCAACGGACATAATGGTTTGGCAACAAATTGTACTTATGTTGACGATATGCGGGGCAACAAAAAAAAAGCTATTCGGTTTAACATTTCTACAAGTAAAGTAGTGGTGCCAAATGACGAAAGCCTAAATTTTCAGGATGGGTTGACAGTCAGCTTTTGGTTAAAAATAAACCGGTTTTTTAATCATGAATCATACCTTGTTTCTCACGGTAACTGGACATCGCGCTGGAAAATATCGTTGACCAACAAACATATCCGCTTTACGATAAACGGAAGTAATGGAATTATTGATATTGATTCGGAAACAAAGCTTGACATTAACAAGTGGTATCATATTGTCGGTTTGTACAATGGAAAAGATGGCCTTGTTTTTATTGATGGGGCATTGGATGGATATAAACCATTCGAAGGCCTGATTAATAAAACAACGTATGATCTTGTTTTAGGTCAGTCGCTGCCTGACCAGCTTGGCTTTAATTTTAATGGGATAATGGATAAACTCCGTATATATAATTACGGGATTTCTTACAAAAAAGTGAAGGAAATATACAATTCAGAGCTTTCTTCAGTTATCGAAAAACAAGTTGCAACTAATCAATTAATTGTTTACCCAAATCCCTCGGATGATGTGATTCATATTCGATTTACAGATAGTCCGAATCAGGAATTTCTAATTTCAATTTATTCTATGTCAGGCATGTTACTCAATAAAGCTGTTGCTAATACAGGAAGCGTTGGTCTGTTTGAAACCCGTTTTAATACACAATATTTACAGTCCGGTGTATATTGGATACAAGTAAGAAGTAAATATAAAGTTACCACAAAATCTTTTATTATCTCAAGATAGGATTTAACAATTTATCAAATACATATCATCATGAAAAAATATTTATCAAGTACGAGCATTTTACTGTTTTTAATCGTTTTTTTAAGTTTCGGATGTAACCGGAACCAACACGCTTCGGATACGTCATGGACACTGGGGCCTTTTGTTAAAGTAGATTCGGTAAATCCGATTATGGGCGCTGTGGACAGTGTGGCTTTTATGGGGCCTGTTCAAAAGATGATGGTTAAATGGGAGGCTAAAGATGTCTTTAATCCTGCTGCCGTGGTAAGAAACGGAAAGGTTTAT
>VAPE01004127.1_pt1 | contig 11826 bp, 10 predicted proteins | sample 3393911 | NCBI WGS metagenome assembly VAPE01 (sample SAMN08290436, study PRJNA428436) | hydrothermal vent metagenome | isolation source: Deep-sea hydrothermal vent chimney | place: Atlantic Ocean: South-mid Altantic Ridge | reverse complement strand
TCTCAGCATTATAGCAGGTATGCTAATGCAAGGCAAAACTATGCGAGGAGCTACTAGTAGCTTCAAGTAGTTTTAACGAAACAGTAGTATATCTGCTATAATGCCCGTAGGGAGCAGCCTCGTGGAGCAATCTTGCGAAAAAACTTTTTATCATCATAGCTGCGGCTATGACTTAAAAAAAGATTTTTTACAATCTTACCCCACTAAGCTACTCTGAGAATGTATAGGGTTTTTAGAGGTGCCCTTCAATATAACCATCACGCTTTTAAACCAACATTTCTATTCAGCCCACCTCCTTATTTAACCCTATTTGCAACTGACATTACACATTTTTCAATCCTAAAATTTGTCTTTAACAGCAAATTTAGGATTGCGATTCTACATATCTTTGTAACTCGTAACTATATTATGTTATAAATTTATTGAAATGCTATAAATTTTGTGTTAAGATTGTGCAAATCTTGTAAAGACAAGAGTTCAACTGCTGAGACTGCTGAAAATCCATTGTACAATAGATTTGAATATTTCATCTATTCCTTTACCCCCCCCCTAAACGCTATCGCTTAAAATTTATATTTTAACTTTATATCATAAATTATTTATAGTGTCAAGCTTTTTTTCCATTACTTTTAGTTTTTTTCTAATGACAGACAACTCACTAAAGTCAGTCATTGTTATCTAAAGTTACTGCAGCGATTGCCGCATCTCATAAGTCAAGATATATGATGAGAGTGTATCATTTTATACTCCTATTTCTTTAATAAACCTTTAAAATTTTGTCCGCATCTATTCTATAATAAGATTCTTAAATGCATCACTTGAAAAAACGCACATTGCATGCTCGGAACCATTAGTTGGCTGATACATAAATCTATACGATGCTGTTTTGCCATAAAATTTTTTCATTCTGTCCCAGCCTTCCACAAAAAATTTACACTTATCATCAAAGCATACATATAAGAAAGGATCTGCCCATCCCGATGATATATCACCAAAATTATAAGGTGGAATTTCGCATTTCGACATCCTTTGATTGCAATGAGGGCAATTGGGAGCATCCTTTATTTTTAGTTCCATGAAATGGCAACCTCCTTTTAAAAAATTGTTTAATCTTTATAGATAAATAGTTAGTTTCATTGTCCGATATGACCGGAGTCTAAAAAAATTCGATCCATAACAATTATAATGATATCATATTCATGCTGCATTTATCGTTAGTTCATCTTAGAATCATAGATAAGATAAATTCAACTGCGGAAATCACAAGCAATGTTCTATAAACTTTGGCTGGAGTTTTGAATATAGCTGCAATTATACTAAAAAACGGTGTAAAAAGCAGTACCATAACCCCAATCATACTAAAAGTATCGGTATAGTTGAGATTTTTAAATATCCAAGAATAGCCATGAGGCTGATAGGTTTTTATATCCATCCAAAATTTAGCCACAGGTTCGCTCCAATGACTAATCACTTCGCTCTGAGGGAGATATTGTCTGTAGCCGAGAAAATAACCTATTGAAGGAACAACAATTAAGATAATGCCTATAATTGAGAAGATGACCATTGCTTTGGCAAAAATAGCCCCCATTTCATCAACGTCTATTTTTTTATCAACTGATTTCATTTTTTATGACCCCATAATGTGCGACAGCACTTGCAGACCCTGCAGACCTTTAATAACATTCAACAGGCCGGTAACAAACAGTATCCCAACAACAATCCATTTTACAAAAACCGGTTTTATAATTTCAGCTACTTTTGCACCGATCCTTGCACCTATCATTATACCGAGTATGGCAGGAACAACTATGTAAGGTAATATGGCGCCTTTGCTAAGATATGTGCCAATAGCAGGTGCAATGGCTGTAATAATAAGCATGCTTGTTGCAGCTGCAGCCTTGATAGGCATTCCCATTAATATATTTAAAACCGGAACATTTGCCCAGCCGGCGCCTAAACCAAACGTTCCAGCCACTAAACCGATAATGGCAAACATTACTAACGCTTTTGGCAGATTCTTGACTTTATAATCCACCACTCTGCCGAGATTAGGTTCAAACCATGATCCGCCTATTTTCAGTCTTTTTGACCATGCATCAACATCATCTTCACTCACATTAGGAAATTCAAGTTTCTTTGATACCATCATAATGGCAAAAACAATAAGTATTGTAATACCGAGCATTAGCTCTATGTAGTATTTGCCTTCGGGCAAGCTATTTGTTATACGTAAGCCGATTATACTTCCTATAACAGAAGTTACTATCGTTATCGGCGCAATTACCACAAAGACTTTTATATTTGCCAATCCTTTTTTTATAAGGTATGGTACCGAAGAAAACGCCGCTGTTACGGCCATCACAAGTCCTGCTCCTCTTATAAAATCAATATGAAAAGGAAATATAACCGCAGATAACGGAACAAACAGCGAACCTCCTCCAACCCCTGAAACCGGAGAGATAACGCCTATAATCATGGTAAACAAAAAGAGCATCACTGACCAAGCCATTAAAAAACCTCCGTACAACATTTCTTACCGATAAACCCATCATATTCGGCTTCGGCAATTCCGCAAGCATTGTTATGCCGCATCTTTTCCAATCATTTTGTAATAAGTGATAGCCAATATCCTATATCCCATATGAGATAATTTTGAATAAGGGAAATAAACAATTATATAAAATACAAATGTAAGGTGAACAAGATACATCGGATACGCAATTTCACGTAATGAAGCAAGTCTTGCAGCCTCCGTTGACAAACCGGTCAAAGCAAGAAGCAGTATAATAATAGTAAAGCTCCAGTCAAAAGAGGAGTTTTTTGTGTTTATACCTTTATCTTTTAATCTATTGCCTATCAAGATAATTATTCCAACTATCAATAAAAATGCGCTTAGATTTGCGAACCATTTCATAGGGTCATCAAGTGAAATGGGTGTATTAATATCCATAACCCAATAATAAAATGCAACCCAACAGGTAGTTATAAATAAGCCTATGAAGCCGTAAAACACCATTATATGACCAAACTTTCGATCTTTATTTACTTCGCATTTTGAGAAATTCTTATGTAGCAGAAATTCCGTTATAGCTTCACCAAATGAGCTGCCAAAACTTTTTGCATAACTTACTTTATTGGCTTTCATTAAGGATAACCAAAATCTTCGAAGAGCGGTAACATACAATATAAGTGAGATTATAACAAGCGAACTAAAAAACAGATCAATGGTTTCCGTTGGGAAAAGACGCGAATAGATTATTTTTCCATCAGGTATATTTAAATGACCTGATATTGTCAATATCACAAAAAGAAGTATTAACGGTATAATAAGGGCAGCTGCGGTAGCGATATAATTCGCATTTGCAATTAGATGACCAAGAAACTTAGGTATTGCATTTTCGCTGATGAATTCTGCCCGTAACGCTCCCATCACATCGCCCGGTCTTGCACCCCTTGGGCAATATTTAGAACAATCGTTGCAGTTATGACAATACCAGATATCAGGATCGCCAAGCAGTTCCTTTTTCATACCCAACTGCGTCATTATCATCTCTTTTCTGGGAAACGGTTTATCATCGGATGAAAGCGGGCAAATACCAGAGCAGGTAGCACACTGGTAACATTTTTTTAGTGTATCACCACCGAATTTTTTTACCGATCGGATAAATTTTATATCAGGAGCAGACAACAAATTATATTGTGATTGATCTGTAGAATTATCATTAGCAGAAATATTATTGTCTGAACTATTCATACTTGCAAGTCTCCTGTTTGCCGACTTGATAATAATGGCAGCATTGCCGCATTGTGCTGCAGCTTTGATGGAGAACGACTTAATCCGACTGCAGCCAACCGATTCGTCTGCTTAATTTTAAAACCTATTTTCATATATTCTTCTATTAATAACCGCATCATCATAAATATGCTATCTCCCTGATGTAAATTATGAAACTTTGCAGTTCCGTAATTACTTAATTAACATTAAACTGTTTAATTACTAAAATCCCTTGAATGGATTAGGTCCTATCTGCTTAATTTTTTCGACAAATTTATTTAGAATCATCGGCAATTTATCATATTCGTTTATTGCAAGTTGAATCTGATCCACTCTTTCTGCTTCTAACATTAATCTGTCAAGTGTTTCCTGCACCTTACCGATGCGTTCATTTGCCAACTGGCTGCCTTTTATAAAGTGACACTGATAATCATCGCCATATTTACAGCCTAATAACAGTATGCCATCTATTCCTTTGGAAAGAGCGTCGGTAATCCAAACAAGATTTACGCTTCCCAAGCATCTGACTCTTATCAGTCTGAAATTGGGCGGCAGCTGCATTCTGTTGATTCCTGCCATATCAAATGCAGGATAAGCATCATTTTCACATATCAATCCAACAATAATCGGAAACTCCTCGTCATCAGGAACTTGTATCTCCTTAAACATCGAAGACACCATATCAACACTGTAGTCACTGAAAGATATAATTCTCTGAGGACAAGCACCCATACATGTTCCACAACTGCGGCATCTGCCGGGATGCTCCTTCGGAGTACCATTCGGCTCCTCATCGAGTACTCCGAACGGACACTCCACGGTACATCTGCGGCACTGAGTACAAGTTTCCAGTCTGAACTCAGGAACTGTCAGATCGCCTACCCTTGGATGAACAGTTTTACCTTGAGATGTAAGCTCAATACATTGAATTGCTTTGAGCACCGCACCTGTCGCATCTGTTGCCGCTTCAGCAGCATTCATAGGGTTTTTTACAGCACCGGCAGCGTATATACCCGTTCTTCTTGTTTCATAAGGAAAACAGATAAAATGTGAGTCGGGAAAACCGTATCTGAGATGCGGCAGCTCAGGACCCTGACGATATTTCAAATTAAGTGCAATCGGAACCGGTACAAGTTCTTCAGATACACCATCTTGTGTTTTTCTTTTAATAATATTGCCGATGAACTCGGGTGTCAGGTCATTGGGTTCGCTGCCTTCAGGCACCATGTTCGTCACCATTCCGGTAGCCAGTACGACAAGATCTGCCATTATAATCATCTCATTGCCGAGCAATCTATTGTTAATCTTTATTCTTATGCTTCCATCACTATCTTCTGCCATTGATATGATATCGCCTTTCAGCAGAAACACGCCTTCATCATCCTGCATCGATTCATAAAATTTCTCATATAATCCCAGCGTTCTCATATGCTGATAGATTATATATGCACCTGCATCAGGGTTTGCCTCTCTGATATATTTTGCCTGCTTCAGCGAAGCCATACAGCATACGGATGAACAGTAAGGCAGATGCGATTTATCCCTCTGACCTGCACACTGTATAAACAGGGCATTCCGAACCTTTTTTCCATCTGAGGGTCTTTTTATCAGGCCGTTTTTGGCCATATCCTCAAGTTCGAGATTCGTTATAACATTTCTAAATTTACCGTAGTTGTATTCATCGGCAAGCTTCGCAGCATCATACGGCTTCCAGCCAATGGTAAAAACAATTGCTCCCACTCTGAATTTCTCAGGTGAGCTGCACTCCGGCGAATTATATCTTACGTGTCCTGCCTGCGGCACTTCTGCCGCCTGTTCTGATGTTTTGCTTTTTTCCGTCTCGTCTTTCTCTTTGTCAGAAGGTTTAATGATATTATCATTCGAGCAGATTAGTACATCAAACATTCCAGGTTCGCCTTCAATGCTGATAATGGTGCTGTTTGTATACACTTTTATATCAGGATTACTCTGAACGGCTCTTATCTTTTCTTCAATATCCGGCATCTGAAGATCTGTATAAGGCGGCTCCGACGGAAATATCCTGTGCATCTTTCGCACTCTTCCGCCTAACTGCTGAGCTTTCTCCACCAAAACGGCCTTGCAGCCTGTTTTAACCGTTTCAAGCGCAGCGGTGATTCCTGCGATGCCGCCGCCAACAACAAGTATACTCTTTTCAAGATCGGCTGTCTTTGGTTTAGGCGGGTTCGATTTTTGTGCCCTTACTATACCCATCCGAAGATAATCCTCTGCCATTAACTGAGTGTTTTCATCGTTAGACGGCTGCGTCCAAACAACATGTTCTCTTAGATTCACCCTCTCGGTTACATATTTTAATGGGTCAAAATCAAAAAGATCGCCATTTACCCTCATCGAACAGGCTGCTACAACTATGGTATTTATACCTTCATTCCGTATGTCGTCCTTTATAGACTGAACGCCTTCCTGACCGCAAAGAAAGGTGCTTGACTTGCATACTGAAGGGTTGTAGCCATCTGCCGTTTTTTGAAGTTTTTCTATATCAAGCGCTTTGCCTATACCGCAGTCAGTGCATATATAAACACCTACTTTTTTGTCCATACTCATCTAATTTCCCAAAACCGTTTGTATGCTTTTAAGAGCCGCTGATGTTGCGTCCTGCACCGACGATGTGACATCACCAGGTTTTTTAGCAACTCCGGCAGCATAAATACCATTTTGTTTGGGATACATAAATCCGTTTTCCTCAAGATTGAGTTCAATAGGAAATTTCTGCTTTATGGTCTGCGGCTCCATTCCTGCTGCCAACACAACCATATCAAACCTTCGATTTATTTTTTTTAGGTTCACAACATCCTCTACAGTAATCACAACATCGTCTGATTCAGGATCCTGCTCTATTTTTGCAACTTTTCCCTTTATCATTTCGATTTTTTCATCAGAATCAACTCTCCTTAGAAAATCCTCATATTTCCCCGGTGTTCTAAGGTCTATATAGAAAATCGTTATCTTCGAATTCGGATTTTTTTCTCTAATATAAGTTGCTTCTTTCAAAGAAGACATGCAGCAAACGGCAGAACAGTAGTTCAGATGGTTTTCATCTCTTGATCCTGCACATTGCACAAAAGCAACATTGTTGACTTCTTTAGAATCCGAAGGTCTCAAAATTCTTCCTTCGGTATGACCGTTTGGCGCAGCAAGCCTCTCCATCATCATGTTTGTGATAACATTTTTTACACTGCCAAATCCAAGATTATCAATCTTCGCAACATCATATAGATTCCACCCGGTTGCAAAAACTATGCTGCCCACATTCAGTTTTATAATCTTTTCTTTCATGTTAAGATCGATAGCATCGTATTTGCACACTTCAACACATTTTCTGCAATTAGCACTTTCGCAATATTTATCATCTATGACATACCTCATAGGAAACGCCATCTCGTGCGAAAGGTATATCGCCTTTGTGTTATTCATATCATAGTTAAACTCGTTAGGTCTATCCACGGGGCATACATCCACGCAATCGTTGCAAGCGGTGCACTTCTCATTTACATATCTTGGCAACAAGTTGAGTGTAACTGTAAAATTGCCTGCTGAACCTGAGATATCTTTCAGTTCAGTCATTGTAAAAAAGCTGATAGACGGATTGGATTTAATTCTCTTAAAATTTACCTCCAGCCCGCAATAAGGAGGACAAAGTTTAGGAAAATACCTATAATGCTGCGCTACCCTGCCCCCAAGATAAGAGTTTTTTTCAATCAAGATAACACGGTACCCTGTCTCAGCTGCCTCAACAGCGGAAGTTATTCCGCTCATTCCGGCACCCACAACCAAGATCGGTTTAGTGGGAGTTTCTGCCATATAATTCTCCTTGACTTTTAACTTAACTCCTAATTTAAAGAAGTTTTTTACTAATTCTTTTAAATTTAAATCAACCGTTATTATCAGACTTATAATTGATACTTGCCTAATAACATTTTCAATACCCTAATAAATACCGGCAATAATACGCCGTTTTATCTCTCACTCTGTTTGCGTACAAAAGAATTCAAACTATTCAGCAAGAGATAGGCTGTGACACCTATCTCTTAAGCTATTATCTACTAATCTACTAATTGAATATAAGGAACCTTTCTAAGCGACCACTCACCGGTCTTAGGATCATATTTGGAATTAACAAAACATTTCCAATTCTCTTCATCAAGATCAGGAAAATCAGCCCTATAATAATATCCAGGGTATCTTGTCTCTTCTCTGAAAAGCATATGTCTAACGTGAGCTTCAGCTGTCCATAATCTATGTACCATCTCCCAGCATCTCATCAACTCATGCAGATCCTCCGCAACCAATCTTGCGAGATCCTCTTTTAGAAGCTGCAGTTTATCAAGAGCAATTTCCAACATAGGTCTGTTAGTAGAATACCATGTGCTTACGCCTCCGGCATATTCATCCATTAACTTCATAAGTCTTGCTTGTGCCTGTTTTGGTCTCAGATAATTTGGATTGATATCAGGCATTGTGGTATAGTTTTTATATTTTTCGTACAGTTCAAACGGAAGATACAACTCTTTAGCAGCATCCTCTGCGGTAACGCCAAGCGCAGGAGTATAATCCTTATTATCAAAGATAAATGCCGTCATACTTTTACCTGCAATTCTTCCATCGGCAAAAGAACCCGACGAAAACTTATGACCGGACGCGCCGACACCATCAGCTGCGGTGAACAGACCGTTAACTGTGGTCATTCTCGTATAACCCCACTGCCACTCTTTAGGAGCGATATCGGGAGGTCCGCTTACCCAAAAACCAGAACAAGCTGCGTGTGAACCGATAAAATATGGCTCGGTAGGCATCATTTCGGAAGGTTTTTCCTCAGGTGCAATATTGTTTGATGCCCAAACACCTGCCTGACTTATAGTCATATCAAGGAAATCTTCCCATGCCGCCTTCTCCAGCTCTTTTGCTTTCTTTTTGTCTTTCGCCCTTACTCCTTGAATAGCTTCGGCAGTTTGCATTATTATAGGACCCCTGCCCTTCTTAATCTCTTCAATCATTTGCACATTTCTCAAACATGTCGGTACAGGTTTCATATCGCAGTAAGGTTTATATTTCGATAATATGTCCGTATTCTGCGTATAATCTTCACCGAAACCGTTTGTTGCCTTGCATTTAAGGTAGAGGAAGAATGTTCCGACAGGACCATAGCCGTCTTTGAACCTTGTTGGAACAAAAACATTTTCCATAAGAGTAAGCTCTGCGCCAACTTGAAGTCCCATCGTAGTTGTAGAGCTTGAATTCCACACAGGATACCATGTCCTTCCCAAACCCTCATCTGTGGAACGCGGTCTGTATGTATTAACGCCGCCGCCGCATGCGTTCAATATTGCCTTTGCTTTAAAAAGATAAACTTTATTTTCTCTAACATCAATTCCGATAGCACCTGCTACCCTGTTGTCTTCTTTTTCATCAAGCAGCAGCCTTGTGATAAAAACTCTTTCAAATAGATTCTGACTCTGCCCGGTTGCCTCTCTATTCAATTCGAGTGCCTTTTTTGCCGCTTCTGCAACAATGACTTTGTAGGATTCGCCGCTCATCATTGCCTGCCATCTGCCGGATCTGATAGCTCTTGCGCCATCTTCGAGTTTTTTATTTTCCTCTCCTGGGTATTTCCAAATAGGTAATCCCCATTCATCAAACAAATATACTGAATCATCGGTATTTCGGCCTACATCATAAACGATATCTTCTCTGGTAATACCCATCAGGTCACCGCGAACATAACGTACATAATCCTCTACCGTATTATCGCCTACATTAAGGCCAAGATAGGTGTTAATGGCTGAAAGTCCCATTGCTACAGCTCCTGAACGGTCTATAGCCGCTTTGTCAACAAGCGTAACCTTGACACCTTTTGGTGTTGCCCATCTGCAAGCTTCATATGCAGCACCGCACGATCCCATGCCACCGCCTACAAGTAGAATATCTGTTTCAATGACGGTGAGCTCAGGCTGTTTACAGTACGAGAATGTGCATGTCTCCTTTTCCATCTTTTACCTCCTGTGTATTCTTATTTTGAAGGAACGGGCATCTTATCGCCCCTGCCTTGATGAGTAAAGAGTCCCGGATCTTTAATTTTTGAATAGTCAGGCTCGGGCTTACCGCCGTAAGGATCTATTGAGCCTTCGGCCGTTTTTCTGGTGTCAAACTTGAATCTTTTTAGTCTCCCGTCGCGAAATTTGATCGTCCACATAATGGCGTCTGAACCTCTAAGCGGGATAACATTACCGCCGAGAGGATTAAAATCTGTATAGCCTCTCACCTCCATAGCCTGTTGAGGACATATCTTAACACAGTTGTAACACTCCCAGCACTGGTTAGGCTCTTGGTTATAAGCTTTCATCCTGTCTCTGTCTAATTTCATCAGGTCATTAGGACAGATGTACATACATGCTGTTCTTTCTTCACCTTTGCAGCCGTCACACTTGTCAGTAATCACAAAACTTGGCATATCTTTACCTCCTTTTTCAATATTATTTTTAAGGTTCTGCATATCATTTCGAACACAAGAACGAATCCTTCATTATTTTTCCCCCGTATGGAGAAATTTACAAAAACAAACGCATTCGACTTGTTAGTCTCCTTGTGCATATCTATGCAGTTTAACTTTTACTCTATCTTCATCCATAATACCGTCATAGTATTCGCGCAATATTTTTAAAACCTCAGGGCGGCTAAAATGATCAGGCAGATCTTTATTCTCTGAAAGCATTTTTCTAAGCATAGTTCCGCTAACTAAAATTCTGTCATCTTTTCCGTGAGGACATGTCTTCATAGATGCCATACCGTCGCACCTTTTACAATAAAATGTCCAATCCATCCTCAACGGTTGAATCTCAAGAGAGTTTTCCGGAATCTCATCAAATATTTTATGTGCATCAAACGGACCGTAGTAATCTCCAACACCAGCGTGGTCACGACCTACTATCAGATGGCTGCATCCGAAATTCTGTCTGAATACTGCGTGCAAAAGTGCTTCACGAGGCCCTGCATACCTCATATCCAAAGGATATCCTCCAACCATAATGGTATTTTTCACATAATAATTTTTTATCAATGTGTCTATAGTTTTTTGTCTGACTTTAGCCGGTATATCACCAGGCTTCAGCTTACCAAGAAGCATATGGATAAACACGCCATCATAGGTTTCCAGAGCAACTTTGGTTAAATATTCATGCGCCCTGTGCATTGGATTGCGTGTTTGAAATGCAACGACTGTGCTCCATCCCATCTCCTCAAACTGTTTTCTGCTTTCAGCGGGTTTCATGTATATATCTTCGTATTCTTTAGGAAAATTTCCTTCGCTAAGCACTTTAAGATCGCCTGAAAGATTCACTTCCGCCTGAGCCATAACCTTTGCTGCGCCCGGGTGCTTCGTATCGGCTGTTTTAAAAATCTGCATGCACTCATGTTTTTTATCTATCGTATATTTCTCTCTGACAGTCATAGTTCCCATCAGTTCACCTGACTCTTCATCAATTAGGGCTACATCCTGACCGGCTTTTATGCTGCCTGCCAGCTCTTTTGTAACAGACAATGTAATAGGGATAGGCCAGAATGTCCCATCGGTTGTGGCGTACTCATCGCAGACACTTTTCCAGTCATCATATCCCATAAAACCATCAAGAGGAGTAAATCCTCCGATACCGAGCATGATAAGATCCCCTGTTTCTCTTGAGGTCATTGTTACTTTTGGAAGTGTCTTTGCCCTTTCTTTTTCCTTTTTTAATTCATCCCCTGAAATCAGAAGCGGTTTAAGCTGTTTCTGCTTTCCATGCGGTTTTACAAGAGCCATATCGTTCCCCCAAATAATATAATTGTCTTATTTTATAGTATCAACTATTTGTTATGTCAAGAAAATAATTTAATTTTAGTGCGTAATATTTTCCCTATTGAATTTATGAAAATAACAGACTAAAACGGAACTTCCGTGAGATTTTCGCTAAAAAGTAGTAAAAGTTCAATACAGTAAAGGAGATTTACTAAAAATAGTCCAAAAAGCGTGGCTAAGAATA
>VAPE01024775.1_pt1 | contig 11875 bp, 11 predicted proteins | sample 3393911 | NCBI WGS metagenome assembly VAPE01 (sample SAMN08290436, study PRJNA428436) | hydrothermal vent metagenome | isolation source: Deep-sea hydrothermal vent chimney | place: Atlantic Ocean: South-mid Altantic Ridge | reverse complement strand
TGCCCGCGGCCCGCCTCAGGCAGATCCCCCGAACGCCGGTCCACGCGCCGATGGACGTGGCGCCCCTCGACCGTGTCGACTGACTCGGCCCACTCCCCCTGTACCCACTCGAGGTAGGCGAGGCGAGGACAGTAGGCGTACTCGTTGACCATGCGCGCCGGCAGCAGCGGCATGTCCCCGGAAAGCTCCGGGAACGGCATAGGCAACTCGCCTTGGCGCGGATTGTCCATTATGCGCACCTGACTTGGGATTTCCGTATTGACTCACCGCCTAATCGGCAGGCAACCGAACTGCTTGAGGCGGGGGGCCGGGCACGACCTTTCCTGTAGGGGCAACCGACTGGCGATAGGCCAGTGCCGTTTCACTTACGGCCCAGGCGATCTTCTTCGCGGTCTTCAGACCGATACCATCGACCTGGGCCAAAACGCCTGGATCCGCGGCGGCGACAGCGTACACGCTGCCGAACCGCTCCAGTAGCCGTGCCGCCCGAGCCGGTCCCACCCCGGGCAACCCTTGCAGCAGGTGGCACTGCAACGCCGTCTTCCCCTTCGGGCGTGTGCCACGCCGCGGCACCGCGCCTTGGACCACAGCCCGGCCCTGGCGCGCGGTATAGAGCAAAGTGCGTGCCGTTTCGGAAGCCGAGCGGGTGCGCAACACCGGCAACCCCACGAACAGCGAGATCGTCACCAACGCGCCTTGTATCGACTCCCACCTCATTCCGCAGCCCCGCAGATCACTGGAGGTTCCCTCCAACACCATGACCGGCCGCAGATGGTCAATCCGCGCAAGACGAAGCGCCTGCTTGAACAATCGCCCTGACTGGATGGAGAGCACCAGATCCGGCAGCGACTTGCGTTCGAACAGAAAACGGTTATCCACGAGGTAGTCGCCGACGGGCAACCGCCGGACGGTGACATCGAAGCCACCCGACACGTGCAGTGCTTGCACGACACCGCTACGGCGCTCGCGGTCGTCTACGATTACCGGAATACGATCGGGCATCACCACCCCGGATCGGATGCGTCAGAACGTGCGACCACGTTCGAACCAGTAACACCAATCATCGCCCGCTTGACGGGCGCCCTATTGTCCACCGTAGCGCCCGACCGCGCCGCTGGCATGCCGCCCGCCCCGCTACGTTGCCTGCGTGCGGCCCCCTCAGCAGTGCGCCGACTTCTCCGGCGCGCACTTGCTACACAGCGCTACATATGCTACATCCCGCCCCATGAGCAGAGTCATCACTCAACATGAGCTTCGCAACGAATCCACGATCGTGCTCCGGGAAGTGCAGGCGGGGCACTCCATCATCGTGACGCAGAATGGAGTGCCGGTCGCCGAACTCCGGCCGATTCAGTCGCGTCGGTTCGTGCCATGTGCGGTAATCGCCGAGGCCGTTACACGAGCATCCAAGATCAATGCAAGCCGGTTCCGCGCCGATCTGGACGCCATGATCGACCAGTCCGTCGATGGCTGAGCCGAGCCGGGGCCTGCTCGATACGTCGGTGGTAATCGACATAAATGTGGCCGATCCCGCTCTGCTGCCGGACGAATCTGCCACCTCTGCTGTGGTCCTCGCGGCACTGGCCGCCGGTCCCCACGCCACCCATGATGCGGAGGAGTGGGCGCGCCGCCAGGACCACATCCAATGGACCGCGGCAACCTAGGATGCGCTGCCCTTCGATGCCGACGCCGCCGGCCTGTATAACCGGATATTCGCCGCAGTGAGAGCGGCCGGATGATCCAGCCGTGCCCGGCTGGCCGATCTATTGATCGCCTCCACCGCCGCGGCCCACGGCTTGCCCTCCTTTACACGAGAAAACCAGACAATCTCGCCGGCCGCGGGCAACTTGCGACCATGGAAGCAGTCTAATTTTTTTCCAGCTCTGTGAACGGCCGCCGGGTGCCGATCAAACCCGCCCTCTGTGGGCGCACTGCATGATTCTGCGCGTCACTACCCTTTCTTTGGGATAAACAGGCCCAGGCCGAAGTGGCTAGAGTGTCCCACTGCAACCGGTCCGGGCACACAATGAGGAAACTCGATACGAAAGGCACCTGCCAACCGACGGCCTCCGTCGTCGTTGCGTTTCCGTCGAAAACGCTTGAATTCGATTGGTCGCCAGCGATGGGAAATGTGGAATACACCGTTTTCATCGGTCAGCAAACTGATCCGAATAGATTCCACGTCCAAATCCGCCAAGCTGAGTTGGCGACTGACCCAGCGGCGCAGTTCTTCACGCAAGGCCCATTCCAGCCAGCCAGCCTGATCGGCAAGTATATGTTGTTTTATTTGCCGGCCGTCTTGTCTGGCGCTCTCCAGTTCATCTTGACTGCGTGAGCACCAGAAGCGCGCTTCTTCACCCTTTCGCTTAGGATGGCGGGGCGCAAGAAACGGTGTAGAGGAAACCCACACTCGCGATTCCGCCAACGGTCCGGGTCGGTAATCATCGCCATGCCCCACACCCACCAAGACTACGCGCAGCGGGTGCTCGGCGGCGCCCCGCTCGGCGCTGTGGAGCCGATCCAACTGGTCCAAAGCGTTGAGTTCGCCAGGGCCGTAGCCTTCCTCGGCATACACGGTCAGATGGTCCAAGCGACCATCACCGTCCTCGTCAGTGGGCAGATAAAAGGCGTGCACATGGGGATCCATGCGTTTCCGGCCTTCACTGTCCTTTCCGGAAAAAGTGGGCGAACGGCCCTTTCCACCATCCGCGTCTCGATTAAGCCGGCCATAGTTACCCATAAGCGCGCGCCGAGATTGTTCAGCAACAGGCAACGTCTCAGTAATCATCGGCAGAACTGTGGAATCCAGCGCGTAGCGTGCGACCTGGAAACGGCGCTGCTGCGATCGTAGCTGCCGGTTATTGGCAGGTCGCACCTGGAAACAATCTTTGGGCCGCAGATAGCGGACCCATCGGGAACCCGGCGGATCGGACCACTTCTCCTTATGCAGCTTCAGGGTTTCGATACACAGATTCCAGGCCGGGTCATACGGGCTCGTGCGGCGCTCCTCAGTCACCTTGTTCTTGCCGCGGCCATGGCTGACCAATTCGATGTTGACGACATGATCACCGCTGAACGCGGTATCGGGATCGGGACAAAGCACTCGCACGATTTCGGAATTGTCTGGTAGAGATTGGTTATCCAATGGCTGGCAATTTACCGGGGCAGGGTTTTCGGACAACAGGTCAGCTTGGCACCAGGATTCCGCACGTCCGAGGAAATTGAGGCCACGTAATAAGGTTTCAAGCACGTCCCGCTGAGCGGGATCGAGTTCGGCCTGGGGCCAGACTACTTGAATCGAGGCATCCTTGGGTAGGGCGACAAAGGTATCAAAGACCTTCGTCTTAGCCTTATCAGGTGATTCAGGTTTCCAGTCCTTGTGCCACGGCATGTAGTGACGCGTATGCCCGGTACTCGCGGTTGGCAGCACAAATTGCGGCTGCGTAGCCAATTTCCGAAGTGTGGACTCGACGAGATCGGCACTCAGCTGCGGATACTTACGCTTCCACACCGCAATCAGACTGCGCAACAGCCGCCATGGTGAAGGTGGCCATTCCGGTACGGCTTCGTTGACATGCCGCCCCCAGGGGGTGGCATGATAGCGACCAGAAGGGAATGAAAGGGCGATTCCGATCACGCGCCAGCCTCCTCGTTATCCTCCTCCTCTTGCTTTTGCACGTTAGCACCTTTATTTTTCTGGGGCTGCCACTTGATCTCGGTGACCCCGGCGAACTGGTCTTTGCATCTCCCGATGAGCGATTTACATTCCTGGAGCAGGACCTGTTCATCCGGGACGGAAAAGTCCTCCGGTTGGGTGACGCCAAGTTCACCAACCACCCCCAGGTCGCAGGCGGTTCGCAGACGCAAACCCGTCGACAGAAATCGGAGAATCTTGAACAGTGCCAAGGCAATCAAAAGCTTGGCCTCACCTTCACCTAAGTTATAGCCACGCAGCAAAGCGAGGTCGAGATTAAAGTAGGCTTTAATACCCTCCGCAGTAAATTCTGCACGTGAGAAAGGAACATTACCAAACCCCTCATCAGCGCTTAGCCCCAACTGACTAGGTGAAGGAAGTACATGGTCAATCTTTGCACCACCACTGTAGGCAGGGACAACTCCATAAGCCTCAATAAATCCCGAAAGAGCCCGTGTCATACGCAGACGGCCTAATACCTTCTCCAGAAACAGACCATGCAGAACCGAGTTTATATCCCATTTAAAAACAGTTTTGTGGAGTTTATGAAAGTCCAAAACACCAGGAGCTTCAGAATTATTTTCCTGCTCACTACCACCAGATTTCTTAGGTTTTTTTTTGCGAACAGCTTTGACACCCAGGTCATTTAAGAAATTCTCTCGAAATTTTTGTGTCGACTCGCCACATTTTCCGGTCCAAATATATGGTGAATTAAGACGGTGGAACTCCTTAATAGTATTTGTTTTTCCAAGATCACCGCAGTCTATTTTGACATACGGCAATCCATTTAGCTCTGGAATAAGATCGTCGTTAGCCTCATCCCAGCAAGCCAACTCCATACGATTGGCGACAGACTGAGCCGACTCGACCAGGAGCATTTCTGTACCGTCAGGCAACGTGTAACGCGCCGGACCCAGGTCAGCGAAGCCGGTCGGCTGAAAGCGGTTGCCCTGTAACGGCTTGAGTGTCGCTTCGAGCAACAGCCGCGGATGGTTTTTGAGCTTTTCATAGTCGATACTCATGCGGGTTCTCCTGACAATCGGGTAGCGATGGAATCCTCTCTCACGATGAGGCGCAACAACCGGTCGAGCAAATATGAATCAATTGGAAACAGTAGTGCGGCAGCAAGGCGTTGGCCTTGTTCTTGACGCCAGCCCCGCTCACCACGAGTGATCATCGGTTGCAGGCCACTGGCGCGCAGTCGTTGTCCAGCGATACCGGCAGCTTCATTTATTCGGCCTGCACGCAGAAGCGGCAGGATGCGCGGCTCGGGGTGAATGGCGATACCAAGCTCGTTCCGGCGCGCATAGCGCCAGCGTTGCACTTGATAGACGATTGGCACGGGTAGAAACAAGGGTTTCAGCAACGCGTATGAGCGGGATAATGGCGGTGCAGCCTGTATTCCCGCCGCTTTCGACTTTGTTGTGATGCTACCCTTTGATGGATCTATCAATAGCAGCCCCCACAACAGATCTTCCAAACGATTGTCGTCGGTTTGACCGGATAGAAACGCAGCAATGGCACCGGGGGACGCACTGTGCGGCGACCATAATGGCAGGCGCGAGTGAGCCTGCCCCGCGGCGTCCTGCATGCGGCGGGCGAGTACCGCCGCTAGATTGCTGCTCAGATCGCTCTGGTTCCAGACCACCGCGCGACCCTTTTCCGTCCAGGATGCGTACGCCGTTCCATCCTTGCGGTAATCAATCCGCACCGGCTCAAGATTGGCGCGTAACGGTCTGACCTTTTCGTAGCCACGGATGTTTGCCAAGGCCAGAGCGAGTTCATACTCCGAGCTGCTATCACGTGATGCCTCGATCCAGTCGGCCGACAGGCCATACAATGGCGGCACATGGTTCTTGCCCGCCACCGCCCAGCGGCCATCGCGCATCAACTCACGCTCGGCGCGCCCCAGTGCAATCAGGATGGCCTGGAAATCAGCTCGCCCGCCGTAACGGCAATAATCGAAAATGGCACTGTTGATCCGGCGCAAGGCGCTGGTAAACCGTGCCGGCGCCTCTTCTTTGCTTCCTATATTGCAGGCGCGCCGGAAAGCTGACAGCCATGCGTCCGCCTCGCGCAACAGATCCACGTATTGCTGGGCCCTGACTCCAAAACAACCCATACTCGCCGCCGTGTTGTAATTATCTCCACCGACGCGACCTTTTACGATGGCATAGCGCTGAAAAGCAGAAATACCTTGGTCTATCCCTAGCGAAGCAATTGCCCGAGCGGCATCTACGCCACGTGTCGCCATCTTGCCGTTGAGTTCAATGCGTCCTTGTGCAAGAAATTCCTCTACTTCCTTAAACTTAACCGGATTATTCCACAACGGTAGCCATATCTCGCGGCCTGCCGTTTCCTTTTTAGCCGCCCTATTGTCGTTGGATACAGAAAGCCGCACCTGAAACGGGAACGAACTGGACCCCCGCTTAGCCGTCGATACACGCTTGGTAAGCGCACCGGAAAAGCAGATGGAGCCTTCTAAAGCCAGGATAAAATTCCAGGGATTGAGCATTGCCTTGCGCTCCATACCCTGAGTAGCGTTAGGACCACCCACAGCACCCGCGTCGAATAACGAAGACGTTCTCTTGTCTATTAACCCTCGGACCGAACTTCCGCAAAGCGAGCCGATGAGCCAATGTCGGCTTTGCGACAATCTCCCGCCCCCATCTTGAGATTTTCCTTCGCCTGTTCCGGAGGTTTTCTGCTCACCAAAATCAGGCAGTACATCCCATAGGTTCTGCATAAAATTATCAGAAAAATGTGTATTGCCGTCGCTGCCGCCGCCGCTACCCAATAGGGCGCTGAAACTGGCCTTATCCTTTTCCAACACGGCTGCTGAGTCTAGCCAGGGAACCAAATGTTCGGGGGCATGACTACGCAGATAGGCAAGATATCCTGCCTTAACCGCTGGCTTCTCAATTTGAGATTTTTTCTGAATTCCAAGCTCTTCAAATGCCCGGAGCACCATCTCTATTACCTGCCGATACCCAAGGAGCCTTTCGCTATGGCAGGAGAGAAATGCTTCAATAATGTTCGAGCCGGAGGGGGCGGCCTTTTTCTTACTAATTGCTTGATTGGGTCGGACAGAAAAAAAGTCGTTTCCGCTCCATGGGACAACGATAGCGGACGGCCTATAGCGCTCGATAAAAAACTCCTGCAATCCAGCAAGATCAAGCTGGCTCTTTAGTATGAATTCGCTATTCCGCCAGAAGCCCCGCGCATCCGGATCGGCTTGCTCGGCAACCAAGCGCAATACACCCAGCGCCTTGAGGTAATCGACTAATGGCTCCGGAGTGCATCCCGATAGCGCGATCTCGTGACTCGCGACGCCCTGACCGTATTCTGCAGCCTGTTCTTTTACGCTCACAACCTGGCCCGATCTGCTGGTGGTTGGTGTTGTCCCGAGCTGTTGGGAGATGTCCTGCATTTCCTCAATCGCCAGCAGTACGTTTTCCAACGGCAATTGTGCCCAACGGCGCAGTTGTTTGCGGCGCGAGCCTTCGAAGCTTGTCAACGTCCAGTCGAATTCCGCCACTTGTGATTCATTCTCCGGCATTGTCTTCCAGCCTCATGCGCAGGTGTTCGATGTCTATCTTGTCCTGCTCCCTGCCTGCTGTTTCCTTCATCTTGATCAGCGTGGGGATGCTGACGAACCGCACTTCCATGGAGCCGTACAGAGGCTTGATCAGCGCGTTGGCATATTCGTCGTCGAAGGAAAATGGCTCATGGGCAAATATGTCGATGGAGGTCTCGCGGTGACTGTCGCTCCAGAGTTGCAAAACCTGCATGCCCTTATCGCGTACCCAACCCTCGCGCGTAGCTTGATCGGCAAACTGTTCCGCCGTGACCGGCGCCAGCGGTTTATAGCCAAGCGTTGTCAGAGCAACGAAGGCGCGTTTGATATTATCCGGTATCAACTGAATGACAAAATCGGCGTCTTTTGTGAAGCGCAGATAGCCGTGGGCGTTCACCGCAAGACCGCCGGCAACCAGATATCGCACGCCGGCCTCGCTTAGTACACGGACAATAGCTTCAAAACTTGCCAGCTTCATGCCTCATCCTCCGCGATCTGCGCCGACACACGCATGTCTGCTGTGCGCAGAATACTTTCCAGATAAGCCAGACGGAAGGGGCCGAGATCAGGATCGTCGCGCAACGCCAGCATGCGCTCCGCCCAACTGGGTTGTCCGCGGACCGAAAGGCCCAACTCCATCGATTCCAACGACAGCGTGACAGCTGGCGCAATCACGCCGTCACCGAGGTCGGTTTTGGGGAGCGGATCGCCGTCCCATACACCGCGCGCAAAACGTACCGTGACATCATCCGGTCTCTTCTCCCCTGGCAACGAACGAATGGACAGGCGCACCTTTCCGTGGTGCGCGGCCACGAGATACGCGATCAGGTTTCGCTGATGATCGGGCATCAACCCATGGGACTCCTGCAATACCGCCAAGGCAGAGGCGAGTTCGTGGCGAAAGTGTTTGCGTGCGTAGCGCTTCCAGCCCTTCCTCGGCGCTTTTGCCCACGGCACAAAAGGATCACGACCACCAAGATCGGGCAAGGCATGGCGAAACACCCAGTGCGCCTTGCCAAGGTCGTGCCAACGGATCGCCGTCAGCAAAGGTTCCCGAAGGTCGTTCAGTTGCGGCAAGGCCCCAAGGATGCTTTTGAGTTCTTCATGGGCCTCAGTGCTGTGCTTTGAGAGTTCCTGCCAGACACCGACTTGTGAATACGGTTCCGCGTCGTTGGCGCTGTCCGCCTCGATCCCACGAGGTTCGTGCGGAATGGCCTGTACCGTAGTTTGTGCCTTTTTGGCAACGTCGCCAGTCCAACCAAGCGCCGGGGCATAACCGCCCGCCGCACAAAGCAACATGTACATCTGTCCGGGATATATCTCATCCTCGCGAACCGGCTCCCAGAGGCGTTCAAGGAAATTGCGGCGAAACGCCCGGTTGGCACCCAGTTTTCTCAAATTTTCTGCCTTGCCCAGCTTTCTAATAAAATTCTTGAAATCGCCGATGGGTGCAGAACACAGTTCGTTACGCTGTGGAAAAGGTTCATCGTCCGGAGGCTCTGTGCTCAGATCGCGCCAGAACACCTGGACATCGCTGCTATCGGTGTCTCGTACATAGCGGTCGATATCGAGATCGTTGCCGGCCAGATCCGGTGTCGTGTCAAATAGTTCAATCAGGTCCTTACGCCGGATGACGTGGCTGGGTTTAAACTCCAGCCTGGTATCCAACGCATCCAGGGCTTCAGGACCGACCCCATCGTGGCATTGCGCCAATAGCCCCTTGGCGGCGATCAATGCATCCAGATCGTAGGGTAGCGCCAGCTTCTCACGCTGCTTCGCGTCTTCAGGCAGGTCGATCCAGTACAGCTGCGCCGGCATATCGTGGCCGAATTCGCCCCGCCGGTTACAGCGGCCAAAGCGTTGCACCAGCGAAGCCCACGGTGCAAGTTCGGTGAACAGTATACGCGCCGACACGTCCACTCCAGCCTCGACTACCTGTGTGCTGATGACGATAATGCCTTCCGGCGGGGGGTCTGCGAGTAATTGTCGGATCTTTTCAGCGCGGTCCACAGGCCTGAATCGGGAATGTAGTAGCACTAAATCGGGTTTACATTTTATTACCTGGAGTTTCCGAAATACCTCCACCGCCCGCGAAACGGTGTTGACTATAACCAATGAGCGGGCAGCAGGTTGATGTGCTTCCAGTATCGCATCAGCCAGCGCCCCGGGGTCGCCCATCTCTGGATGCGCTTTGCCCAGCGGTTTGATTGCCGTATACGTTTTGCTCCTGGATTTATCCTGATCACCCAGGTTCAGTGCTTCGCCCAACTCGCCGGCACGGAGGTCCACGGTTTCCAGCCATTGCGGGTTCAGCGTGGCACTCATCCACAAGGACTGATTGTTACCGAAGGTGCCAAGCGACTTGCGGAATGCGTGTAGTTGAGCCGTGGTGGCGAGTCCCGCACCCATCAACTGCACTTCATCCAACACCCACAAGCAGTCATTGTTCAATAAGCCAAAATGCATCGGCCAGCGGTAACGGGACATGCCGTAACCGCGATTGAGCGCACGCGATATGAGCATGTCCTGGGTACCGATCAAGATCGCGTCCCGCTCCGGATAGACATCCCAGTCCCCCGCGTCTTCACCGCCCATCAGCATATGGACTTTAATGTCATTATCCAGACCAAGATTCCTCAGCCACTCATCCATGTAACGCTTCGTCTGGTCAACCAGTGCACGCATCGGTAGGCAGTATACGAGGCGCCCTGGAGTCTCGGCTCTAAAACGTTCGGCGACACGCCGCCGCCAAATCCAAGCGAGCGCCACGGCGGCCGTCTTCCCAAGGCCCGTAGGGATATTGAGCAACGCCGGCAGCGTAGAGGCCACGGCCAACCGCACTTGATATGGGTACGGTCCGCGCTGAGGATCGGCGCAATCCCATCCCATCGCCTTATTGAAAAACTCTTTGTACCGCTTTTCTGAGTCCATTGTTCTTCCATTGTGGTGCAGAAATGTCGCACCTACGGTGGCTGCCATCAGATCGCATCAGTACTCTCGATTTCCATCTCAGTGAATTTTCAATCTTCAGCCCTGAGAGACCGTAGGATTCGCCGCCGTCCCTGGTCCCGCGCTGCTGCCAGGACATTCAGGCCGCCGCATAGATCGGGGGCGTTATAGGCCTGTTTTAGGGACAGCGCCAGCACGTTCCGGTACGGCGCCTCAGCCTTTCGCGCAAGCCACGCCGGTCCAGCGGCGACCGCATGTTGAACAACGCGCCATCGCCGGCCACAGGGTAGGTGTGTTGGTGACCCACCTGCCCGGACCCCACGGCACCCTTCCTTAATATTTCTCGCCACCCCCGAGCCGCACCTTGCTTGCGTCCCCGGTTGTCACGTGGCGCCCACCGCTTTGCCACGGAGATACCCCCAAGCCCCGAGCGTATATGTGCTGGTCATGCCCGTAGCGCCACCGCGAAACGGAGCCGCTTCCACGGGTCGTGGCCGTGCGCGAACTCTACGATCCGGCCGATCAATGTCCGGTTGCGATCGAGAAGCTGCGTCACGGCCGTGTTCTCGTTGCGTGGGACATAGCCAAGATTGGTATCGCGCCAGTACACTGGCAGGGGTGATCGCCCACCACTCAACGGCGCGGGAGCCGTAACGGTTCTCGGGCTCGCGGACCCAAACACGGCGGGTCGCCGGCGGGGTCGAGGGGCTTCGTCCTGGTGGTGCTGGAAGCCGACGATCGGAGACTCCTGGAGCGTGACGGGCACCGGTGCGGGCGGCACTGTCGGCTGCGGGGCGGCGTGGCTGAGGACCGGATACGGGACGAGGCCGGAGAGGGCCTTGATAAACGATCGGCGTTGCATGGCGGCCTCGTATGGGTTGCTCTTCGGCCCTTTATACCACCGGCGGTGGCTCACCGGTTGAGCCTGTGGCACGGGGTCCGCGCGGCTTCCCCGGACCTGGGGGGCGCCCAGGAATCTGGGGCGGCGCCTGCGCCGCCCGGTGCGACCCGCTGTGGTGCGGCACAGGCCGTCCGGTTACGTCTTGTTCATACAGCATTTTTTGTGTTTCCTGCCGCTGCCGCAGGGACAGGGGTCGTTGCGGCCTACCTTGGGATTGGGGCGAACGTAGGTCTCGATGGTCGCATCCGCCTCGAACGCGGATCGCGGCGATGCATTCGCGCCCCGAATGTACCAGTGCCTCATCGACCGGCTCCTCACCGAACAGGCCCGGCTGCCAGGCCAGGTGCTCGTACCCGCCGGGACAGATGGCCGCGGCGGTCAGGAAACCATGGGCAGCAACCGCATCCAGGGCTGCGGCGTGTTTGCGCGCGTCCTCGATGAGTTGCCGGAACCGTTCCGCGCTCGTCATTTCACCCTCCGCAGCAGTCACCGGATCGCTTCGAACACGCTCATACGACCTGCCCACCTTGGTGTCCGTCCGGCCGCCCCCCCGCCGGCCCGTCGTAGCGCGCCAACGCCTCGCGCAGGCGCTCGGTCACCAGGGCGCGCAGGAACTCCGGGGCCATTACCTCGACGTCGGACCGTACTTGAGAATGTCCATCAGCAATTCCCGGGGATCGGAGTAGGGGATCTGCAACTCGTACAGCCCCTCTACCCACTGGCCGATCTGGTCCGGGTGCCAGCGCTCGTCGGC
>VAPE01008457.1_pt1 | contig 11902 bp, 10 predicted proteins | sample 3393911 | NCBI WGS metagenome assembly VAPE01 (sample SAMN08290436, study PRJNA428436) | hydrothermal vent metagenome | isolation source: Deep-sea hydrothermal vent chimney | place: Atlantic Ocean: South-mid Altantic Ridge | reverse complement strand
GTATGTGAGCTAAGAAAAAAATAGAAGTAAAAAGCCGATAAAGCCTGTATCTATAAGGGAATGCAGGCTTTTTTTGTTACTTTTTCTGCGGAAGTTCCGCTTTAATTCTTACAAAAATCGAGGTTTAATTTTATCTATTAAACTATATTTATGGGCAAGTTTGTATTCGAGTTCGATCGCCTTTATCTGATCGCTGCATAAATTGTAGCATATGGATTTTGATAAGTAATCTTCAAAAAACGAGCTATCCGCATAGTTGTTTTCTCCTGAGAATTCTTCGGCGATTGATTTTATTGAATTGATACCCTCATTTTTTGCTTTCAAAAAAAGATCGGTTGTCTCTTTTGATAAAATTTTATTTGATGCCCAAAATGCAAATATAACAGGTAAACCGGTAAATTTATACCATAAGCTCGCTATATCCGTAACATCACTATCGCTTTTATATAGCTTCAGTGCTTCATCGCCAATAACAATTCTTGCATCGGGGCTGCTGAAATTTCCAAATTTAACATCTGACTTTATAAATTCTTTCATTATTATCTGAGTAATAATATTTGAACTAACAGAGTGCGGATCAAGGCTAATTGTTTCGCAAAGTTCTATAGGCAGCTTATGCTTTCCTTCGTTTTTATGCACAAGCAGAACGCTTTTAACGGGTGCGTATGATCCGATTGCAATATTAGGCAAAATAAAATAGCTGTTCTGATAACCCATTATAGGTATCAATCCAACATCAACTGAACCATTCATAAGTTTTGCCGAACATTCTGACGGATGATCAAGAGACAGTTTAACGCTGTTTTCTAATTTCTTATACAGAGGAGCTGCATTTAAGTATCCTACCGCAGAAACCTTAAGCTTCATTTTCCCATTTTTTTACGGCAGACAGCGTACTTTTTAAGTTATTTGATGAGCAAATCTCGGTCTTAAATTGTTTTGAATTAGGAAATCCGCTGCAGTAGAGCATCAGTTGTCTGCGCAATTTCACTGCTGCATATTCTTTATAAACCGAGGCGGCAAGGTCAATATGTTTTCTTATAACATCCGCTACAAAATGTCTATCAATAACAGCGCTGCTATCATCTGCCCAGCTTGAGAATAACCATGGTGATTTCGCTGCAAATCTGCCCATCATCACACCTTTTGCGCCTGTTTGACTCATAATGGTTTCTGCTTCTTTTCTGCAGCTTATGCTTCCGTTGGCAAATACCGGAATATCAACAGATTCTGCAATCTGCTTTACAACATTCCAGTGGCAGGCAGAGGAAAACCACTCGTTTCTAATCCTTGCGTGAATAAAAAGCGCAGCTATGCCGCATTGCTCTAATTTTTTGCACATAGCCCCTATATTCTTATTTATTTTATCAAAACCTATACGGAGCTTTACGGTTACAGGTATATTAACGGCTTCTGCAACGGATGCCGCAATTTCAGTCAGTTTAATCCCGTCATCTTTAAGTAAGTATGATCCGGAATGCTGCTTAATTACTTTTTTAACAGGGCAGCCTGCATTTATATCGATGAAATCTACAGGGTATTGAGAAATAAATTTTGCTGCGTTACTCATTTTTGTAGGATCGGATCCGAATATCTGAACACCGTATAAATAATCTTTATCTGAAAAGTCATGTTCGGACAATGATTTTATAAGAAGATCCGACGGCTTTTGATAAAACAGCGCTTCGGATGAAACCATCTCGGACATTACAGATTTTGCACCAAATTTAATATAAAGCTCTCTTAACGGAAGATCGCTAATCGATGCCATAGGCGCCGGCATAAAATTTATCTCATCAAACATTGCCTACTTATTCATCATTGCTATAAACGCTTTATTGTCTTTTGTCTTTTTTAATTTATCAATAAGAAGTGTCATGGCATCAGCAGGACCCATTTCTGAAAACAGTTTCCTTAAAAGCCATATTTTAGGGAGCGTATTTTTGTCAATGAGAAGCTCTTCTTTTCTCGTACCCGATAAAGTTATATCCATCGCCGGAAAAATTCTTTTATCAGCCATTCCCCTGTCAAGGTGAATTTCCATATTGCCGGTTCCTTTAAACTCTTCAAAAATTACGTCGTCCATTCTTGAACCTGTTTCCACTAATGCAGTTGCTATTATAGTTAAACTGCCGCCTTCTTCTATGTTTCTGGCAGCACCGAAAAACCGTTTAGGTTTCTGCAAAGCGTTTGCATCCAAACCTCCGCTTAACACTTTTCCCGATGAAGGCATTATGGAATTATATGCTCTTGCAACGCGTGTTAAGCTGTCTAAAAGAATAACAACATCCTTTTTATTTTCAACAAGACGCTTGGCTCGTTCCAGCACAATTTCAGAAACCTGAGTATGCCTATACGGAGTTTCATCAAATGTGGAGCTTACTACCTCAGCATCAACCGAACGCTCCATATCCGTTACCTCTTCAGGCCGTTCATCTATAAGAAGAACAAAAAGTTTTACTTCAGGATGATTTTGCGTTATGCTGTTTGCAATTTTTTTTAGTATAACTGTTTTGCCGCTTTTAGGCTGAGCAACAATAAGTCCCCTCTGACCCTTCCCCAACGGGCTTAGCAGATCCATTATTCGCATTGAAAAATTGCTTGGGCCGTCTTCGAGTTCGAGCCGTTCTGTTGGATAAAGAGGAGTGAGACTATCAAAGTTAACCCTTTTTTTCTCCGAATCTAACACAATGCCGTTGACTAAATCAATTTTCTCAAGCGAGGCATGTTTATCGCCCTCTTTCATCGGACGCTCCGTTCCCGACAGGAGGTCACCTTTTTTTAGATGTAGTTTTCTAATTTGTATCGGTGATATATAGATGTCGTTTTCACCTGGCAAATAATTATTTTTATAGCTTCGCAGAAATCCGAATCCATCCGGAAGAATTTCCAATACGCCTTCGGCACGTTTGTCACCATCGTTTTCTGCATGAGTCTGAGCTATTTGAGCTATAATCTCAATTTTTCTCATTCCATGGGGAACCTGAATCTTCAATTGCCTTGCAATTTCATAAAGTTCAATAACTTTTTTGCTTTTCAGCATATCGACATAATTATCCATAAAACCTCTTTCCTAAATTAATTTCTTAATAGATTGCCTGATTGTTTTTTGCTGATACTTACTCATTTGTATTTATTTTTGCCGATCTATACTGTTTGCAAATAGTTCTGAAATTTGTATATTCCCATGACTTGCAAGACCGGTTTTAGCCTTTGCAGCATACGCAATCGGTATGTTTAACATTCGTTTTTTAATATATCTTTAACAATGGAGGCGGCACCCGGAATCGAACCGAGGATAAGGGTTTTGCAGACCCATGCCTTACCACTTGACTATGCCGCCATCTTTTAAAATTATAAACCGATTTTTTTGGAGCGGGAAACGAGGTTCGAACTCGCGACCCCAACCATGGCAAGGTTGTGCTCTACCGCTGAGCTATTCCCGCAAAATAATTTTTTATCAGAAAACTTTTATCAGATAGTTAGGCAATTGTCAAGTGCTAAACCCACCTTTACATAATTAAAATTTGCTGTATCATTATCACAAGGTTGAATGCTTCAACTTACAGCATAACTATAATATATGGAGGATGTAATGTCAATTACAAAAAAAGTAAAATTAGAAATTATTGAAAATTTCGGTAGGGGTACCAAAGATACAGGTTCTCCTGAGGTTCAGGTGGCCATTTTATCAAATCGTATCTCTTATCTGACGGGTCATTTCAAAGTACATAAGAAAGATTATCATTCCAGACGAGGACTTTTGCAGATTATTGCGAGAAGGCGAAAACTTTTAAGCTATTTAAAAAGAAAAAATGCAGAGCGATATAGAATGCTTATCGGCAGGCTCGGTATAAAGAGATAATGAATAACTAATGAAAAATTATTATAAAGTTGAAAAAGAGATAGCGGGACTTACCTTATCTCTCGAAACAGGAAAAATTGCCAAACAGGCCGATGGAGCTGTTTTTGCGCAATGGGGAAATACCGTTGTTCTTGCTACATGCGTATATTCCAAAAGTAAAGCTGATGCGTATAGTGATTTTTTCCCGCTTACGGTAAATTACATAGAAAAAACCTATGCAACCGGACGTTTTCCCGGCGGATTTTTTAAGAGAGAAAGCAGACCGTCCGAACACGAAGTTCTTTCATCAAGATTAATCGATAGACCGCTGCGTCCGCTTTTCGGTGATTTTAAGAACGAAACACAGGTGGTTGTAACGGTGCTATCATCCGATGGGAAAATTGAACCGTCTATATTGGGAGTGATAGCGGCTTCAGCTGCTCTGTCAATTTCCGAGATTCCATTCGACGGACCTATTGCTGCTGTTCAAATGGGATATATTGATAATCTGTCAACTGCTATGCCGACATCCGAAGCATTGAAAGAATCAAAGTTAAATCTTGTTGTTGCTGGCGGTTCCAAAGGAATAAGCATGGTTGAAGGTGCTGCCGATGAGGTTGCAGAAGATTTTATGATTGATGAAATTGATGAAGCTTCTAAGATCATAGCCGATATTGTTGAGCTTGAAAACAAGCTGGTTGACGAAGTTAACCCGAAGAAATTGGTAGTGGAAAAAATGGTTCCCGATGCAGAAGTTGAAAAGCTCGTAAATTCTAAAAAACTGCAGCTTAAAGAAACCTACTTCAAAAAGGAAAAAGAAAAGCGTGCTTCTGTTGCCAATGAATTTAAAAATGATGTAATAAATAATTTACTCGATTCAACAGATGAGCAGGCCAAGCAGTTTTGGGTGAATACGCTTACGGATGAACTTGTCAAATCACTAATCAGAGAAAAAATGGCAGCAGAACATATAAGATTAGACGGCAGGAAATTTGATGATATCAGGCATATTACATGTGAAACGTCTCTGCTTCCAATGACGCATGGCAGTGCCGTTTTTACGCGGGGTGAAACCCAAGCCCTCGTTACGGTAACTCTCGGTTCAAAGGATGATATGCAGCTTGTAGATGGACTTAATGGAAAATATTTCGAACGATTTATGCTTCATTACAATTTTCCTCCATATTCCGTTGGTGAAATAAAACGCCTCGGCACACCTGGAAGGCGAGAAATAGGCCATGGCAACCTTGCAAAGCGAGCAATTACTCCGGAGCTTCCAGATGAATTGAGCTTTCCTTATGTAGTAAGAGTAGTTTCCGAGGTAACCGAATCCAACGGCTCATCATCAATGGCAACCGTTTGCGGTGCAACTCTTGCGCTTGCCAATGCCGGTGTTCCTTTGCGAAACAGAGTATCCGGTATTGCCATGGGATTGATGAAAGAGAGTGACGAAACCATTATATTAACCGACATAACGGGCGAAGAAGATCATTATGGCGATATGGATTTTAAGGTTGCAGGCAGTGCAAACGGAATAAATGCCATTCAGATGGATATAAAGATCGACGGTATAACGAGCGATATTTTAAAAATAGCGCTGCAAAAAGCTAAGACGGCAAGACTTTATATACTTGATAAAATAAATGATGCTCTTGATGAGAATACAAAGCTGTCTCCGATTGCTCCGAGAATAGAGATTATCAGCATAAAGCAATCTAAAATAAAGGATGTTATTGGTCCTTCAGGTAAGATGATTAAGGAGATAGTAGCAAAAACAGGCTCTAAAATTGATATTAATGACGATGGAACGGTTCAGATATATTCTAAAGATAAAGATACGCTTGATGCAACAATTGCTATAGTAAAAGATATAGCACGAGATATAGAATTGGGCGATGAATTTACAGGAGCTGTTACAAGAGTGGAAAATTACGGGGCATTTGTACGCCTTACTCCCCGCAAAGAAGGCATGGCGCATATTTCCAAGCTTTCAAATACACACATTAAGAATATAAATGATGTTGTTAAAGTTGGCGATGAGCTCACTGTAAAAGTGATTGGCGTTGATTATGCCGGAAAAGTATCTCTTGCAGCTAAAGATTACGAAGATAACCATGACAGCAAACAGGATCATCATTCAAGATACTCAGATCGCAGGAGAAATAATGATAAATGATCAAGTTTATAATATAAATACGCTGGAAAACGGGTTTTCCGTAATCAAGGTTCCTACAAATGCAAAATCGCTTACTGTGGCTTTGTGGGTAAAATCAGGCTCTGCTAACGAAACCAAACATCACGGAATTTTTCATTTCATAGAACATATGTTTTTCAAAGGAACCGACAATCGCAGTGCTCTTGATATTGCAAAAGAGGTGGAAAGTCTCGGCGGATACTCAAATGCATTCACATCAAAAGAATATACAGCTTATTATATAAAGTCCCTTGGAGAATACGGAAATAAAACGCTTTCAATTCTTGCTGATATGTTTTTTAATTCTACTTTTGACAAAAACGAGATTGAACGCGAGCGAAAGGTGATAAAAGAGGAGATAGATATGATTCAGGATGATCCGTCTTCGCTAATTTATGACCTATTTTTTGAAAATGTTTTGAGCAATTATCCGCTAAGCCATCCGATAGCAGGAACGCATGCTTCCGTGTCGAATATCGGCAGGGGGGATTTTATAGATACTTTGGACAGATTCTATACACCAAAGAACTGTTTTGCGGTAGTTGTAGGCGATCTCTCGAAGTTAAATAGTGCACAGTTTGATGACCTGTTTTCATCTTGGAAAAATGACAATAAAATTAAGCCTGTTCAATCAGGAGTTTGCAAGGCAGGTATTTTTAAACATTCTAAAGATTTAAATCAGGTAAATTTTATTCTCGGTTTTCCGGCATTCAGCAAAACCGATGACAGAATATATGCACTTAAGATGTTTAATATTATCTTTGGCGGTTCTATGAGCTCAAGATTGTTTCAGGAAATAAGAGAAAAAAGAGGGCTCGTATATTCTATAAATTCCTCGTATGAAGGATTTATGGATAACGGAATAGTATATATAAACGGCGGTACAAATAAAGATAAATTTGACGAAACCATATCTCTGGTAAAAAAAGAGATAAAGAAAGTTAAAGCCGATGGCATTACTGCAGAAGAGCTTGAGAGAGCAAAACGATACTTCAAAGGAATATTTCTCATATCTATGGAAAGCAACGAAGCGCTTATGCAGCATGCCGCAATAAGCTATATATATCACAATAAAATTAAAGCCGTCAGCGAAATCATAAAAAAAGTTGAGTCTATAAGTATAACCGATGTCAACAATTTGGCAAATGAACTTCTTGATGACAACAATTCAAATTTAACTTGTCTGGGAAATTGGAATGACTGAAGCGGTAAAAAACCGACTTTTTACTCCAGGCCCAACGCCTGTCCCTTATTATGCGAGAGAAGCAATGGCAAAACCGTCAGTTTATCATAGGACGGAAGAATTTAAAAAACTGCTTATCTCTGTAAAAAACAAACTTTCGAGGCTTGCAGCATCTGAAAATCAAACCGTTGTTTTAACAAGCTCGGGAACAGGTGCCATGGAAGCTGCTGTGACAAACTTTCTTTCCATATCAGACACTGTCCTTGTTGTAAGAGGCGGAAAGTTTGCAGAGAGATGGGGCGAAATATGTGAAGCATTTCATCTTACTCCTGTCTATTATGATATTGATTATGGAAAATCAGCCGATCCGCAAAGGATTGGCGAAATAATGGAAGATAAATCACCTAAGGCTGTCTTTATTCAAGCGACAGAAACTTCTACGGGTGCGCTTAATCCTATAGACGAAATCGGCGAAGTGATAAACGACATTGACCCGTCTTGTCTTTATGTTGTTGATGCCATATCAACTATGGCAGCAGTTCCCGTTAAGACGGATGCATGGCATATTGATCTTCTCGTGTGGGGCTCGCAAAAGGCTCTGATGATACCACCGGGACTTTCGTTTCTGACTGTTAGCAGCAAAGCTATAGATTGTGCCCGTAAGTCCAATATAAGCTGTTATTATTTTAGCATTATCAAAGAGATGGAAAAACAAAAGAGCGGTTCAACTCTTTATACTCCTGCAACCGCTCAAATTGCGGCTCTTGATTTAACGCTTGAAAAAATTTTTGATGAAGGAAAAGATGTTTTGTTTGACAGACACAAAAAGATGGCAGAAGCTATGCGAGCAGCTCTTGTAACTATGGGTTTTTCTATATTTCCGGAGCATCCGTCTGACGCGCTTTCAGTTATCACAAAAAACGGTGTAGATTTTGAACAGATTAGAAGCAATTTGGCAAATCGATTTGGAATACTCATGGCAGGCGGACAAGGGATATTAAAAGGTAAAATTATCAGAATAGCCCACATGGGATATTTTGATGCTGTTGATATGATTGGCTTTCTCGGCGCATTTGAGATGGTTTGTTCAAACTATATGAGTATTAAGAAAAGTCCTGTTGAAAAATTTATTGAGGTATATTCAAAAAAATAGATGAGGAAGCGATCATTTCCTGAGGGAGGAGCATTTTTACTTCCTCCATACGCTGCCGAAAGAAGAGCCGTTGAAAATAAACTCATAAACATGCTCGAAAAACTTGGCTATAATGAGATTTCAACATCAGCTTTTTACTATGCAGACCAGTTTGAGAAAGTGCTGTCAAGATCAATATTTGAAAGATCTTATAAACTTACAGATCGAATGTCCGGAAGGACAATGCTGATACGACCTGATATAACGCTTCAAGTGGCGAAAATTATTTCAGTAATGCCTGACATTAAGTTTCCTTACAAAATCTGCTATTCTGGAAAAGTGTTCAGAGATCAAACCCATCATGGCCTGCCTATTGAGCAAAAGCAGGTTGGAGCAGAGTTTTTTGGGTCGGATAATCCGTGCGATTTATTTAACTTTGTAAAAAGCATTTCCGAACAATTTTCAATTCCTGTTAGGCTTATTTCGTTAGGCGATGGCGCTTTAAATAGTGTAATAGCAACTTCAAATAACAAAAAAGCTATCATAAAGGCTATAAGAACAAAAGATAGGGCGAAATTGGAAAAATTGCTTGACCGCAATCAATTTGAAATTATCGGTAAACAGTTAAATTTATACGATAAAAGTCAGGTTGTTGAGATTGAAAATATTATATCAAGTTACGACCCTGAAGCTAATCAGATAAAAGATATCATTAATGATTTATCTAAACGGTTTACCGATACTGAAATTGTCTTTGATGGATCCGATATCGGAACATTTTTTTATCATGACGGCTTCGCATTTTCATTTTATGGCGAGAACGGATTATCCATCGCAACAGGCGGACAGTATAGGAACTTGATGGGCATGTTCGGAAAGCCTGCAAGTTCGGTTGGCATCGCGGTAAATCTGGACAATCTGTTTGTGGCGATAAAGAATAAAAAGAAGTTTTAGGAAGGTTTTAAATTTTTAAGGAAAAAAATTTGGGTTTTGGTTTGCGGACAAGAAAAGTCACCGAATATATTTTATCTTTTCTATATGCTCAAAACCTTTAGCTTTCTTACTAAACATTGCAATAAATCGGAGGAGAAATGAATATTGCTGTCATAGGCGGACAATGGGGTGATGAAGGCAAAGGAAAGATTGTTGACTACCTCTCTGAAGTTACGGATGTTGTTGTAAGAGCACAAGGCGGTGCTAACGCCGGTCATACCGTGATTGTAGGCGGCAAAAAATATATTTTTCACCTTGTGCCTTCAGGCATAATTCATAAAAATGTTAAAGCTGTAATAGGTAACGGTATGGTGCTTGATATAGCTGAGCTTAGGGAAGAAATAGAATTTTTAAATAATAGCGGTATAGATACAGCCGGAAGGCTTTTTATAAGCGATAGAGCCCATGTTACCTTTCCGTTTCATAAGTTTACAGATCGGCAAGCAGAAAAACTTTCCGGAAAAAATAAGATTGGAACGACAGGCAGAGGCATAGGTCCTACATATATGGACAAAGCGGCGCGGGTAGGCATAAGGGTCGCTGATCTTTATAATAAATCGCTGCTAAAAGAAAAGCTGAATAATCGGATCAATGCAATATACGGCGATGATAGTTTAGCAGCGGATATGTTAGGTTCGCTTAATTCCGATGCTGATTTTATCAAACCTTATGTAACCGACAGTATGGCTTTGATAAGCAGCATGGAAAAAGCAAAAGTGTCGTTTTTGCTGGAAGGCGCCCAAGCAACGCTGCTTGATATTGATTTTGGAACATACCCGTTTGTTACATCATCCAACACTTCCATAGGAGGTTTGTTCACAGGCTCTGGGTTTAATCCGTTTCTTCTTGACAAATGTGTGGGCGTATTTAAAGCGTATTGCACACGAGTGGGAAGCGGACCGTTTCCGAGCGAGCAGACAGGAAAGACCGGCGAATTTTTAAGAAAAAGAGGCGCAGAATTTGGTGCCACAACCGGAAGGCCGCGCAGATGCGGATTTTTTGATATGGTAGGTGCCAAATATAGCTGTACAATAAACGGACTTAGCGATATAGCATTAACAAAACTTGATGTATTGAGCGGATTAGAAAAAATTCCAATCTGTATTGCTTATGAAATAGATGGCTCTAATACGGAAATTTTTCCATCGAGAACAGATCTGCTTGAAAAAGCGATACCTGTTTATAAAGAGATTGATGGATGGAACGATGATATAGGGGGAATTAGAGAATTCGATTCATTACCAAAGCAAGCAAAAAATTATGTTAAACAACTTGAGGATGAACTTCAAACAAGAATAAGTATTGTAGCAACGGGTCCTGAAAGAAAAGATCTGATCAGGCGATAGAATGTCTTTGGAATGCGGTATAATCGGTCTGCCTAATGTTGGTAAATCAACAATTTTTAATGCACTTTCTAATGCAGGAGCAACCGTTGAAAACTATCCGTTCTGTACGATAGAACCCAATATAGGTATAGCTAAAGTGCCCGATTATCGGGTTGATACGCTTTCGGCAATTGTTAATCCTAAAAAGATAACATATCCTATTGTAAAAATTGTTGATATTGCAGGTCTTGTAAAAGGAGCGGCTGACGGGGAAGGACTTGGAAATCAATTCCTAAGCCATATAAGAGAAGTAAATGTAATAATCCATGTGCTGAGGGCATTTTCTGATAGCAATGTCGTTCATAGCTATGGTGCAGTTGACCTTATTCGTGATAAAGAAGTTGTTGATGCGGAACTTATTCTTGCCGACCTTTCGACTATAGAAAGGCAGATTGGCAAAGCTGAAAAGTCTGTCAAAGCCGGCAGCAAGGATAGTAAGGAAAAGGCTGTTAGATTAAGCGAGATGAAGAATATGCTTGAAAAAGGACAACCTATGAGAATGGCAAGCGATGAGATTTTAGAGCTTGCGAATGAATTGTCGCTGCTCTCGGCTAAACCTGTAATCTATGTTATAAATGTTGATGATGATTATAACGAAGATGCTAAGATAAGCGAGATGAAAGATAGAGCGAAAGAGGAAAATGCAAAGCTGATTATTATGTCAGGGAAAATCGAATCTGAAATATCCCAAATGGAAGATGACGAAAAGCAGCTCTTTTTGGATGAACTCAAAGTTGATCAGCCCGCATTAAACAGATTGATAAAAATAAGTTACGATACGCTTGGGCTTATAACATTCTACACTGCAGGTCCAAAAGAGGTCAGAGGCTGGACTATTGGAAAAGGTTTAACCGCTAAAATGGCGGCAGGAGCCATACACACAGACATCGAAAAAGGATTTATTAAGGCTCAGATAACAAAATACGATGATTTTATTCGTCTCAAAAGTGAGCAGGCAGTTAAAGAAAAAGGATTAATGAGCATAGTTGGAAAAGATTATATTATGGAAGACGGAGATATAGTCTATTTTATGTTTAGATAATGAGATCACTGCACAATAAGCACCTTCACAGCAATATCAGCTTTTCCATAGGCGAGGCGAACTTCTGCAGAACTAACTGGTTAATTCAAGGAAGTTCAACAAAGCATAGGGATAAGCTCATATTGCCCG
>VAPE01012497.1_pt1 | contig 11911 bp, 8 predicted proteins | sample 3393911 | NCBI WGS metagenome assembly VAPE01 (sample SAMN08290436, study PRJNA428436) | hydrothermal vent metagenome | isolation source: Deep-sea hydrothermal vent chimney | place: Atlantic Ocean: South-mid Altantic Ridge | reverse complement strand
AGGGATTGTTATGAAATAACCTATCCGTTTTGACTCGTTCTTTTGCCCTTTTTCATCGTTGCAAAAGTTTTAAATAAACTGTGGCTATTCGCAACTTTAGCGTCTTGAAAAAGCACAAAATTACTTCGTCGATTCCAGATACCTTGTTTCATAATAAACCCTAAGTATAGCCATATTTGTCAACTCGTTGAAATACCTCTCCCCGGTAGTGTTTATCCACTGGTCCACTTGTTCTTGTGCCTCATTTATGGTCATGTCTTTTGTTTTTTACAAAAATAGGCCAATTCCATCATTTCCAGCTTAAGGCGACCACACCTGAAGTTATCATGTTTTCCCTACTTTTGCAGCGATGGAAAATTTTAGAACATTAGAAAAGGGCGTGGACCTTACCGCCAAAACACTTGCCGGACTGGAAAATGTATTGGCCGATGAACTCAAAGCACTGGGAGCCACCTCGGTGGAACCCGGGAACAGGGTGGTTTTGTTTCGTGGTGACAAAGCACTGATGTACAAAGCCAACTACCTTTGTCGTACCGCTTTACGCGTACTCAAACCCATCGGGGTTTTCTCAGTGAAAAATGAACAGGAACTCTACGAAAAGGTCAAACGTATCGACTGGCCGGCACTTTTTGATGTCAGGAAAACCTTTGTTGTCTCTGCTTCGGTTTTCCATTCATCGCTGACCAACTCGCTTTATGTGGCGCTGAAAACAAAAGATGCCATTGCCGACCACTTTCGTGAGAAATTAGGAAAGCGACCTTTTGTCAGTAAAGAGAACGCCGAGATGCACATCGATGTACACATTAGCAAGGATGAATGCACCATTTCACTTGACAGCTCCGGCGATTCGCTGCACAAAAGAGGTTATCGTGTGGCTGTTGATAAAGCGCCAATCAACGAAGTGCTCGCTGCCGGCATGATTAAGCTCAGCGGTTGGAAAAAAGATGGTGACTTCATCGATCCCATGTGCGGATCGGGAACCATTCCTATAGAAGCCTCCATGGAAGCCATGCATATTCCGGCCGGCTACTACCGCAAACATTTCTCTTTTGAGTACTGGAATGATTTTGACCCGGAGCTTTTCGCGAAAATAAAAAAGGAAGCTACCGAAGAAATTTGCGAATACGACAACCCCATCATCGCTTCTGACAAGTCATTTAAAGCTTTTGGTATTGCCCGCTCCAACCTGAAACACGCCGGTCTGTACAAGGACGTCATGTTGCTCAACAAGCCCTTCGAAAAAGTCAATCCGGAGAGCGGAAAAGGTATTTTAATGTTCAACCCGCCCTATGGCATACGTTTGGAAGAGGATGAACTTATTGAGCTTTACAAACATATCGGCGATGTGCTGAAAAACAGATTCCAGGGCTACGAAGCCTGGATTATTACCGGAAACCGGGAAGTAGCCAAGTTTATCGGATTGCGGCCATCGCGGAAGATTATTCTCTACAACGGACCGTTAGAAAGCCGTTTCATTAAATTTGAGATGTATAGCGGAAGCAAAAAGGCAAGCAGGCAGGATTTATAATCTGCTGCGCAGAAAGAAATACTCCCGGGCACAAAAAAGAGACCGTCTCAAAAAAGTTGAGGCAGTCTCAGTGATTTTTACGGCTATTATAGAAAAATGTGAACCTTCGTTCGCTAACTATCTGTATTCGTCAGAAACAGAAAGTTTTTTTCTTCCTTTAGCTCTTCTTCTTTTCAGCACTTTGCGACCATTCACGCTGGACATTCTTTCACGAAATCCGTGCTTGTTCTTTCTTTTTCTTACCGATGGTTGAAAAGTTCTCTTTGTCATCTTTCTGTAAATTTTGGGAGTGCAAAAATAGACTATTTTTTAAAATTCACAAAACGAAATCCTAAAAAAATATTTTTTCTTCTGTTTATAGGGATGTCCGGTAGTGTGAATATTGATTTTTACTGTTTCTTATGAAAAATACAAAGCATTTTTCATAAGAAACAGTTATGCCGCCTGGAACAGCCTTTATTATTTTGCAAACTTGTTCCGCAACGGTATAAAAAGAGGTTCTCCTTTCGCTAAAGAAAAAGGAGAACCTAAGAGATTTTATTTTTCAGGAACTTCTTTCAGAGTCTCAACGAGGAAATCCCAAAATTTCTGTACCGTAGCAATATTTACTTTTTCGTCCGGAGAGTGAGGCCAGCGAATGGTGGGGCCGAAGGAAATCATATCCCAGTTGGTATAAACCGAACCAAGCAGACCACATTCCAAACCGGCATGAATCACCTTTACTTCAGGAACTTTTCCGTATTTCTTGTTGTAGATTTCCTTCATCTCTTTTAAAATAGAAGAGTCGGGATCGGGTTTCCATCCGGGATAGTCTCCTGAGCTTTCGGCTTTGAGGCCGGCAGCTTCGTGTGAAGCGCGTACATCGGCAGCGATCTTATTTTTTCCTTCTTCGGTAAGACTGCGTTGCAGGCTGGCCAGTTCTATTTTGCCGTCTTTGGCTTTGACAATGGACAAGTTGGTGGAGGTTTCCACAATGTCATCCAATTCTTTGCTCATGGTAATCATACCATTCGGGCAATCGGCAACGGCTTTGAAAAGGCTGGTTTGTGCTTTTTCTTCCATCACCTTTGCAGGCATGTCGGTAGTCTCTGCTGTTACCTCCACACCGGCATCGGTTTTGGCAAATTCGTCTTTAACAAGCTGGTCAAATTCTTTCACAAAAGCCTCAAAATCAGCTTTTTTATCTTCGGGAACAACAACTACGGCAAAAGCTTCACGCGGAATAGCATTGCGCAGGTTTCCGCCTTCCATCTCGGCCACACGCAGACCGTATTTCTCGTTGGCAGTTACCAATAACGCATTGATAATTTTGGTAGAATTGCCGCGACCCAGATTAATATCCAGACCTGAGTGGCCGCCTTTCAGGCCTTTAACCCAAACTTTGTAAGCAGCCATTCCTTCAGGAACATCTTCTTCTTTGTATTCCATTTCGCCATTGGTGTTAACACCTCCGGCACAACCGATATACAATTCGCCTTCATCTTCCGAATCGAGGTTCAGCAGGATGTCACCATCGAGCAGGCCGGGTTTCAAGCCTTCGGCACCGGTCATGCCGGTTTCCTCATCAACGGTAAAAAGGGCTTCCACAGGTCCGTGAACCAAATCTTTCGACTCGAGAACTGTCATGGTGGCAGCGACGCCCATACCGTTGTCGGCGCCGAGCGTTGTGCCTTTGGCTGTTACCCATTCGCCATCAATATAGGCATCAATGGGGTCTTTTTCAAAATCGTGATCCGAATCGGAGTTTTTCTGGGGAACCATATCGATATGCCCCTGAAGAATAATTCCTTTGCGGTTTTCCATACCTTCGGTTGCGGGTTTTTTGATGATCACGTTTCCCACTTCGTCAACGATGGTTTCAATGCCCAGGTCTTCTCCGAACTTTTTCAAAAATTCGATAACCTTTTCCTCTTTTTTCGAAGGACGGGGGATTTGTGTCAGGCTGTAGAAATTTTTCCACAAAGCCTTGGGTTCCAGATTTAATATGTCTTTACTCATGTCTGTAATATTTTATTATAATTATTATTTAAGCTGTAAAACTAAGGATTATTTGCATAGGCTTATTATGTGGTTTAACCCCATATTGAGACAGCTTTTTCTAATTTTAGAATTTGAAAAGATTTTATTTTGCTTCAACTTCTTTTTCCATATTAGGTAATTCCAAACCGTATCCTTTCTTTTTGTCTTCGGCCTTAAGCAGGAAGGCAATGATGAACGACAATACTCCGAGCAGCGTAAATATTAGAATATCATTTTCGTAATTATACCTCAGATTGAGTTTTTCCTTGTTGATGATGGGGAAGATAGCCTTGGTAAATGTGTTTTCAAGCACTTTTAAAGAGGCTTTGCTTCCGTTTTTCAACTGAAGTTGTTGAATGCTGTTCATGTTGCCGGCAATCATTTCCTTTTTCAGGTTTTCGGTATTCACTTGATTTTGTGGCGTAGCTACATAAAAGGTGGTTTGAACAATTGAATCAACCACTCTGCCGGTAGTTTTTTCAATAGCCCTGTTGAGTAGTTTGTCTTTAGCCGTAATGTTATTGTCAGCCAGGGCTTTGTGAAAGCTCTGCTCGACGGCTGATCGAATCAGCGCTTTATTGGGTGAAACAGCCGGATTGGATGCGTTAAGTACGATTCCCAGAATCAGAGGGATGAGCCACAAGCCGATATTCTGAATGTAAAAAATGACGGCATAAGCAGTTCCCAGTTGCCTTTCCGGAATAATCTTTGGGACGGAAGGCCACATGGCCGAAGGAACCAATGAAAAAGCAATGCCGAGAATTGAAATTAAAATTGCGGCAATAATCCAGTTGTTGAGAAATGGTATAGCCAAAAAACTGTGTACAGCAAGAAGCATAACAGAGCCGATAATCATAATGGTAGCACCTTTCCCTTTTTTGTCATAAATACTGCCGAATAAAGGTGTTAAGACAATTGTGCCAATAGGCAGAAGCATAGGAATGAAGCCGGCCAAATCCGGAGCAACATGATATTTATTGATAATAAAATCGGGAGCATAAAACAGAAACGGGAAAACCGCACCGTAGAACAAAACACAAAGAATGGCAATGTACCAGAATGCTTTATTGCTCACAATGGACACAATATCCTTGATGCGGAAAGGTTCTTCTTCTTCCAATTTCAGGCCTTTTTCCGAGGCATCCAGTCTTTTATCCAGAACAACGTAAACAATAAAAGCAACCAGACCGAGCAGCATCAAAACGAAAGCCAGCAGGATGGGGGTGCTGTAAGTGAATCTTATTGCAATGGGCAACGAGACGGCTAGTGCCAAAGCAGTCCCCAAACGGGCAATGGACATTTGAAGTCCCATGGCGAGGGCAAGTTCTTTCCCTTTAAACCATTTTACAATGGCCTTGGAAAGGGTTATTCCCGTCGCCTCACTTCCTACACCAAAAATAGCAAAACCGAGACAGGAAACGATAACCTGGGTTTTCATGACTCCCAACAACGGAATCACAACCGTAGTGCCTGTTGGCAAAGCGGTCATTGCCCAGAAGTTCAGGCCGGTACCAATGGCCATTAGTGCGGTAGACATAAGTCCGGTGAACCGGATGCCCAGTTTGTCCAAAATGAGGCCGCTGAAAATAAGCATGAAAAGAAAGACATTGAACCATGCGTATGCTCCGGTATACAAACCGAAATCGGAACTGGTCCAGCCGAGGGCTGTTTCAAGAATAGGCTTTACCGAGGAAACGGCATAATTAAAATAATATGCCCCGAACATGGACAAGGAAACTACTACCATCGCCGTCCAACGTGCCAAAGGCGACTCTCTGAGCGATTTCTGTATTACTTCAGTCATAATATCTATTTTAAATTTTTATTTTAATTAAGATGAACGGGCGAAAGTAAGAATTTATTTCGGGTACTGATAAAGATTGATGTTAATATGGATTAATTCTTATTTGGCGTCAGCTAAAAACATGCCGGCAGCATGGTGAAGGTTAAAATAAAATCCGGTTGTTCTTATCGGTAAACATGAACAATTTGCTTGGTATTAAAGAATTCTTCATTAAAAAAGCTGCTCAGCGGGTAGGTGGAAACTTTTGTCTTTCTGAGCTTTTTAACCCGGCTTATTTCCGTATCAATATTGGAACCTTTCAGGTATAAAATACCATTGGACAATGGGTTAAATGAGCGGGGCTGAACCTTGCGCAGTGTCCATTGTGTAAAAATTTCCAAATCGGTAACAGCACGGCTTACCACAAAATCAAACGTGCGGGTAACCTGTTCTGCCCTTATTTGTTCTGCTTCCACATTTCCTAATCTCAGTGTCCGGGCAACTTCTCTGACCACCTTTATCTTTTTGCCGATGGAATCAACAAGATAAAACTCTGCTTCCGGAAATAAAATTGCCAGCGGTATGCCGGGAAAACCACCTCCCGTGCCGGCATCCATAACTTTTGTACCCGGTTTAAACGAAAGCAGTTTGGCAATGGCCAGCGAGTGCAGCACATGATGCAAATAAAAATTATTCATATCTTTTCGCGAGATCACGTTGATACGGCTGTTCCATCTTGAATATAGCCAGGAAAGCGTTAGCATCTGTTGTTTTTGCCAGTCGGTGAGCTCCGGAAAATATTTGAAAATAAGGTTAGCCTGCATATAGTTTTACATATTTTTCAGCGATAAACTATTTTGATTTTGAACTTTGGGTTTGTAAAGAGACCCCAATCTCTTTGTACCGGTTATTTAAGAATAAACCGTTGCAGCTTTTTTATCAAAATATCTTTTTTGACCGGTTTTGCGATATAATCATCAAATCCCAACGCCAGGTATTTTTCTTCGTCCCCAGCCATGGCAAAAGCGGTTTGGGCAATGACCGGAAGTTCGGGGCTGGTTTTTTTTAACTCCTTAAGTATCTCAAGACCGCTGAGGCCGGGTAACCGGATATCAAGCAAGACAAGAGAAAGATCATGGTTTTCCGAAAATAGTTTTAGGGCTTCCCGTCCATCGAAGGCTTGCAGAACACGAATATTGAGGTCTTCCATCACTTTTTTAAAATAAATGCTACTGCTTCTATCATCTTCGGCAAGCAGGACAACGGCATTATGCGAAAATTCGACCGGTTTCTGTTCTTTTACAGGCTTCCGTTCTGCTTTGGCAGGCACAATGGTCAGTTTTTCGGCAGGAATATAGAAGCTAAAAACAGAACCTTCTCCGAATACGGAGGCTACCTGAATCTGACCGCCCAGCATTTCAACAATTTTTTTAGAAAGATACAGACCGATTCCAGTGCCCCGGTAAAGTTTCCGCTTATCATCCTCAATTTTATAAAAGCGGTCGAACAAATGCGCCAGGTGAGCTTCTTTAATGCCGATACCAGTGTCCTTGACGTAAAATTTCAGCCGGTCTTCTTCCGGCTCAAAACCGATTTCAATGGAACCCTCTTGGGTAAATTTTATGGCGTTGTTCAAAAGATTCACCAACACCTGGTTAATCCTGATTTGATCGGAGGTTATCCAATATGATTCCCCGGGAAGATGCAGTTTTAGTTGTACGGCATCTTTCTTCTTCTCTTCCAGAATAGGTTTGTAGGTTCTTTGGAGATTTATGAGAAGTTCATTTGCTGAAAAGTTCACTTTGTTGATTTTCACCTGGTTGGCTTCAATCATGGAGACATCCAGGATGTCATCAATTAACTGAAGCAGCGTTTCATTGCTGTTGTTAATAATGGAAATATACTGCTCTTTCTCCTTATCTTTAATAGTGCCATCGGCCAGCAAATTGCTAAAACCTACTATGGCATTGAGGGGAGTGCGGATTTCATGCGACATATTGGCCAGAAAAGAAGATTTCAAAAGATCGGCGTTTTTGGCTTTTTTGTATTGAGTAAGATATGAGTTTTTAGCAATAGTCATCAAAACATAGGCTGCTGTACCGGACAAAATAATGGCAGAATAGAAATCGAAGATTCTCGCCGTATTCGTTGGATAGTCTCCCAAAGCATTGGGGTAAAGATATTCATAGAAAAAGAGGATTATAATATTGACAAGAAGAATCATACTTAAAATAAATAATTGTTTTCCACTCATCATAAATATCAAATAACTATACAACAAAATCAACAGGAAAAACCATGGACCGTGAGCACCATAATTATAGTACCACACTATGTTAACTAAAAGCAGCGTAGTAATGATAAACAGCCACTTGGCAAAAGTAATATGAAGACCCTGTTTTGCCATGAGAAAAACAACTGTGAAAATGGCAATGCCCACAAAAGGGACAACAATTAAAACCCAATTGAACCCCATTAAAAAGTTAAGAAAAATGGAAACGGCTGAAAAAGAAATTCCTGTCAAGCTCACGGGTATGAGAAACTGCTTTTCAAAATCGAACCAATCCTTCTGCTTAATCTGATTCTTCTTAAAGTTAGCACTAAAAATATTCATTTTAAGTTATTTTTATCTGTTAAAATAAACACAAAAAACCCCTTTCCTCTCAAATAAATGTCAGCATGATATAAAAAACAGAGAATAAAAAAATAGATTTTTATAAATAATTATGTGTTAGAAGAAATTTGAAAAGCTTAAATCGGCTCTCCGTTTTTTCCTTCTGCCGTAGCAAATTTAACATTTTTTCAGAGAGGTCAGAATGTTTTCAAAAAAAGTCTCTCCGATAAGTCAAAGTTTTTAAACAAAAAAAGTTCATAACTCTTTTTTCCCAATTTTGGAAATTTCCCAAAATGAGTAAATTTGCTTATACCAAAAATTAAAACAAAATGGGAAATTCACTTTTAGAAAGAGCCTTTCAGATAATCGATGAGACCAGGAAACAAGGACTTGGGCATTTGGCCACACAGAGCGAACCAAATGGACAGAAATGGGAGATAAACATTCATGGAAAAAAGGTTGTTCCGTTTTCTCTGAGTGATTATTTGATGCTCATGCATGACGAGCGCATCATCAACGGTGCCATCGAGTCCATAAAAGAAAATGGTTTCAATCTTTCTATTTCGAGAGAGTTTTTGCATTTGCACAAAACCGATGAAGCGGAAGATATTTTAGCGAAGGTCTTTGGAAATCCGGTGGTTCTTTATCCGAAAACCACGCTGGCTCATGTAGGTGCTTTGCCATTGTTGATTGGTCGCAAAGACGCTGTTATTATTGATCATCATGCGCATGCCACCATTCAAATGGCCACCGATATGGTTCGTGCTCATGGTACGCATATCGAGCCTATCCGGCACAACAATATGCAGAAATTGGAAGAGAGAATTGTTGAATTGCAGAAAACCCATGAAAAAGTCTGGTATCTTGCTGATGGTGTTTATTCTATGTATGGAGATGTTTTTCCGGCCAAAGAGGTGGAAGCTTTATTGAATAAGTACGAAGAATTTAATGTTTATGTGGATGATGCACATGGCATTAGCTGGGCAGGACCTAACGGTGGCGGATATGTGCTTTCACAAATCAAACAGCATCCCAGAATGATATTGGTCGTATCGTTTGGGAAAGGTTTTGGCGCCGGTGGCGGGGCTATTGTATGTCCCAGCGAATATATTAAAAATCTGTTGGTGTATCTTAGCGGACCGTTAATGTTTACAGGGCCTTTGGAATCAACCACGCTTGGCGGACTAATTGCCTCCTCAAAGATTCATTTAAGTAATGAGATTGATCAGTTGCAAAACCAGCTGAAGGAACTGATTGACTATTTTTACGACCGTTGTGATGAGCTGGAACTCCCGCTTGTAGACAAAACCCGCACGCCGACAGCTTATTTCCCCATGGGCAAACCGGAAAACAATTTAATTTCCGGAAGGATTTTCCTTTCCGAAGGATTGTCGCTTACAGCTGGTTTCTACCCTGCTGTACCTGTTAAAAACGTGGGTATTCGTGCGCAAATAACTTTGTATCAGAATAAATCAGATGTGGAGAAACTGTTACAGGTTACGAAGCAGATTTACCGGAAGTTTGAAAAAGAGCAGGGTTTTTCCATTGAAGAAACCCTTTCGCATTTTAAAGGATAAAAAAACCGTCAGACCTGTAAGCGGGATTCTGTATGCCGCACGGAGCAGCACTTCTATCATTTATCTATATTACAGGTCACCCTGTAACTCCAGCAGCCTACCCACCGGCATCGGACGGGTCGCCCTTTTCCCGCCTCGCCTAAGGCAAGACGGGAGCGCCGGAATATTTGGCCTTGCAACCCATAAGGTTTACCCCAACCGGCTGTCACCAACCGGTCGCGTGGGCTCTTACCCCACGTTTTCACCCTTATCTCGCCTCAGGCGAGACGGTTATTTTCTGTGGCACTTGCTGTTCCTCCCGCCTCGCCTCAGGCGAGGCGAAAGGACCTTCCCGTTAGGAAGTATGGTACCCTGTGTTGTCCCGACTTTCCTCTCCCGTTTGAAACGAGAACGATAGAACAGCCTGACGGTTTTGCCTGCAAAATTACGACTTTTCACCTTATTAAAGCAACAAAATGGGCTGAAAAGATTGTTGTAGTCTTTTTCAACTTGGTAATTTTGAATAATCTTAAGCCTTTTTGCTCTATTGGCTTCATTATGTTCGATGCTGATTTTGTAGCAGTATGCCGGCTATAAATTCTGCTGCTTTCCCATCTCCGAACAAGGGCGGGAACTGTAATTCTTTATCCACCCGGCTGAAATGCGCAAACGCCTGCATGATTTTATTTTTATCTGCATTTACAATCAGGCCACAGCCCTGCTCCACAATCTCTTTCCATTCGGTTTCGGAACGGAGGATGATAGCCGGTTTTTCAAAAAAATACGCCTCTTTCTGCACGCCGCCAGAATCGGTAAAGACCATTTCGCAGCGGCTTTCCAACATAATCATATCAAGGAAAGAAACCGGTGGAATGAGCCGGATATTTTCTTCCTGTTTCAGCTGCTGATAAAGATTGTTGTTGAGATTTTTATTGAGAAGTTTGGCTGTGCGCGGATGCAGCGGCAGTACCAGCGGCTTCCCGCTCTCCTGTGAAATCTCCAAAAAAGCTTCGAAAATTGCATTGAGTCTGTCCGGCTGGTCGGTGTTGTTGTCGCGATGAACGGTGGCGAAATAGAAAGGCCTGCCTTCCAACTTCAGCTCGTTCAGAATATGGCTTTTCTCTTCGGCGATTTGCCTGAAATAAAGGCTGTTGTCGTACATGACATCGCCGCAATGAAAAATGCCCGGATGGTCAGATGAATAAGGCGCTTGATTATCTTTTTCAAAACCTTCCTTAATTAGATTGTGAATACCCGTAAGGGTAGGCGAAAAGAGCAGGGTAGAAGCATGGTCGGCCATTATGCGGTTGATTTCTTCGGGCATACTTTTGTTGAACGAACGCAATCCGGCTTCGATGTGGACAATGGGAATATGAATTTTGGAAGCGGCAACGGCGCCGGCCAGCGTGGAGTTGGTGTCTCCGTAAAGTATTAGATAACCGGGCTTTTCGCGAAGAAGTATTTCTTCCGTTCCGGTAATCATACCGGCGGTCTGCACGCCGTGGCTTTCGCTGCCAATATTCAGGTTGTAGTCGGGTTCGGGAATGCCCAGCTCATCGATAAACACCTGCGACATGTTGACATCGTAATGTTGTCCGGTGTGAACGATAACTTCTTGAATTTCAGTGGAAAAGCAATTTTTTACAGCCCGGCTTAAGGCAGCAGCTTTGATGATTTGCGGCCGTGCGCCGATGATGGTTACGATTTTCATGCATTTATTTCAAAATGTTCTCATCGGCAAAGCTATAATAATTATCGTTTCCGACGATGATGTGATCCAGTACCGGGATTTCAAGCGCTTTTCCGGCTTCCTGCAGCTTTTTGGTAAGTCTTAAATCGTTTTCGCTGGGTTTCAGGTTGTTGGAAGGATGGTTGTGTGCCAGGATAATGGAGGAAGCATTGTGATCCAGCGCCAGTTTAAAGATTTTCTTGGGATCGACCACCGTACCGGCCACGCCACCTGTGCTAATTCTCAGCTTCCGAATGACTTTGTTGGCTCTGTCCAGCAGAACCACGAAAAACGCTTCGTAATAGTTGTCGGTAAGATCAGGAAGCAGCAGGTCGTAAATATCGCGGCTGGATTTGATTTTAATTTGTTGCAACACTCTTTCGGCCACGCGGCGTTTACCCAGCTCCAGAGCGGCAATAATGCTGATGGCCTTGGCCTTGCCCATTCCGCGAAAGCGGGAAAGTTCTTCGACGCTCAGCTTGGAAAATTCAATGAGGTTGTTGTCCGAAGTATCTAACATGCGTTGTGCCAGTTGCACTGCCGACTCTTCGACGTTTCCAGAGCCAATCAAAAGGGCTATTAGCTCGGCATTGCTCAGGGCGCTTTTGCCTTTCAGCAACATTTTCTCGCGCGGGCGGTCATCTTCTGCCCACTGGTTAATGGGCTGGTTACGGGGTTTTGT
>VAPE01028655.1_pt1 | contig 11996 bp, 11 predicted proteins | sample 3393911 | NCBI WGS metagenome assembly VAPE01 (sample SAMN08290436, study PRJNA428436) | hydrothermal vent metagenome | isolation source: Deep-sea hydrothermal vent chimney | place: Atlantic Ocean: South-mid Altantic Ridge | reverse complement strand
TCGTCTTTCCATGGTCTACATGCCCTATCGTCCCTATGTTGACATGCGGCTTCGTCCTCTGAAATTTCTCCTTTGCCATAACTCCTCCTTATGGTTCCGTCGTTAGTTACTTAGTTAATTGGCTGATCCGCTAATCCGGTAATTAAACAACTTCCAAATCAACTGGCTTATCTTCCTAAATAACGTTTAGAGGTTCTGCCCCCCTGACAAGTTCCGTACCGTCTATCAATCTATCAATAATGAACGATTCAAGCAAACAGCATTTTATAAATATGGAGCCCATGACCGGGATCGAACCGGTGACCTCGTCCTTACCAAGGACGTGCTCTGCCGACTGAGCTACATGGGCTATAACCGCTTCAGCCGCTAAAACGGTCCCCACCGGTCAAACCGTCTTAACAGGCCAACCGGATCAAAGAACTTATCCGGTTCAAGCAGTTCAAACGGTTTAAATAACAGGGCAACTCTGGAGCGGGAAACGGGATTCGAACCCGCGACCCTCGGCTTGGAAGGCCGACGCTCTACCACTGAGCTACTCCCGCTTACGGAAACCGGCGTCATCAACCGGGCGTCGGATATCCTGTCCGGGATATAAATATATCTTTCGGCATCCGGCATCCGGTTTCTGAGATTATGCTTCCGTTATGGTGGAGAGGGGAGGATTCGAACCTCCGAAGGCTGAGCCAACGGGTTTACAGCCCGTCCCCTTTGGCCACTCGGGAACCTCTCCGATTCAAAGAACTTTGACATTACAACAGCAAAATTTTATAATGTATCAGGTTCAGCCTTCAGCAAGCCTTGCAAGAGCTGGAGCCACCGAAGGGACTCGAACCCCCGACCCGCTGATTACAAATCAGCTGCTCTACCAGCTGAGCTACGGTGGCAAGACATCTGGCAGCGAAAATATTAACTTGTTAGATTAGAATAACTATTATAAAAATGTCAAACCTGAAAAGTCAAAATTCTTACAACCATTGGCTGTCTTGGGAAGACGGGAGGAGGTTTAACAGATGAAGATGATTGCAGCTGTAATCAAGCATTTTAAATTGGACGAGGTGAGGAAGGCCCTGACGGATGCCGGGGTCCAAGGCATGACGGTCATCGAGGTGAAGGGGTTCGGGAGACAGAAAGGACATCTTGAAGTTTACAGGGGAGTCGAGTATGAGGTCAAGTTCCTTCCAAAGATAAAGATAGAGGTCGCCGTAGAGGACGAACGGGCTGACGAAATTGTTCGGATTATCACCGAAGCGGCACGTACCGGCGAGATCGGGGATGGGAAGATATTCGTCTATAATCTCCTGGAAGTTGTCAGGATCAGAACAGATGAGAGGGGTTCCGGCGCCCTCTAAATCAAAATAGAGTCTGCGTGTAAAGTCAAACAGTTGCCGTTATTCTGTCATTTCCCGAATGCGTTCGTGATTGCGGGAATGACTAATGACTGTAGTTTATACTCAGACTATAACTGTGTGTAGCTGCTATTCAGGGGTTAGAACATCCGGGATGAGGGTGACTACTGCCACCCTAACCCCGGATATATCCTTTATATATCATAGTAGAGGAAGAACTCGTATGGATGGGGCCTGAGCCTCAGGGCATCCACCTCGTTTTCCATCTTGTAGGCAATCCAGGTCTCAAGGGCATCCTCCGTAAATACATTACCCTTCAGCAGGAACTCATGGTCCTTTTCCAGCTCACCAAGTGCTTCGTCAAGGCTTCCGCATATCTGCGGAACCTTGATAAGCTCCTCGGGGGGCAACTCGTAGAGGTCTTTGTCCAGGGCCTCACCCGGATCTATCTTGTTCTCTATCCCATCAAGCCCTGCCATCAGCATTGCTGAGAACGCCAGATAAGGATTGCACGACGGATCCGGGAACCTCACCTCGAGCCTCTTTGCCTTTGGCGAGGGTGAATACATCGGAATCCTCACCGCGGCTGAGCGGTTTCTTGCAGAGTAGGCAAGGTTGACAGGGGCCTCGAAGCCCGGCACAAGCCTCTTATATGAATTGGTAGTCGGGTTGGTCAGCGCTGCAAGGGCACGGGCGTGCTTAAGTATGCCGCCGATATAGTAAAGGGCGGCCTCGCTAAGACCGGCATACTCGTTACCGGCGAACATCGGCTCTCCATCCCTCCAGATGCTCTGGTGGGTGTGCATACCGGAGCCGTTGTCATCAAATAGGGGCTTCGGCATAAATGTGGCTGTTTTGCCATGCTGGCTTGCAACATTTTTTATTATATACTTGAACATCATGAGCTTGTCGGCCATCTCTACAAGTGGTGAGAACCTCATGTCGATCTCACCCTGTCCGGCTGTTGCCACCTCATGGTGCTGAGCCTCGATATGGATACCGCACCTCTTCATAATAATGACCATCTCGGTTCTGAGATCCTCGAAACTATCTGTCGGAGGCACAGGGAAGTAGCCCTCCTTGTGTCTTGGTTTGTGTCCAAGATTCGGGGATTCTTCCTTTCCGGAATTCCAGATACCCTCTACCGAGTCGATAAAATAATACCCGCTCTGGGCATTCTGGTCATAACGGATATCATCAAAGACAAAGAACTCGGCCTCCGGGCCAAAGTACGCTGTATCGCCGGCCCCTGTTGACTTCAGATACTGTGCGGCCTTCTGGGCGATATAACGGGGATCCCTCGTGTACGGCTCTTTCGTAATGGGATCAACAATGTTACAGATGAGACTCAGGGTCGGGTACTTTCTGAAAGGATCTATTATTGTAGTCTTAGGGTCCGGTATAATCAGCATATCCGATGCGTTGATAGCCTGCCATCCCCTGATTGAAGAACCATCAAAGCCCACACCCTCTTCAAAGGTCTCCTCCTTGAGTTCATCAATCGGGACAGAAAAGTGCTGCCAGATACCGGGGAAATCGATGAACTTGAAGTCCACCATTACAACATCATTTTCCTGGGCAAACGCTAATACATCCTTTGGTATCATGATTTAACCTCCTTGGAAATTAATTATGGTCGGCAAACAATTGCCGTTAGATTAATATGTTTTCCTGTTTTTTGTCAAGAAAAAAATCCCTCATAAAAGACCTTGGCCCTCTTGAGATATCCCTCAAAAATCTTCTCTGTATGGCTGACCATTTCTTCAACATCATACCCGTTCTCATCTTCAAACCAGCCCCTGATGATCCGGGGGGTTACCTCTATATGAAACTGAAAGGCATAGACCCCGCTACCGTAACGGAAAGCCTGGTTCTCATACGCCTCAGAGGAGGCCAGCCTCACTGACCCCTCGGGCAGGTCAAAGGTATCGCCATGCCATTGAAAGACCTCTGCCTCGGAGGTATTGTTTATACTAAGCCCCTTCATTGCCGGGTCGGCCATACCCTCCGGGGTGATTTTCACTTTATACCAGCCGGCCTCGTTCTCCTCCCCGGGATAGACCCTTGCCCCCAGGACATGGGCAACCATCTGCGCGCCGAGACAAACGCCAAGGACCCTCTTTTTATTCTCTATGTAATCCGCAATGAGTTCAGCCTCGTCCTTCAGGTAGGCATAACGGTCCATCTCATAAACCGCCATCGGCCCGCCCATCACCAGAAGATGGCTAAACTCCCCCGGGTCCTCAAAAGCCTCACACTCTGCGAATTCCACTATCCGGTAACCGATGTTCCTCTGCTTCAGGAAGTCCTCGATGGTTCCGGGACCTTCCGCAGCAATGTTTTTAATGATCAAAACCATTTTTGACTTTCCTCCGGAAATTTACCGGCGTCTTCAAACAACACGCCATAATTATATACAAAAACAACCATTACCCCAAATCCAGCGATAAGTGAAACTCCCCGATCAAAGATCGTGGCATTCAGCCGGTATCCTCGTAATAGCGTATAAGATCGACTTCAGATATTTTGGTTCGTTCGTAAAAAAGTTGAAACCACTTGATCAGTCCATCATTGTACGTTATAGAACATTAAAAGAAATATCCCTCTTCACCATGCTGTGTCACATCGAGTCCCTGAACCTCCTCATCTTCCGCAATCCTGAGGCCAACCACTACATCGACTACCTTAAAGAGGACTATACTTACTATAAAGGAATATATAGCTACAAATGCAACCCCACCTGCCTGCACCAGGAATTGCTTGGCATTTCCGTAAAAAAGCCCGTTGGCACCACCTGAATTGATCGCCAGTGATGCAAAGAGCCCGGCACTCAGTGTACCTAAAGCACCACCCACTCCGTGGACCCCAAAGGCATCGAGTGAATCATCATAACCAAGCTTACCCTTGACATTAAGGGCGGTATAACAGAAAAGACCCGCTGCTATTCCTATCGCCAGAGCAGCCATAGGGCTTACAAAACCTGCCGCCGGGGTGATGGTTGCAAGACCGGCAATCGCACCGGTCGCTGCTCCGAACATAGTGGGCTTTCCATGCTGGACCCACTCGATCAGCATCCATGTAAGTGTTGCGGACACTGCTGCAATATGGGTTGTGACAAAGGCGATGGTGCTCAGCTTGCCGGAGGAAAGGGCGCTTCCGGCGTTGAATCCGAACCACCCAAACCAGAGAATCACCGCAAACATCGCCTGATATATCATGAAAGCCAAATGTGGAACCGTTGGTGCATACTCACCGGGCTCAAGGCCGACGCCCCTCAGCCCGAACCAGTCAAGGCTTCCTATGACGCCTTTTACATCGGGGCCAAAAGACAGGCTATAGCCTATCAGTATCCACTGTATACTGATTATTGCGATGGCTATAAAGCTGTGCATGATTGTTCCAAGGACGTTCTTTCTCCTCACCATCCCGCCATAAAAAAGTGCAAGTCCCGGTGTCATAAGCATGACAAGAGCAGCGGAAACAAGAATCCACGCCGTATCGCCGGAATCAACCTTACCGGCTTGCGCTCCTGAGGCTGCTCCACAAAAAAGTAAAACAAAAAGGATTAATAAAGCCCCCCCCTTGAGTATTCCTCCCGACCCCTGACCCCCGGTTGTTTTGTGGCCATACTGCCTCCCTTCCTCTGTCTATTGATAGGTAAATGGTTACCGTTTGCCTGATATTAAACCAGACGCCCAACAAAATTGTCAATACAAAATTGTCGCATAATACATTTTCGTAAGCCCTGTTTTTTCTTTTCTTTCTTAAAAATCAAGATGTTAGAAACTGGCACGGTTCTCGCATTCCATAAGCAGCGATTCTAAAGGGGGTGCTACATGAGTTCACTGAAGGAAAAGGTTGAAGAAATCGAACGACAGGAAATAGTGGAGGCATTGAGAAGGTCTGACTGGGTAAAGGCAAGGGCCGCAAGGGTCCTCGGAATCACCGAAAGGATGCTGAGTTACAGGCTCCGCAAGTATGGCATTAAGAGAAAGGAGGTGGAGTGAGGTAGTTACGGGTTTCAAAATGCATTGAAGGATCGAACATCAGGTACAAGGCATTAAAAAAGTAACAGGCTTAAAAACTAAAACGGAGGTGTTTCATGAAAACTTTAAGGGTAATTGCTTTAACGATTGTTTTGGTATTCACACTGGGCATTGCAGGTGTATATGCAGAAGGTCCCGACGTCAGCGGCTCTGCATCGGCGGGCGTATTCAGCAACTATGTCTGGAGGGGACAGAAACTGAGCAATAGCTTTGTCATCCAGCCCTCTGTCGGCATAACCTATGGAGGATTCGGAGCAAACCTATGGGCAAATCTTGATAGTGACTTCGGTGGCGACTTCAAGCATACCGAAACGGACCTCACCCTTGATTATGCTTTCTCTGCTGACAAGTTCAGTTTTGACGTGGGGTATATCTACTATGCCCTCGAAGGCGCCACTGATACACAGGAGATCTATGCAAGCGCTTCATATGATACCCTGCTTGAACCAACGCTTGCGATTTATTACGATTTTGACCAAGGGGATGGTGCGTTCCTGGTTGCATCCATAGGTCACTCCTTTGATCTCCCACAGGGGCTCTCTCTCAGCCTCGGTGCATCGGCAAGTTATAACCTGAAAAATGAGGTAATGGGTTATGACAGCGGCGGTGACAAGTTCAACAACTTCTACAACGGAGAACTCTCGGCATCGCTTAGCATACCCATTACAAAGGCGATAAGCATTGAACCTATGGTTGCATACTCGTTTGCCCTGAGCAACGATGCAGAGGATGCCATTGAGGCCATCAGTGACGATGGTGACAGCAACATCTTTTACGGCGGAGCAACCATCACCCTCAGCTTCTGACCGTTAAAGCAAAAAATAAAAGACACGGGCTCTTTTTATTTTCAGTGATATCCCTCATAGAACCTCGGTTCCCGACAAATGAGGGAGAGGGGTCTGTTGTGTGCTAAATTAAGGAATCTTTCAGGAGGTTTGGAATGAAAAAATTCGTGCTTTTTTTGGTTGTAACTTTAATGGTTTTTAACATGCTGGGTGGATTGCTTCATGCAGAAGAGACATCCAGTTCTAACCCTCCCGTGGCTGAGGAGTCCGTGACTCCTCAGCCTGAAAAGGCAATAACCGCCGGGGAGGTACAGAGAAACGCCGACTTTATCTGGACTCTTATGGCAGCCTTTCTGGTCTTCTTCATGCAGGCCGGCTTTGCAATGGTTGAGACGGGGTTCACAAGGGCAAAGAACGCGGTAAACATCATCATGAAGAACCTCATGGATATGTCAATAGGCGCTCTGGCCTTCTGGGCAGTGGGGTTTGCGGTCATGTTCGGAGCGACGAAGACGGGCTGGTTCGGAACAACCGGCTTCTTCCTGAGTGATTATGCCAATGGCGGGGACCCATGGACCCTGGCATTCTGGATGTTTCAGGTGGTCTTCTGTGCCACAGCCGCCACCATCGTATCAGGTGCGATGGCCGAGAGAACGAAGTTTGTCGCCTATCTGGCATACTCGGCGGTAATCAGCGCCCTGATATATCCCGTCTTCGGCTCATGGGCATGGGGCAGCCTCTTCAATGGCTCGGGCTGGCTTGAAGGGCTCGGGTTCATTGATTTTGCCGGTTCTACCGTGGTTCACTCCGTTGGTGGTTGGGCTGCCCTTGCAGGTGCAATAGCTCTTGGACCGAGGATAGGTAAATATGTAGACGGAAAGACCAAGGCAATACCGGGGCACAGTATTACCCTTGGCGCCCTCGGTGTCTTCATACTCTGGTTCGGGTGGTATGGCTTTAACCCGGGGAGCACCACCGCTGCCAATACCGACACTGCCCTCATCGCCGTCAACACCACCCTGTCTGCTGCAGCCGGAGGAGTGGGAGCGATGTTTATATCCTGGCTGATGTTTAAAAAGCCTGATGCAACCATGACATTAAACGGTGTCCTTGCAGGACTCGTAGGCATTACAGCCGGCTGTTCAAACGTACTGCCAGGCAGCGCCGCTATAATCGGACTGCTCGCAGGTGTGATAGTGGTTCTTTCAGTGGTGTTTATTGATCAGGTATTGAAGGTAGACGATCCCGTCGGTGCAGTCTCGGTTCATGGTGTCTGTGGTGCATGGGGAACCCTGGCTGCAGGACTCTTCAATTCAGGGGGTTTCTCATTGAAGATAGTCGGCGTCCAGTTACTCGGTATTGCGGCATGCTTTCTATGGGTGTTTCCCACAGCCTTTATACTCTTTAAACTGCTAAAGGCCACAATGGGAATCAGGGTTACCAAGGAAGAGGAACTCGAGGGTCTTGATATCGGTGAGCACGGGATAGAGGCTTACCCCGACTTCCAGATACACCCCGATGCAAAAACTGTAAGGATGTAGACGTAGCGTCTCAATCCTCCGGGGCAGGGTGTTGAATTCGGTCTCTGTGCCCCGGAGGTTATAAATCTCAAGGAGGACAATAATGAAGAAGATTGAAGCAATAATCAAACCCTTCAAACTGGATGAGGTAAAGGATGCCCTTGCAGGCATGGGCATTCAGGGCATGACCGTCACAGAGGTAAAGGGGTTCGGCAGGCAGAAGGGACAGAAAGAGGTTTACCGTGGGGCTGAATACGAGGTACAGTTCCTGCCCAAGATTAAAATAGAAGTGGTCGTCAGCAATGAGATTGCAGGCTCTGTGGTGGAGAAGATAATCTCTACTGCCAACACGGGTTCAATCGGCGACGGAAAAATATTTGTGATCCCCATAGAGGAGACCTACAGGATCAGGACCGGTGAAACAGGCGAGGATGCACTGTAGTGTAGTTCACCTAAAACTATTACCTCCCCATCCAACAGGCTCTCCCTGAACGTTTCGGGAGAGCCTCTTTTTATCTATTTGTCATTTCCGCAATCCCGAACGCATTCGGGAGTCGGGAATCCTTCTCAAAGAACGATACCCCGAACGCTTTCGGGGAAAAACGACAACTGTTCGACTTTATACACAGACTCTAAATACGGGATTCGTAATAAGGTGAATCCCTCGATTATACGGAATCTGGTATTTATTCCTGGAGGGATTTCGTGCAACATTAATATTGATATAACAAAAGTGAACAACCCTCTACAATAATGTAGACCAGGACCTCACCACCTCCCAAATTTGCTTTATTTTTCAAGGGTTACAAAACTGGCACGACTCTTGAGTATAATCATTCGGACTGAAAATCTCAAAAGTCATAAGGAGGAACAATGATGAGACAGATAGCTGTTTATGGTAAGGGTGGAATTGGGAAGTCAACAACTTCACAGAATGTAGTTGCCTGCCTTTCGGAGGCAGGTTACAAGTGTATGATAGTTGGTTGTGACCCCAAGGCGGATGCAACGAGATTGATACTCCATAAAAAGGCTCAGGTAACGGTTATGGATCTGGCGAGGGAAAGGGGTTCGGTAGAGGATCTCGAGATTGATGAAGTGCTGCTTACCGGTTACAGGGGTATCAGATGTGCTGAGTCGGGCGGTCCTGAGCCGGGTGTGGGATGTGCAGGACGTGGTGTTATTACCGCCATAAACTTCCTCGAGGAGAACGGTGCCTATGAGGCGGATACCGACTTTGTCTTCTACGATGTTCTCGGTGACGTTGTCTGCGGTGGTTTTGCAATGCCGATAAGGGAAGGAAAGGCAAAAGAGATCTATATAGTCACCTCGGGGGAGATGATGGCAATGTATGCTGCAAACAACATCTCAAGGGGTATCCTCAAATATGCCCAGAGCGGTGGAGTGAGACTCGGGGGCCTTATCTGTAACAGCAGAAAGACGGACAAGGAATATGAATTGGTCTCAGAGCTTGCAAAAAGGCTTAACACTCACATGATCCATTTTATACCGAGAGACAACGAGGTACAGCGGGCTGAGTTGAGAAGGAAGACGGTGGTCGAGTACTCTCCTGAACATCCTCAGGCGGATGAGTACAGGACGCTGGCAAAAAAGATAGCCGAGAATAAAAACTTCGTCATCCCGACTCCGATGTCGATGGATGAACTCGAAGAGTTGCTTATGGAGTTCGGAATACTTGAAGCTGAGCCGGAAGATTAAAGAAATCCGACTTTCATAAATATAACAAGGAGGAGCGATGAGCACAGCCATTAAAGAGACTCAGAAGATCATTGATGAGGTCCTGGAGGCATATCCGGAGAAGACACGGAAGGACAGGGCCAAGCACCTGGCCCCCAATGACCCTACCGGTGAATGCAGCACATGCAAGGTCAAATCCAATGTAAAGTCAAGGCCCGGCGTCATGACGGTCAGGGGATGCGCATATGCCGGCGCAAAGGGTGTTGTCTGGGGCCCGGTGAAGGATCAGGTTACGCTAAGCCACGGCCCTATCGGCTGCGGCCAGTACAGTTGGTGGGCAAGGAGGAATTATTACAACGGCCGGACAGGTATTGATACCTTCGGTACTATGCACATCACAACGGACTTCCAGGAAAAGGATATTGTCTACGGAGGTGACAGGGATTTAGAGGCTGCTCTGTATGAGTTGAAAGAACTCTTCCCGCTGGCACGCGGAATCGGGATACTCTCGGAGTGTCCCGTCGGTCTTATAGGAGACGATATCGAGGCTGTGGCAAAAAAGATATCAAAGGAATTCGGTTACCCTATAGTGCCTGTGAGATGCGAGGGGTTCAGGGGTGTGAGCCAGTCCCTCGGTCACCATATTGCCAATGATACCATAAGGGACTTTGTGCTCGGCAAAGGTGAGTTGAAAGAGTCGACGCCCTATGATGTGTCATTGATCGGAGATTACAATATAGGCGGAGACGCATGGGCCTCAAGGAAGATGCTTGAAGAGATGGGTCTGAGAGTTATTGCCCAGTGGACAGGAGATGCATCGCTGAACGAACTCGGTATTGCACAGAAGTCAAAGTTGAACCTCATCCACTGTTACCGTTCCATGAACTACATATGCAGGCACATGGAGGAGCAATACGGTATCCCCTGGGTTGAGTTTAATTTCTTCGGCCCCACAAAGATATACCAGAGCCTGAGAAAGATCGCATCCTTTTTCGATGACACCATCAAGGACAATGCGGAGAAGATGATAGAGAAATACAAAAAGGTCATGGATGCGGTGATCGAGCAGCACAGGCCGAGGCTCGAGGGTAAGAAGGTGATGCTTTATGTGGGAGGCCTGAGGCCAAGGCATACCATCGGCGCTTATGAGGATCTCGGTATGGAGGTAGTGGCCGCAGGGTATGAGTTCGGACATGACGATGATTACAAGAGGACATATCCTGAGCTGAAGGAGGGTGCGGTGGTTATGGATGATGCCACACTATATGAGATGGAGGAGTTTGCACGAAGGCTCAGGCCGGACATGGTCGGCTCCGGCATAAAGGAAAAGTATTCCTATCACAAGATGGGCGTGCCCTTCAGGCAGATGCATTCCTGGGATTACAGCGGTCCTTACCACGGGTTTGACGGCTTCCCTGTATTTGCCAGGGATATGGATATGACGGTGAATAGTCCAACATGGGATTTGATACGGAGGAAGAGATGAAGCATATAAAGATAAAAGACCACAATGAACTCTTTCAGGAACAGGATTACCAGGAGCAGTTTGAGAAGAAGAAGGAGTTTGAAAATCCCTGGCCGGCGGAAAAGGTCGAGGAGACAGCAGAGTGGACAAAGACCGAGGAGTACAGGGAGAAGAACTTTGCGCGGAAGCATTTAAAGATCAATCCAGCAAAGGCATGTCAGCCCCTCGGTGCGGTATTCTGCGCATCGGGATTTGAGGGCACCATGCCCTTTGTGCAGGGCGCCCAGGGCTGTGTGGCCTACTTCAGGAGCCATCTGAACAGGCACTTCAAGGAGCCGATGGCTGCGGTCTCCACGTCCATGACAGAGGATGCAGCGGTATTCGGCGGGCTGAATAATATGCTCGAGGGTTTGCGTAATTCCTATGCCCTGTATAATCCGAAAATGATTGCTGTCTGCACTACCTGCATGGCGGAGGTCATCGGGGACGACCTGAATGCCTATATAAGACAGGCAAAGGACAAGGAGATTATCCCGAAGGACCTGCCGGTGCCTTTTGCTCATACACCGAGTTTTGTGGGCTCGTACACTACCGGTTATGACAACATGATGAAGGGGATACTCTCCTCCATCACGGCAGGCAAGAGGGGTGAGCCAAACGGCAAAATCAACATCATCCCAGGCTTTGACACCTATACCGGGAATTACAGGGAGTTGAAAAGGCTTCTTGCGATGATGGACGTTGATTTTACTTTGCTGTCGGATGTGAGCGATGTCTTTGACTCGCCAAATACCGGAGAGCACAGGATGTATCCGGGCGGCACCCCGCTTGATGAGGCCGCCGATTCCATAAATGCGACCGCTACTGTTGCGCTGCAGAGGTATTCTACGGTCAAGACGATGAAATACATCGAGACGGAGTGGAACCAGCAGGCACTGGTGCTTCCGCCCATGGGTGTGAAAAATACGGATAATTTTTTCGATGAGATAAGCAGAATTACCGGCAAGCCCGTTCCCCAGGAGATCGAGGATGAAAGGGGAAGGGCTGTGGATGCAATGGTAGACTCCCATCCCTACGTCCATGGGAAGAGGTTTGCCCTGGTCGGTGATCCGGACATCCTGTTGGGGTTGATAAGCTTC
>VAPE01011979.1_pt1 | contig 12009 bp, 12 predicted proteins | sample 3393911 | NCBI WGS metagenome assembly VAPE01 (sample SAMN08290436, study PRJNA428436) | hydrothermal vent metagenome | isolation source: Deep-sea hydrothermal vent chimney | place: Atlantic Ocean: South-mid Altantic Ridge | reverse complement strand
TAAAATAATTTATATTTTAGCTTTTGTTGCCGTAATGATTATGACAATAGGATTAGTTTTTTCTGTCAAAACTTTCAAAGACAAATCATATGAAAGAACCCCGTTCCTTAAGGCTTACAAGTATTTAAAAAAGAATCCTCACATAATGTCTATTGTAATAATTAGTTTTATCTTACAATTTTTCTATGCATTGATGGTTGTTTATACTCCTATTTATCTTCATCAATATCTCAAATTTGGCTGGGGTCAGTTGGGAGTCATCTTCACAGTAATGCTTATACCTTTTGTTGCATTAGGGTTACCAGTAGGAATATTAATAGATAAATATCATTTTAGAAAACGAACTCTTTTATATGTTGGTTTTATCATAATGAGTATTTCAACTTTTTTAATCGCTGGAGTTACAGCTAAAAATGTTGCTCTTTGGGCTCTTATTCTACTGATGACTAGATTAGGAGCAACTCTCATAGAAACTACTTCTGAAGTTTATTTTTTCACTCATATTAAAGAAGAAGAAGCATATCTACTTGGAATATTTAGAGATATGAAACCTATATCTTTTATTGTAGCTCCAATAATTGCAACTTTAGTTTTCTTCTTTTTACCATTTAAATTTATTTTTATTGTTCTTGGAATAATCATCTTGAGTGGATTATATTATGTTCCAAGACTTAAACATGATAATGAAGACAACACCTCGAACCAAAACCAAGAGATCTTTGGTTCTCAATAATTATATATTCATTGACTTTTATTTTGCAATATAAGGTAACAAGCCCATAAAACGAGCTCTTTTGATGGCTATAGCAAGCTTACGTTGATTTTTAGCTGTAATCCCAGTACGTCGTCTTGCAATCATTCTCGCACTAGGTGTTAAAAACCGACGAAGTAACTCTACATCTTTATAATCTATATGTTTTATATTGTTTGATGAAAAATAATCTTGTTTCATTTTTATAATTTATAATCTACATAAGTAGAAAAATTTTAATTTATAATTTAGAATGGGATATCTTCTGTATTAACTTGTTCTTCTGGATATTCAATGGTATCTAATTTATCTTCTTCTTTCTTTACATCTTGATTTTTATCTGAACTATTTTGATTAACTCTTGAAGAACCAGAAGAAGATGAACCAAACTGAACACGATCTGCAATTATTTCAGTTCTATATTTTTTTATACCAGTAGCTGCATCATCCCAAGATCTTGTTTGGATACGACCCTCTACTAAAACTTGACTACCTTTTCTCATATATTGAGCAACTGTTTCAGCCTGACGACCAAAAACAACAATATTATGAAAGTCAGCAGCTTCTTGGCGATTTCCTTCCTTATCTTTCCATACACGATTAGTCGCAACGGAAAAACTACAAACTTTTACTCCAGATGGAATAGCTTTGAGTTCTGGGTCACGAGTAAGATTTCCTATAATCAATGCTTTATTTAAATACATAATATATTAGATGAATTACTTTTAATACTTTTATTTTACCACAAGTGCTTCAATTTCTTTATCAATAACTTCCTCATCTATTTTTTCAACTACTTTTTCTTTTTTAACAATAGTTTTTCTTCTTCCTCCTTCTTGTCTAGAAAAAGGGCGCCTAGGAGATAAGGTACTTTCACGAATAGTTTTAATTAGAAGATATCTAATAATTTTTTCGTTTTTATCTAACATATCTTTAATAACTTTGGCTTGAGAAGTTGTACACTCAAACTTAACCCAACCAAAATATCCATAAGAAAATTTTTGTTTCTTATTATGTATTGAGCGTGACATTTCATAAGCTAATTCTGTCATCTTAGGATATTCATCAGAAATAAAAACAGCTCCAGCTTCTAAAAAAGGATCTTTAAAATTAGTAACTTCTGTGCCAAGATCCTCTTCAACAATTGTCGGAACCATTATATAACCAACTTCATAGACTTTATTAAAAGTCTCTTTTTCTTCGTTTTCCATTTATTAAATACGTACACGTATAATTTATTATTTTTAATATTATCTCATCACGGACCTCCTCCCTTACGGGATGTGTGCCGACTTCAGGGTCGGAACAAATAAGATGTGCTTATACTAACAAAGATAAACTCAATTGTCCACCTAGATAGGGCTTTAAGCCCTATCTAGTAAATTAAAGAGGTTTTTGGCATTTGAAATAATAGCTTCTGACACCTCTTTTTCTGATAAACCCTTAATTTCAGCTATTTTTTTAACTATTTCAGCCACATAGACAGGCTCATTTTGACGCCCTCTATGTGGCACAGGAGCTACATAAGGGGAATCTGTATCAGACATAATCATGTCTAGTGGAATTTGACTAACTACCTCTTCGTAATTACACCCTTTTCCATTCTTTCTAGGAGGGTAAGTAATTGGTCCAGCAAAAGACAGAAAAAAACCAATGGACATAAATTCTCTTGCAATCTCTATGCTACCTTCAAAAAAATGAACTACACCTTTTACTTTTGCATATTTTTTTAGAATATCTAAAGCATCTTTATATGCATTTTTACTTTTATCTTCATCGTTATTACGAATATGAATCATTAATGGTAAATTCAATTCATTGGCTAATTCTATCTGAGAGATAAAAGCTATTTTTTGTTTTTCTATACTTTCTCTTGTGCATCGATAATAATCTAATCCACATTCCCCTATAGCTACAACTTTACCAATTTTTGTAAGTTTTCTATATTTTTCTTTATCAAAAACTTCTCCACGAGAAGTAAATTCTTCTCCTTCTTTTCCTAATTCTTTTTCATCGTGATATGAAGCTCCAGTATGTATAGGATGAAGACCTATTATTGCATAAACTCCTTCATTATAATTATTTGCTATTTCTATAGCTTTTTTTGATGTATCATATTGAGTACCAACATTTATAAGCCAAGTATCATTATTAAGAGCACGAGCAATAACTTCGTCTTTATCTTTATCAAATGCTTTAAAATTTATATGAGCGTGTATATCTATATATTTTGTCATAGAATAATAATATTAAGGTTTTAATTAGCGCACCTCTCCCCCAACCCTCTCCTTAGTAAGGAGAGGGGGTAAATTCATTTTAACTCATTTATAATTTTATTAATTACACCATCAATATTAGCATTTATTTCACTATTCCAAAAACGAACAGTCTTTATTTTTAAAACTTCTAAATATTTTGATCTTTCTTTATCATATTCTTTATTTTCAATATGCTGGAACCCATCTATTTCAATAGCTAATTTATTTCTTGGAGAATAAAAATCTAAAATGTAAGGACCAACCGAATATTGTCTCTTAAATTTAACTCTCTGTTGATTTCTCCTTAAATGTGCCCATAAAATAATTTCTTGTGGGGTTTGATTTCTCCTTAATAATTTTCTTTTATCTAAAGTCTTTAATTTATTATAAATAATTGTCATAATTTTCCCCTCCACCCCCTCCTCTCCTTACTAAGGAGAGGACCGAGGAAAGGTTCTTCTTTTTATTAAGGAAGTTATTAAGGAAGTCCGACTTCCTTAATAATAAAATCTTCTAGTTCCCTTATAGTATCAACAATCCTAACCAAATTATTGTATTTCTTATGTTCAAAAAATTTTCTACTATGAACCCCCCATGTTACAGCAATAGTTGGTACTCCCACTATATTAGCATCTTTTATATCTCCCAATGCATCAGTAATAAACAAAATATCTTTATTTTTTATCTTATATCTATCCTCAATTAGTTTAAACTTCTTTGCTTTGTCTTTAGATACTTCAGCAGATGCAACAAAATCAAATAATTTTTTTATACCCGAATTTTCAAGTAAAGAAAGGCAATTTCTTTCATAAGCATTCGTATTAATAACAATTATAAAACCTAAATTATGTAAATTATTTAAAAGATCTTTCATTCCTTTAAACATAAGAGTTTTGCTCTTTTTTTTAGCATAATCAATTTTAAATTTTTCTCTTTCTGCTTCAGTCTCTTTGATTTTTAAATGAAAATATTTCTTAGCCTTTTTGTGGTAATTACCTGTATGTATTTCATCATACATCTCATTTGTTACACCAGGGTGCCTTCTCAAAAAAGTTTTTCTAGCAAAGGGAATAGTATCAAATAAAACTCCGTCCATATCAAAAATTACAATTTTATTCTTCATATATTATTCTTTCCTTAAAAATAATGGCTTCTCTGGCTTTTTATTTTCTTTAATAAGTTTCTGTATTTTTAATGAAGTCTCTGGCATTAAAGGATTTAACATTCTAGCTATAGTATATAAGCTCAAAACTAATTCTTTAATCATTTCTTTACCTTTATTTTCGTCTGTTTTAATAACTTTAAATGGTTCTGATTCTTGGATAATCTTATCTAATTCTTGAATTTTTAACCAAACGAAATCTGTAGCTTTTTGAATATCAAATTTTTCTAAATAATCAAAAAATTCTTTTGGTATAGATTTCTCTGGAATTTCTGGACATTTTTCTAAATATTTTTCTGATAGAGTTAAAATTCTACTAACTAAATTTCCCAACCCATTAGCAAGCCCAGCATTGTAAGATTCTTTAAATCTTTCAATAGTAAAAGGGCTATCTTCAAAACTACTAACTTCCCTGAGTAAAAAATATCGTAAAGCATCTGTCCCATATTCTTTAACTATATCTCTTGGGTCTACTACATTTCCAAGAGTTTTAGACATTTTTATTCCACCATCTCCAGTAATAAAACCATTGACAATAATTTGATGTGAATTAGATATCCCAGCAGCCATAAGCATTGCCTGCCACATAGCTCCTTGAAAACGAGTATTATCTTTACCACAATATTGAGTTGGTATTCCTCCTATCCAATATTTTTCAAAATTTTCCATATCATTAGGCCAACCAAGAGTAGATATATAATTTACTAATGCATCAAACCAAACATACATAACTTGAGTATCATCTTCTGGAATAGGGATTCCCCAAGGCATTTTTTCTTTGAGACGTGAAATTGAAAAATCATGCAAACCACTTTTTACAAAATTTTTTATTTCATTAAAACGAAAACCAGGAATTATAAAATTGGGATTATTTTCATAAAACTTCAATAATTTATCTCCAAATTCTGAATACTTAAAAAAATAATTTTCTTCGTTTATTATTTTTAATTTTTTACCAAGATGTTCTGGGCATTCTCCATTTGTCAATTCACCATCAGTCTTCTCACTCTCACATCCAACACAATATTTGGCTTCATAATTTTTTTTATAAATATAACCATTATCAAATACCCTTTTCCAAAATTCCTGAGTTGCTTTCTGGTGATTTTCATCTGTCGTGCGGATAAAATGAACATCTTCTGATATTCCAAACATTTTTAATTGTTGTTTGAATACTTCAAACCCTTGATCGACAAATTCTTGAACTATTAAATTTTTTTCTTTAGCTTTTTCAAATATTTTTAATCCATGCTCATCAGTTCCAGTATTAAAATAAACATCATATCCTAAAAGTTTTTTATAACGAGCTATCGTATCAGCCCGGATAAGTTCAAGAGCATGACCCATATGAAGAGGAGCATTTACATAAGGAAGAGTTGTTGTAAGATAAAATGATTTAGACATGTCAGTTTTTTCGAGTTAAAATTTTCTTTTTTTCAATATCATCAAAGACTTCAAATAAAGCTACAGCAAAAGGCACAGCTAGAATTACACCCCAGACACCAGCTAAACTAGCTCCAACTAAGACAGCTAAAATAACCATCAGAGAAGAAATACCAATAATTTTTTTAACAATTAGCGGAGCAATTAGATAATTTTCAAATTGGTGTAAGATTAAATAAAGGAGAGCCGTGAGCACAGCCACAGTAACTCCTCCATTAATATAAGCAAAAACAGTAGCAATAGCTAAAGCTATAAATATTCCAAACGGAACCAGTAGGAAGATAGCAGTAATTAAAGAAAGAACTAATGAATATTTAACACCTATAATCGTCAAACCTAGATAAGTTAAAACTCCTATTATCAACCCTAATAGCATTTGTCCTTGTAACCATAGACCAATTTTACGTTCTGTTCTTTTCCAAAGATTAACAATATACTCTTCTTTCTTACCGGGAATTATAATTCTTAAAAAATTTTCAATTCCATCTTCTTTAATGGATAGATAAAAAGAAACAATAATCACAATGAAAAGATTAAAGATACCTCCAAAGGCCTTACCAATAACATCAAAAAATCCACCCGAGAAAGTATCAACAAGATTTTGAGTACTTCTTATAACATCTTTAAGAGAACCATTCTTATAAATTGTTCCAACAACATCTTTCGCTCCTGAAATTGTATTAGCTTGAAAACTGTTTAAAATACTATTATGAGGAATATAATTTCCAAGTTGATTAACTAAAGTTGACATTTCATCTATAAAGACAGGAATAAAAACTGAAAATAAACCAAGAAGTACAAGAATTGTAAAGATATATATTAAAAAAACAGCTAAAGTACGATTTTTAATATATTTTTTTAATCTATTAACAGCAGATCCAACAAAAGAGGCAATGACAATTGCTGTTAAAACTGCTAAAATCAAAATTTTTAGTTTAATACTAAGAAAAATAAGTAAAGAAACTAAAGCAATATTAAAGATAGTTTCTATAGATATATTTATATTTAGATTCTTGTCTTTTTCTTCCATATATTAATATTCTAGCATGATATTAAAATGCTAGAAAGAAAGAATTTTACTAATTGATTTTTTTTCTTTTATTGGTCCAACGATAGCTAGGTTCAAATTCTTATTTTGAAAAATAGTTTTAGCTATTTTATTAACATCTTTTATTGTTACATTGTTGATTTCTTTAATTTTTTCTTTAAGTGTTTTAATATCTTTTTTCATTAATTCTTGCATCCCATAAAAATTAGCAATATCATCTGTTGCTTCAAGTGATAATTTAGTATTACCAATTAAAAAAGATTTTGCTTTATTAAGCTCACGAATAGTAATAAAACTTTTTTTTAATGAATTACATTCATTAATTATTTCTTTTATAACTTCTTTAATTCTATTATTATTCACTCCAGCTGATATTTGAAAAGAGCCATAATCAAGAGAAGCATCATTTACAGCTTTAACATAATAAGCTACTCCCATTTCTTCACGAAGCTTAATAAATAATCGCGAACTCATTCCAAGGCCCAAAATAGTTGAAAGGACTAACAGACTAGGATTACGTTTATCAAATAATGAAAAAGTTCTAAACCCAAGTATAAAATGAGTTTGGTCTGTCTTTTTATCTTTAATTAAGATATTTGGTTTGGATTGAATGTTTTTAGTCTTTTTTTTCTTATCAAATTTATGATTATTTACATTAGAAAAATATTTTGTAACTTCTTTATAGACTTCATTAGTTTTAACTTGCCCAGCAACAATAATAATAGTGTTATTAGATGTATAATGAATTTTTCTATATTTTACAAAATCATCTCTTTTTATTTTTTTAATATTCTCTTTGGTCCCAATAATAGCCCGCCCAGCTGGTTGATCACCATATAAAGCTCTAGCAAACAAATCTTGAACCTGAATTTGTGGAATATCTTCATACATATTTAATTCCTCTATAATTACTCCTTTTTCTTTTTCTATATCAATCTCAGGTAAAGTTGAATTTAAATAAATATCTACTATAATATCAAAAATTTTTTTAAAATTTTTAGAATCTCCTTTCGCATAATAACCAGTATATTCATGACCAGTAAAAGCATTATACTGACAACCCATAGTGTCTAATTCCTCGGCTATAATTTTAGCTGATAATCTTTTAGTTGTCCCCTTAAAACACATGTGTTCCAAAAAGTGAGAAATACCATTTATTTCTTTTTTCTCATAGTCACTTCCAGTTCCCACTAAAACTAAAACTGTTACTGTTGGATTATCTTTCATTGGCACAGTAACAACTCTTAATCCATTTTTAAATATTTTCTTTTTAGCTTTTTGCATAATAATGCTAACTATTTTTTATTTTTTTTCTTAGATAATTTATTAATCTTGATTTTTTAATTCTTTTTTGTTTACCTGTATCTCTATCACGAATAGTCACTGTATTATCTTTTAGCGTATCAAAATCAATAACAATACACCAGGGAGTTCCAATTTCATCTTGACGACGATATCTCTTTCCTATATTACCATTATCATCCCACATGACTTTACCAAATTCATCTTTTAGAGAACGATAAATTAAATGAGCATAATCGCGAAGCTCCTTTTTATTTTTCAAAAGAGGTGAAACAGCACAGAGAACAGGAGCAATAGATGGTTTAAAGGCTAAATATGATCTAATTTCTTTTCCCTTAGTGTCTTCTTTGTAAGAGCTAATCATTAAGGCTAAAATAGTTCTTTCAAGACCAAAAGTCGGTTCTATAACATGAGGAGCTATTCTTTCTTTTTTCTCTTCATTAAAATAAGATAAATCAACCGAGCTACTATTAGAATGCCTGCTTAAATCAAAATCTGAGCGATAAGAAAGACCATAAAGTTCATTTCGACCAAAAGGAAAATCAAATTCAAAATCAATTGTCCGATCAGAATAATGAGCTCTATCGTCTTTATCCACTTCTAGCTCATGTATATGATTCATATCAATACCAATAAGATTAATCCAATCAAGCATTTCTTCTCTCCAATAATTAAAATATTTTTCCCAGTCTTCTTCTTCTAAAAAATATTCAATCTCCATTTGATTGAATTCTCGAACTCGAAAAATAAAGTCGCGAGGTGTAATTTCATTTCTAAAGGCTTTACCTATTTGAGCTAATCCAAAAGGTAATTTATGATGAAACGAATCAATAATGTTTTTAAAATTAACAAACATTCCCTGTGCTGTTTCTGGGCGAAGATAAACTATAGATGAAGAATCTTCTAGTGCACCAATTTTTGTTGAAAACATCATATTAAATTTCTTTTCTTCTCCTAATTTACCTCCACATTCCGGACAATTAGAAATGTCTAGTTTTTTATCGGAATTAGAAATATCTAATTGATCAGCTCTAAACCTCTTTTTACATTTTTTACATTCAACCATTGGATCAGAAAAATTATCAACATGGCCTGTAGCTTTCCATACTTCTGCATTCATTAAAATATCTGCATCTATTCCATACATATCTTCACGAGATTCAACAAATTTTTTCCACCACAAATTCTTAATATAATTTTTTAGAGTAACTCCAAGAGGACCATAATCCCAAGTTCCAGCTAACCCACCATAAATTTCTGAACCTTGATAGATAAAACCTCGACGCTTACAAAGTGAAATAATTTTTTCCATTAAATTGTTTTCTTTTTTATCCATAATATTATTTTATTGCACTACTCGTTGATCTCCTTGTTTAAAATTAGAATCATTTAAAAGTAAAGTTGTAATTGCTCCATATTTACTTCTGATAGGTACTCCAGCGAATGAATCTGTTCCTGAAAGAGTTATAGCTTTCATTAATTGAGGAACACTACCAACTTGTGACAAGGAAGGTTTGAAAGAAACCATAAATGAGACTTCTCTATTTGAACCTTCAAAGCCAACATTAGATTTAACAGTCCCAATATCCCAAGTTACTTCTCGTGTTGTTTTATTATAAGAAATTTTTTCATTTGTACCAGCCAATGATCCTACCCAATTTATATATATAGGTAGTGTTGATTTGGCTTGAGCTCCAGTTATTATATTTGAAGTGTTTGAAAGAGTCCAAGCTACAACATATTTAGTCTCATTCTCAGCTTTAGGAGGTAATGGACCAGAATAATAACTAGCTGATGAGGCAATCTGAAAATTCGATAATATTTTTATAATCTTACTAGAAAAATTATTTATATCACTAAAAGTAGAACCAAAATTAGGTTGTTTTCCCCTAATACTAACACTTATGGTAATCTGAGGATCTTTCATTTGATTTGTATTCCCTATAAGAGTAATTGACTTGAATTTAAAATTAAGATTTCCTGTTCCTCCTGGTTCTATAGCACTCAATCCAGGAACTGTATTTTTATCCCAGATAATTTGATTATTTGCTGAATCATAAAAACCACTTCCTGGATTAATACTGGCTTTGTCTAACATATTACCTGAAATTTTAACTATAATCTGAGCATCTGTAATAAGTGTAGATAAATTATTAACCCAAAGAATCTGAGCAGAAATAGATTTTCCTGAAGAAACAGTATATATTGGTAAATTCTGGTTATTAACTAAAATTTTTGCTCCCAAGAAAGGTTTTTCAATTAATATTGAATGTAATAATGAATTATAAATGACGTTGATAACAGATCGATTGTTGGGATTGGCAGATCCCGCATAAGCATGAAATATTTGCTGATCTCCATTTTGTCCAACAAGACGACCATTAACAATAATTGTAACTGGATTTGTTGTCGATAAAGAAGAAAGACTCCAAGTAGAATTACTAAAGGTTGGTTCAGGAACTGCACTTTCAAAAACAAAATTATTTGGATATGATAATTTTAATATAGTATTACTTCCTTTTGGTAAAGATGTATTAAGAACTGCCTTGACTTGGAATGAGAAAGCTTGATCACTTGTTTCTTTGTCTGGAGCATTAATAAATAAAGATAATGGTGCAGAACTAATAGTAATTGGATATATTTTTTCTTTAGTAAAGATAGCATTAGACTTACCAGGATGATACTCTAAGCGAATATTAACATTCCTTATTGATTTTTCTTTACCAAAGAGTTTAACTTTAATGCTACGAATAATTTTTTGTCCAGGTTTAATTGTTCCAATAGAATCACGAGGTAGACGAACAACATCTGCAATATTATTACTTGCTCCATTTGGATAAGATACCATTAAATTAGCCAGTTCAAGATTAACATTATTGCGATTAATAATTTCAATTTCTAGAGATAATTCATCTCCTCCTTTAGTAAATGCATTTCCTAAAACAGTAATATTAATATTTTTATTTGAAACAGAATCTCCTCCATTTGAAAATTTATAAAACGCAAAACCAAGAGAAGCAAGGAAAAAAATAATCGCTCCAATAAAAAACTTTTTAGATATAGATGTTTTAGTTTTTGATTTTTTCAACTTATCTTTTTTTTCTTGACTTTCTAATTCATCTTCTTTTGACCAATCTGGAACTGTTTTATAATTTACTTTATGTAATATCCCTTCTATTTGATGTTCTGAAACTGTATCTTGACGATTATATAAGTGGCTTTTAATATCTTTAATTTTACTATAATTCTTTTCTGCCATATCTTAAGCATTATATCATAAAAGTCTATAATTGGCTCTCGTTTAAAGCTTTATTAATATAAGCAATTATAGATTGACGCTTATTAAGTATATTTTCTGTTAAGTTATTATTAAAATCCGAACCAATAAAATTATTCAACAAAACAGATTCCCCTATGTAACCTAAAGAATGCATAATTTTTAAGACTAGATGTAACTCTATTGCTTCTCTTGGGTCTGATTTAACATTAATATTATCTAAAAAATAAAAAGCTTGAATTAAATCATTAAAAATACTTTCATTAGATTCTTCTCCTTTACAAAGTCTTTCAAGTAATCTACTAACTCGTATAATTAAAAGGAGAGATTTTTTTTCTCTTCGAGCAAAAGGAAAAGAGTTTATATTTTCCGCAGAAGTTATTCTCCAAATATCTTTTCCTCTAACAAAATCTATTTTGGTATATGAAAAATCTTGTAAAGAAAAACGAAGTTTCGATTTATTAAATCTTACCCCTTGAACTACAGCTCTAACTAATCCGAGTTCTTTTGTATAAATGGAAAGTATTTTATTTGCTTCACCTACGTTCCTAGAACTCAGAATAAAACCATTTGTGTGATAAATATGATGCATTTAGAATTCTTCTTCTTGATTATTTTCAAAATTTTTAAAAGAAATATTTTCTTTTTCTAAAACTATTGTTGGTATTTTATGAGAAGCTCCAAAAGATTTTAACATTCCATCATGTACAGGAAAACAAATTTTGGGTTTAATTTCAAGAGCATATTTAATCGAATTTTTTATATTAG
>VAPE01008885.1_pt1 | contig 12054 bp, 9 predicted proteins | sample 3393911 | NCBI WGS metagenome assembly VAPE01 (sample SAMN08290436, study PRJNA428436) | hydrothermal vent metagenome | isolation source: Deep-sea hydrothermal vent chimney | place: Atlantic Ocean: South-mid Altantic Ridge | reverse complement strand
TTAGATTCAGTCTCTATCCGGACCCGCCAAAACGATCGATATGGATCGTAACCCTACTATCTTACCATTTGGGCCTTGGTTAGTGTCTGTGTATAAATAACAGTCATTAGTCATTCCCGCAATCCAGAACGCATTCAGGAGTCGGGAATCCTTCTTAAAGACAGATTCCGGACAAGCCGGAATGACAGAAAAACGACACCGGAATGACGGACAAGTAACAACTGTTCGACTTTACACACAAAAGTTAGTGCCCTTTATTATCGTCTGAGTGTAAATTCAATCTCTCTATCTGTCATTCCGGCAGTCCTTAGGCCGGCAACCAGTCTTTTCAATGCCTTTCGGATGCCTCGAACGCTTTCGGGGCATGACGACAAAAAGACATTTATAACCCAAATCCAGCGATTAAGGTAGTGTTAGGAACAGTATGCTTTTTTAATGCTGAACCTTGTGCTGAACTTGTTTCAGGATAGTTTCAGGATCTTGGCAAAGGAAGCTCGTAAGAAAAGAGGGTTTATTGTGTTTCACTGCTGTACCCGCAAGATCCGTAAGCATGTAAGGAAATATTATAGGTTTGGGTGATTAGAGAAATGCCTCTTGGCCTGATTCCTACCCCTATTATATGTTGTTTTGAATTAAACAAGCTGAGACTTATCAAGAAATCATGGAATAGGGAGGCTCTACATTTTTGTCCATCTTTTGCCAGTCGTTAGCCGCAAAATCTGTGCTGCTACCTGAAAGTTACCTCTTTCAAGACTGCAGACTATGGCCAACAACTAAGTATTAGTTGATTCTTGAAAAAAATCCACAAAAATTGTTGAAATTTTTTACCTTTTGTGCTACCATCCAATATGCTCAAAAGAGCAACTTCTTATCACCTATCGCCCCTTTTGGGATATTTGTGATATGATGAATGGATTGAGAGGAAAAAATTCGATATTATGATTAAAAATATAATTTAAATCTGATACATTATTTATTTATAACATAAGGTAAATCTTGAAACCACTGATTTACCTTGCTTATGATATCATATAACAAATTATAAGTGCATAAGAATCGAACAATAATCAGAAATGAATCAAACATCAAAGACCAGCGAATTAAATTACGAAACTGAATTTTATTTCCAATGGCATATTACCGACATATGTAACTTGAGATGCAAGCATTGTTATCACAAGAACTATCATGAAAAAGGGCTTGATATATCACAATTATTGAAAATGGGGGCTCATTTATGTGACGCCATCAAAGAATGGGGGAAAGTTGGGTCTTTTAGTATTACCGGTGGTGAGCCTTTTTCAAGACAAGAAGATGTTTTTCAATTACTGAATTTTTTTGAAAATAGAGAAGAAGTAAGTCATGTAGACATTTTGACGAATGGCACTTTAATTGATGAGAAAATAATTAATATTTTACGTAAATACAAAAAATTAAGACGCATTCAGCTTTCATTAGAAGGATTAAAAAACACTAATGACCAAATTAGAGGTGCTGGATCTTTCGATCTTATAATAGATAAGATCAAACAACTAAATACAAGTGGATTAACTACTTGTGTGATGATGACAATTGGAAAGCATAACCAAAATGATGTTATCCCATTGGCAAAATTCATAGGTGAAATCGGAGTCGAAGCTTTTGTCCTTGATAGATTTATACCCGAAGGCCAAAGTGTCAACCTGAAAGAATGGGTGTTAGCGCCATCAGAATTAAAGAATATTTATCAGGAAAGTTATAATTATTTCCTGAAGACATTGAAGCCGAGAATGCTTCTATATCGGACTTTATTTTGTCTTTTGGATCCGGATGACAAACATATTGGTGCGATGTGTTCAGTGGGCAATAATGCTTTGACGATTATGCCTAATGGGGATGTGCTTCCTTGTAGACGCTTACCAATTAAATTAGGAAATTTGCTCAAGACAACTTTATATGATATTTGGTATACAAATCACACCTTATGGGAATTTAGAAATCCGGACAACTTAAAAGGGAAGTGTAATTCATGTGAATATATACCTATTTGTAGGGGGTGCAGGGCTTTGGCATATTCTATGACTGGGGATTATTTAGAAGCTGATCCCCAGTGCTGGAAGGAGTAATAATGGATTTTGAACTATACCAGCAAGCCAGACTAAAACATGATGAAACATCAGGTAATTATTACCTTTTTAATGTTAATAATGGCAAACATTATAGACTGAACCAAACAAGTTATGAGATATTAGTATTAGTAGAAAAAAACAATGATAATAATGAGATTGCAAAATGGATATCTAAAAATTATGATGTAGATACCAATTTTTGTAAAAATGATATAAATGAGTTATTTAATATTTTGATAAAAGAAGGTTTGGGAGGTTTTAATGACAAAAACTAAAGCAATCAAAAACAAAGATTCAAAGATTAAGGTTTATACTAAGCCGGAAATCAAGCTGGAAAAAAAAATGAACTTCATGTTTGATGCAATTAAAAAAAACCCTTCTAAGATTGCATGCAGGCAGTGTTCTTCCTGTCATGGTTGCAGATAATTTCAAGGATTTTGAAAAACTCCATTCTACATTAAATGAAATAATTGGAGATTTTCTGAATCGCTACTTACCATTAAGAAGAATTATCCTCGTTTCCTCTCTTTTAAAAGATTGTAAACTTGAATCCCCTGAAAATAAAAAAATAATCAACCGCTTAATAAAAGAGCAAAAGGTAGATGGTGGCTGGATTGATTGTGAAGACACAGCTTGGTCGCTTTATTATCTCTCCCATATCAATAGTGTAAGAAAAAACGTAGAAAAGGGATTATTATGGCTTGAAAATGAAAAACATAAAAATAAAGGGTGGGGTTTTTGTAAAAGAGATCAGCCCTGTATTCCGATAACAGCTCAAATATTATATCTACTACCATATTTTCATAAAACAGTCGAACCTGCCCGGTGGATAGAAAATGAATGGAAAATAGACTTAGCTTCTCCCATTAAATTAAATTATAAAGCTGCATGGTATTTACTTGCTTATAGCAGTTTTCAAAACAAAACAAGCTTATCTACGGAGTTATTTAATAAGACTATCAATTATTTGCTTAGTGAACAAAGAGAAAATGGAGGCTGGGGACCATGGAAAAAGCACCCGGCTCCTGCGGATTGCTTTATTACAGGTATCTGTATGGCTGCTTTAGCTCTTTCATATCCTGTTTCAGGAGATAATAAAATAGTTAATTCTTTAACATCTGGAATCCAGTGGATTGAGAATAATCAACTGGAAAATGGGTTGTTCCCAACACATTATATCGAGGAGGGGTCGGCTTGGATTCTTTTTGGATGGAGCAAGGCAATTAATATCATAATGAGAAACAAGATATGAAAATTCTGATGATTGGCAAATACCCACCTATGCAAGGCGGGATATCGACCAAAACTTATTGGCTGTATAAGGAAATAGAGAAAGATGGGGTTGAATTCTGGATAATAACGCTCGATAATAGTCAGTATTCAACCAATGAGCATAATTCAGCAAAGGTTACTGTCGTTAAGGATAAGCAGGTTCCATGGCATATACCTGAAACAAGTTTAGTTGATGATCGTCTCCTTAATGCAGCTCTTAAAGCTACAAATGATTTTACTCCTGACCTGATTGAAACAAACTATTTATGGCCTTTCTGTAAAGACGCTCTCTTTATTGCCCAAACTTTAAACAAGCCTCTGCTTATCCGACATGCCGGGAGTGATATCCTTAAATTTTATAATGATCAAGAATTCAGAGATATTATGAGCATTTTTTTTGATCAGGCTGCGGCAATAGTATCAAATATCTCTTCCATTGATTTACTTAAAGATATTTGCAACGACACTGGGAAGATACGATGTATGCCAAGGTATATTCCCAATCCTGATATATTTAAGCCCGAAAAGCCAGATAAACAGTATGATATTTTATTTGCCGGTAAGATTAACTATAACTGGCATCTTAAAGGATTGAAATTGCTTCTGGAGTTAATAAAGCAAAAAGAACTAAAGGCATTATTCTTAATTGGAGGCAAGTATAAAGATGACATCTATAAACAGATAACCGAAAAGAAACTTGAAAATAGAATCAAGCTAAACGGTTTTGTTAAACCGGATAAAATGCCTGCTATATATAATTCCTGTAAATTTGTATGGTGTTGGGAGGATAAAGAAGCAATCGAAGATTTTTCAAATATTATCTGGGAAGCATTATTCTGTAACACCCCATGTATTATCAACTCTAATGTTTCTAAGAAAATTAAAAATGAGGGGATAACAGGTAATTTTAGCAATTTATTATATGCAGTAGATGTAAAAAGCGTTATGGAACTTGATTTCTCCAAGAAAAAGAGTGCTTACATTGATAATCAAAAACAAAAATCAGATTTTTTCTTGAAATATGTTAAAAGCAATGCAGACTTATATATGCAACTCATTTCTTAAGATAAATTATGAAGCTCTTAGATATATTTACAAACGATATTAAACCGGGATATCTATTTAACATACCTGAACAACCGGTAAATATTATGCTGGATGTTACGAATTCCTGTAACAATCGTTGCGTATACTGTTACAACCCTTCAGACCGCTCTTACCTCGATGATTCTCCTGACCCGGAGAGATTGAAAAAAGTTGTTGCCTTAATAGGTGAAACAGGCACTAAAGAAATTTTATACCTTGGTGGTGAGCCCTTTGCAGCGCCCTTTATAGGGGAACTTATAGAGATAGGTAAGAATTACGGACTTTTTCAGAGGGCAGTCAGCAATGGTAGTTTTTTCAACGATATATCTTCCTGTATACAATTGAAGGATAAAGGGCTTGATGAGGTCGGAATCTCTTTCCATTCATCGAACCCAAGAGTACATGATAAAATTTCGGGAAGAAAAGGATCTTTTAATGATGCTCTCCTGGCAGTTGAAAATTGTAATGCAGCCGGGATCAACACTTTTATTCAGTATTCTCCAAATACACTCAATGTTACACATGATATTTTATTGCTTATACAATATCTTACAAATAACCTTGGCGCTAAGATAAGTTTTATTGATATTAACAGGCTGCTTCCTATGGGGCAGGGTAAAAGAGGAAAAAATATTTTTCTTGGAGATGATGAATGGTTCCAGTTGCTTGCTATGGCTACTGGTTTTTATGATATTGGCCTTGAGGTCCATGCCGAATTAACTCCATTTTGCTGGCTTAGACATAAAGCTGAAAAACATAAAATATCTGATGATATCTTAGAGAGAATTTTCAAACTTAATCGTGGTTGCTTCATGTGGGTTGCACAACTCCCACTTGATTACAATGGCAGAATCAAATTCTGCCCCACAGGCACTGCAGTTGGGCCATCGATTCTTGATGTAAAATGGCCGGTTTTTTGGACAGAATGGAAAGAATTCAAGAAATACCGTAGCTTTTTATGGAATAATACGTGTATTGATTTTGATAATAATATTTCATGCACTTATTTTTATCAATGTCTTGGAGGGTGTAAATATTCAAGAGGGACTCATTATGATATTGACAAGTATGCGATAGATACTGAAAATTCATACAACGAGGGGGCTCATGACGAAAAACATACAGACAAACAAAGTAATTATTCTGAAAGGTTCGCCTGGAATAGGTAAATCTTTTACCGCAAGAAAATTAATTTCACAACTGAAAAATAAAAAGGTAGCTCTTATTTCGGTAGATGAGTTACTCCATATTGATCAGCGCAACCTCACAGAAGATAAATTGAAACTGGCTAAATTCCACACCGCAATATTAACACGAAGCTTTATTCAGGAAGATTTTGATGTGATCATTGAATATTCTTTTGATATCCCTGATCACTTGAATTTCATGATTGATAAAATCAAGCATAGTCATGTGGAAAAATTACCAAAACCAGACATTCATATTTTTCATCTCACGGCTAAATTGGAGGAAGTTCTTAAACGAAACAAAACTCGTAGAGATGGTTCTGACCCGCTGCCTGCTAATGTTCTCAAGAAATTGTATGATTCTTGTGAAAATACGGCTGGAAAGGTTGAGGGTGAAATAATAATTCAAACTAATAAAATCCCTCTGAAAAAAATAGTTGATCAGATATTAGAAACGATATTATGATTATTGACTTACATACACATAGCTATTATAGTGCGGATGGGCAGTATTCTATTCCGGAACTGCTGGATTTTTTTTCCGCTGAAGATATTGCCGGCTTGACAGACCATGAGACTATTGGAGGCTGGAAGGAATATAAAGCTGTAGCCAATAAAAGAGGAGTTAAACCTGTCCTTGGTTTGGAATGGTTTTCAGTCAAATGCCACATCCTCTGTTATTTTATTAATAAGGTATCGCAGGAATTTCTATATTATATGGCAAGTAGAAGGAAGCTGGAAAAGAGCTGTATGAACCAGGTTCACCAAATACTAAAGAATAAATATCCAGACCTTCCAAGCTATGAAAAAGTTTTGGCATTGAAACCGCACCCAGAGGGAATACTTGGATTGCCTGCACTGGGGCAAGCTCTTTCTAAGACAATGAAAATATCTGAAATCGAAGCTGAGGATATTGCAAGAGAAGAAAAAAGAAAACTTCCCATAGGCACTGCACGCCCAATGCCCTTTTATCCTGAGGAACTCATTGAAATGATCAATTCTTGGAATGGTATTTCCGTACTTGCACATCCATATAGGCAATCTGGCGGTAAGTCCGGTAGGCGGTCAAAAGAAGAGGTTGAAGAGAAGATTCGAGAGTTAGCTAAGGACGGTCTCAAAGGGGTTGAATTATTTTCTGACGGAAGCACCAAAGAAGAAGTAGAGCATCTTCTTTCTTTATGTGATGAATTAGGTTTGGTAGCAAGCGCCGGATCAGATAAACATTCGCCTGGCAAGTCATCAAAATTAACGAATGATGAATACTTTAAAAATATAGCAATCAAAAGGGTGGAAAAATGGATAAACATAAACCCTTAAAGACTTTTAGCGCTCTCAACGACAACGATAAAAAGGAGCAAATCAGGAAATGTATAACAAAAATAATGAACACCTTGTCCTTCAGGAAACTTGCCGGAAAAACGCAGGTCATATTGTCTTTAACCGGGCCGGATGTCAGAACCCGGTTAACCCATACCATTGAAGTGGCCAAAATTGCCAAAGATATTTGTTTTGAACTTGGATTAAATGAGGATTTAGCAGAGGCAATGGCTCTGGCTCATGATATCGGGCATACCCCTTTTGGGCATGTAGGAGAACGAACCTTAAGAGAAATAATGTGTGGGTGCGATACATTGGGGGATAAGGTTCAGGATTGCGATTTTAACAATTCGGGTTTTAAGCATAACTTGCAGAGCTTCAGAGTATTAATAGATTTAGAACGCATACATGAAGATAGTAATAGTGAAAAAAAATATAATGATGTATGGTCCTACATTATATGGGGTGCCCTTGCGCACACCAATATGACATGGGCTAAATCCTATTCAGGAATGGATGATGAAATGCTTATATCTTCTAAACATTGTGATTGGGTTTATGTGTGTTATCACCATGATAAAAAAGAGTGTAAACGTAACATCCAGAAAAAGAAATGGGAAGAGGAAAACAAGAAAGAAATTTGTAAACCTTGGTACTGTGCTGAATTACCACTCATTGAGGATAGGAAAGAAGTCAAGAGAGATCGTTTGAATAACAATGAAACAAGAAGAGAATATTTAAAAAAAGAACCTATAGTGGAAAGATATTGGCAATGGATTTATTGCTCCCACAAATGTTATCTATCAAAACTTTGGAAATATAAAATAACCCAAAAATCAACTTATAAGGAATACCCCTACCTCTTTGATCACCCTTTTCCGAACAGTTTTTATGCAAAATCCTTAAATAGCTATTTAAGCAAAACAGTTGACGGCAATATTCCAGGATTTGTTTCTTTTGAAGCTCAAATTGTTAAACAAGCCGATGAGATTGCACAGCGCCAGCAGGACCTTGAGGACGGAATAAATAAAGGCTTACTTCCTTTTGAAACAGCAGTAGAAGAGGTTGGATATTTAATTGAAGAATTTAATTGTTCAGGCAAATTCAAAAAGATGACTGCTGAGCTAGAAAAAATAGATAATTCAAAAGATCTGGGTAAATTGCTGGCTGAATTTTATAAGAAGGCGATCGTCGACCAAACGCTTCAGAATGTCAAGGACTTCTTTTCTAATACAGCTAAAGTTGAAATTAATATTTATAGTCTCATGGACATCCTGTATTCAATGAATGATAATGCCAATAAAGAAAAATGGATTTTAGAGGAGTTTAAAGCTCTTGGCAAATCTTCAGGAGCGAAGGATCGAGATGAAATTAAAATTAAATGCCTAGAACATTACTTTAAAATCTATTTTGACCCCGTTTATTTGTATCTTTTGAGCTATGATCATTTAGAAAAATGTACAAAGAGGAATGAACATTCAGAATTAACAATAGATATAATGTCTAAGTGTATAGATTCGTTAAATATACCGATTGAAGACTTGAGTGAATCTGGAGCGAAGGACTTTTTAATATTTAAAAATAACCTGAAAGCACTTGAAAATAATCGATTTGAATTTGATTATGGATTTATAAGAACCCTGGATTTGTTAAGAAATTACTTCTTTAAACATTACCAGGCAGAAAACGATGATTTCTTTAAAATGAAAAATGAGAAATGGAAAACTATTGGGTGGCTGAAGTTGCGCTCATTCTATTCTCTATATCAAATTTCCAGAGAGAATCTTAAGAATAATAATGGATCAACAATCACTATTTCTGACCTCGCGAATTTCAAGGCTCCAATAGATTATGAACCAGCAGCCCATGAAGTAACAGCATTTAATAATTGGAAAAAGGTGCTAAAACATGATGCAAATAAAGTCTTGGCTAATCTTGTAACCTTTACCGATAAAAACAATCGTGATTACAATAGGGAAAAGGCTTTAGATGATTTCAAGGAGGAGCAAAGCAATACAATATTAAAAAGTGAACCCGTGGAAAAAAATGATGGCAAGGCTAAATATATACTGAGAAGATTGTTTAAAGCCTATACAACCAATTACCATCAGCTACCTGACTTAGGGTTGAGGTACATTTTAATTTCTTTGATCAGAGACGGGAAACTGACAGAAGTGGTGGAAAGTGAAAAGAAAGCATATAAGGAAATTTTGGATAAACTTAAGAAAACCTCGATTAATATCACCGGAATCGATGACAAATTGAAAAAGATATGTGAAATTGGATTATTAGATTTTGAGATAGATGATACTGAATTTAAAAAACTTGAAAAAGGCAAATCCAATGAAATTAAAGCTGCCTTGGAAAAAAGGAAAAAATTAGCTGCTTATTTCAAAGACTTAGATGAAAAACGGGTTAAAATTAAGAAGCTATTTAATAGCGAAAAGGAGGAAGAGAAAGATTTTATTAAAGAACAACTCAGAAATCTTAGGGCAATCCTTGACAACTCTATCTTAAACAAAACCCCTTACTGGGAAAGCATAATGACTCGTGCCATATGTGATTACATTGCCGCCCTTACAGACCAAGAGGCTATTGACGAATATGAAAAACTCTATGCAGGCATCATGGAATTAGTTTAATGTGTGGTATTTGTGGTGTCTTTGGTACAAATGAGTCAAATAAAACCCATAGAATGCTGGACTCCATTCTTCATCGAGGTCCTGATGGAAATACCGTCAGCAACTTCCCGTGGGGTTCCCTCGGGTTCTGTCGCTTAGACATCTTTGGCCCTCCCGGAATAAACCAGCCTGCAATCTTTGCCAACAAAACAGCAGTTGTTTTTAACGGCGAGATTTATAACTTTGATGAACTGAATGCATTACTTCCAGATGGAGAAGAAGTCTACGATGAGGCAAGCCTGATCCTTAAGCTGTTTTTGAAAGACGGGGTAGAATGCTTTAAAAAGATAAAAGGCATGTTCGCGATTGCTGTTCTGACACCTGATGAACTGATTCTTGCCAGGGATGCAGTGGGCATCAAACCTCTTGTTTACACTGTTGTCAATAGAAAGATATATTTTGCCTCCGAAATAAAAGCTTTACTCAGAGTTAAAGATGATCTAGTCGAGATTGATGAGGACGCTTTAGCTGAAGCATCGGTTTTCGGATTTATCTTTGATCTTGAAAAAACTATGTTCAAAGGGATTAAACAAGTGCAACCCGGCTCATATATCCGTTTTAAGAATGGCCAAGTAACGGTTACTAAATTTTATGAATTAAAGCCGTCATTCTATGGCTCTGAAACTTGGGATAATACAAAAACGGTCGCCACATTTTCTAACATGATGAATGCTTCAGCTAAGGATTACCTGAATCATTCAAAATATTCCCAGGCTATTTATCTTTCCGGAGGGGTAGATTCTACGCTGATGACGTCTTTTCTTCAAAATAATTCACAAGAGCAGATTGATACTTATACACTTTATGATGATGAAATGCATGAAGATCGAATTTTTGCTGCCAGGGTTGCTGGTGAACTGGGCACAACTCATTATGAACATAAGACGGATCAATATGAGTGTCTCAGTTTTCTTGACCACTATCTTTATCACTACGAGTCACTTGTCACTGACGGAGTGTTCAACGTCCTGGGTAGTTTGGCTTTTCATCTCTTATCACAAAAAATAAGCTTGAAACATAAGGTAGCATATTGCGGTGAAGGGGCGGATGAACTCTTTGGCGGTTATTATTGGCTGCACTCTCATCCCCTGGGTTTAGGAGACAGGCTCAGAGCACGGGCGCAAAAGGTGAATAACGGTAAGACAGCAATAAATGAATATATATTGGAAAATTTTCCGGATGATGACTCAAAAGAAGCGGATATGAGAAAAAATATTTTTGATTTTCTGATGGGGCCGGGATTGACCAACTGTCATTTATGGAGTGTCGACAGGTCGAGTTCAGCATTCTCTTTCGAGGCAAGGCCATTATATCTCAATGATGATCTACGCAACTGGGCACTTTCTCTTCCAATTGAAAACAAAGTATCCAGCGACCTGAACACCAAACTGATTTTGAAAAAATATGCCCTTAATACCGGTAATCCGCTTATTTACGAAGTTTCGGCCCGAAAAAAGATCGGGATGCCAGCAGCATTAGGAACGTCACTTAAGCAACTTATTTCTTATTCAGAAGAAGAGTTCAAAAAAAGAAAGAACAATCGCAACCTTCCACATCATCAGTATTCTTCATTTTTTACTACAGACTTAGAAAAACTACTGTTTGATAAATTTTATGAAATATTTATTGTTAATAGAGGTGAAATGAGCAATACCACTTTGGATCGTATGGCATCATCAACAAATAACTCTATCAGTAGGATATAAAAGTGGACTTAGGAACGGGCTTAGCAATGCTTGGTTCAGCGAAGAGAAGAGAGGTGGCCGGGTTTGTTTGGACAGGCAGAAGCGATTTATAAGTGATAAGCTGTCTGTTCATGCCGCCACCCACTTCTGAGGCAGCATACTGCAGTAAACAACATTTGGTGTCCTTCGGTCAAGGCTCTGATGCCGACGCCGATGGTTGTAGAACTCAAAATACGTCTTGAGCCCCTGTCCCAAAAGCATTCGGGATTAATGACACCTCTGAGCATCTCCGTAAACGCCTCCGATGTGAACTGGTTGCCAGCTCTTTATAAAACGCAACATATTGAAAATACAAGATTCTGAAATAAATTCAGAATGACATAGAGTATGATATTTTTAGGATTGTGGCAGAGCCTGTTTGCACCAGGAATAGTTACCGGAAATGTTGAGTTTACAATGTCTGCTTGCCGAAAGCCACCGCCTCTGACGGTAGTGCTTGAGTGTGGATTTTAGGATCAAAGTTATGTTACGTCATTTATTCACTAACATACAGATGACCACGAGGGGGCTAACTATCACATTTTTGTAGGTTTCTTAGGTAAGTAATGAAAGATCTTATAGACGTCTTAATTCATAAAATGATAAGGTGATTATGTGGATGCATCATGTATTAAAGTAAAATTTAAGGAGGTCTTTATATGGCACTTTTAGAGGATGT
>VAPE01005940.1_pt1 | contig 12058 bp, 4 predicted proteins | sample 3393911 | NCBI WGS metagenome assembly VAPE01 (sample SAMN08290436, study PRJNA428436) | hydrothermal vent metagenome | isolation source: Deep-sea hydrothermal vent chimney | place: Atlantic Ocean: South-mid Altantic Ridge | reverse complement strand
TCTATTTATTTTAATATTATTCTTGCTTTATGCAGGGGCTGTTTTTGGACAGCCCATTTATCCAGGGAAACCGATTGGAAATTCTGTTATTAAATTATCACAAGGCCATATTTTGGTTCAGAATAATGTGCTTTCTGCTCAATGGACAATAAAAGATAAAATGGTAAGGGCACTATACTTTCAAAACAAAGAAACAGAGCAAAAGGTTGATTGGAACAACACCCCCTGGTTTTCTCTTCAGCTTCATGATGGTGAAATATTCACTTCCAATGACTTTCGAATCTTGACTGCGCCAAAGATTAGAACAATTAAGGGGATCAGTTCCTCTGTAAAGTGGTCAGGCAAAGAGAATGGGAAAGAAATCACAGCTGATTTATATTGTAGCAAAATCCACTTGAAAATTTATTGGAAAATCATATTGAAAGATAGTTCCAATTACCTTCGTCAGAAGTTTACTTTAATTTCTGGAGATTCGTTAGCAGTTGATCGGATAACTCTTTTGGAGATGCCACAAAACAGCGGGATGAAACCAGATGGCATTGTAGCCGGATCACCTTGGGTCAATATCAATAAAGGAATGTTTATGGGTTTTGAATACCCCCTCAGTCATTATGCTGAGAAAGGTAAAGAGGCAGTATCGTTTATGATAAGAACTACTCCATTGTTTCCCCACACTCCCATAAGCTACTCCACTGCCTGGGGAGTATCACCAAAGGGCCAAATGCGCAGGGCATTTTTATATTACATAGAACGTGAACGCGCTGTTCCATACCGGGAGTATTTACATTTTAACTCATGGTTTAACTCCTATGGTGCAAAATTAAATGAAAAAGAATGCATGGATTGGATCCGGACTATCGGCGACAGTCTGATAGAAAAGCGGCATACACCGATGCAAGCATTTTTATTTGACGACGGTTGGGATAATAATAAGACCCTGTGGCAATTTAACAGTGGCTTCCCTGATGGATTTTCCAACATGGAGAAATTGGTTAAAAAATATCATTCGAGCCTGGGAGTTTGGATGTCTCCTTTCGGTGGATACGGAAAAGCCAAAGCTCAAAGGATACGTTATGGATTAGCACAGCACCCTCCTTTTGAGACGAATGCAAATGGATTTTCGTTGGCAGGGCCGGTATATTTTAAGCGGTTTAGTCAGGTTATGAAAAACTTCGTCAAGAAGTATGGTATTTCAATTTTTAAGATTGATGGCGTCGGGCAGGGAGACAATGCAATTGGATCAGATGTAAGCTACGATAGGGATATTGAAGCGTTGCTTCGTTTGGTAGATTCAGTAAGAAAGATTTCTCCTTCGATTTATTTTAGTATAACGACAGGTACCTGGGCATCTCCTTATTGGCTATTTTATGGAGATGCCATCTGGCGAAGTGGAGGTGACACGGGGTTTGCAGGAACAGGAACAACAAGGCAACGATGGATCACCTATAGAGATGGGGAAGCATATCAGAACATTGTAGAGAAGGGGCCTCTTTTCCCACTTAATTCTCTGATGTACCATGGAATATGTATTGCGAATCATGGAAGGCCGGCAACCTTCGACATGAAATATCAGGATATATCCGATGATATATGGGCATTTTTCTCAAGTGGCACTGAATTACAGGAACTATACATCAACCCAAATAAACTTTCATCAAAAGATTGGAATGTCCTTGCATATGCCATTCATTGGGCCAGGGCAAATGCCAAAACTTTGGTTGACGTTCATTGGATAGGAGGGAATCCTGAAAAAGGGGAAGTATATGGAAGAGCCGCATGGTCACCTGAGAAAGGGATTATTAGTTTAAGAAATCCCACTGCAGAAGTCAAACATTTTCATGTGAATGTTGCAAAAATTCTTGAAATCCCAAAAGGTTATCCGCAGGTTTATAACTTTAAGAATCCTCATTTTTTCAACAGTGATAAGTCTGGTTCTTTTAGCGGAAAAAAAGAATTTGATATTACACTTCTACCTTATGAGGTTAGAATTTTGGTGGGGACACCTATTAAAAAATAACAAATTAGATAGTGTTTGAAGGATTTTTTGAGATATTTTGAGCTTTTTAGGTATGCAAAAACAGGAAACAGAAATGGATTTTAGTCAGTCATACCTAGAATGACGTATTTTTATTTTGAGACATAAGAAAAACAGAATGAGCATAAATAATGACAGTTAATTGTAAGTATTCAATAATTTATTAACTTTAATCTTTTTATTATGAAAAAAAAGCACTCATTTCTTTCACCATTTCGAAGTCAAGTCATTAAATTTATTGGGCTTTTATTCCTTGGCTTTATGGTTAGCGCTATGATGACAACCGTAAAAGCCCAAGAAGCCCGTACGCCGGTCAAGAGTGAAACAAATCACTCAAAAAAAGTTTCGGGAAGAGTAACAGATACAAAAGGAGAGCCGTTACCTGGTGTAACTGTGGCAATTAAAGGCACAACGACGGGTACTATTACAGATTTAAATGGTAATTATCATTTTAATAATTTACCAAAGAATGCTGTTTTACAATTTTCGTTTATTGGAATGCAAAAAATGTTAGTTGTTGTTGGGAACCACTCTGTCATTAATTTAACTATGAAGGAGACAAGTACCGCGCTAAGTCAAGTTGTTGTAGTTGCATATGGTACACAACAAAAAGCAACAATAACATCTTCTGTGTCTGTGGTAAAGCCAGACGTATTAAAAGACCGTCCTAATTATACACTTTCAACGGCGTTAGAAGGACAAGCTGCGGGAGTGAATGTAGTTCAAAGTTCAGGACAACCTGGAGCAGTGGCCAGCATTTCAATACGAGGGGTTGGTTCATTACAAAGTGGGACAAGTCCGCTTGTTATTATTGATGGTGTTCCGGGTTCGTTAGGAATGGTAAATCCAAATGATGTGGCATCTATCTCTATTTTGAAAGATGCTGCAGCAAGCGCTCTGTATGGATCACGGGCAGCAAATGGTGTGATATTAGTTACTACCAAACATGCGAAAGTAAACAAAATAGCAGTAAGTTACACTGGATATGTTGGTTATCAAACTCCAACAGAATTGTTTCAGGAGGCAAATGCATATAATTATGCAAAGGCATATAATGAGGCTACAATGTTTGATCTTATTACACCAACAAATCTGACATTTAATACGTCTAAAGAACCATATACTCAACAACAATTGGATGACTGGAAATCCGGAAAATCTCCAAGTACAGACTGGAGAAAAGCTTTATTCAGTCAAAGTGGTTTTACACAATCGCATTTCATCAATGTTTCCGGGGGAATAAACAATAATAAGGCTTCATTAAAGAATGATTTCTCGTTTGGTTATATGGAACAATTGGGTAATGTCGTAAACACCAGCTTTAATAAATTTACATTGCATAATAATAGTGATTTGATCTGGGGTAGATTTAATGCCGAATTGTCGTTAGGAATTGTTTCCGATAAAACCCTTCAGCCAACTTCGCTGGCTGTCGGGAATTTATATGCGATTATCAATGCTGTAAACCGGCAGAGCCCGACAGAGCCCATAAAAGATGCAAATGGAAATTGGAATGTAACAGCCACAAATGATACGGATAATCCTATCCGTCAGGCTAAAGAAGGGGGATCTAATGATGCGAAACTATATAATATTTTATTAAATATGAATGCTTCTTATACGCTACTAGATAATTTGGTTATCAAATTTACAAACGGGGTCAATTACACAAGCAATTATGATAACCAATTTTTAAATCAATTGGTTTGGTCAACAGGAATGGTTACAGGTCCCAACAAATCAGATATGTCAAATTATCTTAAGATATACTATATGCAAAATTTGAACATAAGTTATAATAAAACTTTGGGGAAACATCATTTTAAAGCTATTGTCGGAGGAGAGCAAGAAGTGGAAAACTACAACTATATGGATATGACCAGGAGAAACTATATCAATAATTCATTGGGTAGTATGCAATTAGGAAGCATAACGGGTCTGACTAATTATAGTGAAGGCTTTAGTTGGGCATTACAAAGTCTTTTTGGACGGCTTAATTATAATTACAATAACAAATATATGCTGGAATTTGATTTCAGGGAAGATGGTTCTTCTCGTTTAAGTCCGAGCAAAAGGTGGGGTTTCTTCCCATCAGTATCAGGAGGATGGCAAATTTCTAAAGAATCATTCATGTCATCTCTTAAACCTGTTATTTCAGACCTAAAATTGAGAGCCAGCTATGGCGTATTAGGAAACCAAGAATTGCCAGGAAGCACTCCCAATGCACTTTATTATAGGGATGCATCTATTATAGGACCAGATCCTAATGGTTGGGCTTACGTATTTGGAGATAATACTATAAATTTTATGGCATTGTTGCAATCTCCGAATAACATATTAACATGGGAACGTACGGCAATTACAGACATAGGCCTGGACGGTTCTTTATATAATCAAAAACTTACATTTACTTTTGATTATTTTAATAAAGAAACAAGAGGGATATTGATGACAAAGGAGGTTTCAGATGTTAATGGAGGCGGAAGTTATGTTGCAAATATTGGGAAAATGAAAAACTATGGCCTAGAAGTTACATTGGGATACGCACAGCATTTTTCAAATGGCATCATCTTGAACCTGAATGGAAACTTTACCGCAATGGGAAATAAGATTTTGAACCTTGGAGGTCAAAATTTGCCTCAAAGGGGAGTGTATAAAAATACGGTGGGATACCCACTTAACGCTTATTATCTTTATGTTAGTGATGGGTTAGTAACCAAGGCTGACTTTACAAATCCAAATTTTAAATTATTACCAGGTCAATTATGGGGAGATCAAATCATTAAAGATGTTAATGGAGATGGGGTGATTAATTCATCCGATCAAGTAATGACTCATAAGAGTTCAACCCCCAAATATTTGTTTGCCTTTAATTTTAACGTATCATATAAAGGATTTGGGATCTCAGGAATGTTGCAGGGAGCAGCAGATTATTATAAGTATTTAGGAGCAAGTGTTGGTTATGGCTTTAATAGTGGCTACAGTATTACCAAGTGGACCATTGAAAATTCTTATAACCCATATACCAGCCCTGACAACTATAATACAAGGCTGCCAAGATTATCCATCGATAATAGTATAAATAATACATACCCTAGTACCATGTTTCTTTTTAACAGTTCATATGTTAGACTGAAAAACTTGCAAATTTACTATGATTTTCAGCAGTCTTTGTTGAAAAGATTGAAAATCAAGGGACTTCGTATTTATTTATCTGGACAAGATCTTTTTACAATTTCTAAACTGCCTAAGGCCTTAGGTATTGATCCTGAGATAGGCAGTGCAACCGGAGGATATCCATTAGTTAAAATTTTTACTACAGGATTAAATGTTTCATTTTAACAACTAAAAAGTCATGAAAAAAATATTAATATTTAGCGTATTGGCATTTGTACTTAGTTCTTGTACAAAACTTAATTTAAAACCTGTTGACGCCTATTCAAGTTCGACTTTTTTTACGACTAAAGATGCGGCTTTGTCTAATTTGGCAGCAGTTTATTCGAAATGTGATTTAAGTGGTTTTTGGGAAGACGGCGATGCCATTGAATTTGACGATATTACAGATAATGGTTATAATCCTTTTACAAACCAATTACCTCATTATATTGCGCTGGGAACAGCAACACCATCATTGAGAGGAAAATACAATGACCTTTATCGTGAATATTTTTCACAGTGGGGATATCAAGGTGTTCGTGCTGCAAATTATTTTCTTGAAAATATTGATAACGTCACCATGGATACTGTGGAAAGAAGACAGATGAAAGGAGAAGCAATATTTTTAAGAGCAGCTGTTTATGCCCGAATGATGATGACTTTTGGCGGGGTCCCTTTAGTTACAAAGGTTTTAAATTATGGCGATGAAAATAAAATTCCTCGGAGTACAGAGGCGCAAACTGCATCGTTTGTAGAAAGTCAGTTGGCTGTTGCAGCTAATGATCTACCTGTAACAATACCTTCTGGTGAAGCCGGCCGTGCAACAAAAGGAGCGGCTTTAGCATTAAAGGCCAGGGTTGAACTTTTTGAAAAGGATTATAAAGATGCTGCTACAGACTCAAAGGCTGTTATGGATTTAGGTATTTATGGATTGTGTAGTAATTACGAACATTTATTCATGGAAAAATACCAAGGCACTTATGACCGTGACCAGGAGGTAATATTTGAGGTTCGTTATAATTATGCTAATTGGCAGTCAGGTGTAGCCCCCTTTTATACAGCGCCTGAAGGTGGGTGGAATTCTGTCGAGCCTACTCAAAGTTTAGTGGATGCTTATGAAACTACGAATGGGAAATCAATTAAGGATGACCCTACGTACGATCCGGATCATCCTTATTTGAATAGGGATCCTCGATTTTATGCAACTATACTTTATCCGGGAGAACATTGGAATGGAAGAATTTATGATCCGTTAGAATCTGTAAGTCCTTATGATGAATATTACAATTCTCCGAAAGGAAACAGATCAAGAACCGGTTATGGGTTGAGAAAATGGTGTGCTCCTGCTGACTCATTACTGCACAATCCAAGTGACTATCAAGGGATTGATTTCATCGTTATTCGTTATGCAGAGGTGTTATTGACATATGCTGAGTCCTTGATTGAATTAAATCAGGATTTACCAGCTGCAGCTGCAGCCATTAATCAGGTTAGGGCTCGCGTTCACATGCCGCCTGTAACCGCAACAGATCAGGCTGGATTGCGGGCTGCGGTTCGTTATGAGCGTCGTGTTGAATTTGCGTTTGAAGGATTGCGGTGGTATGATATGAAGCGATGGAAGATAGGGGAACAGGTAATGAATGGCCCCGTTTATGGTGTCAGACCCGGACACATCGATTTGCAAACAGGAGTGGTAACATGGTCAAGTCCAAACCATATTACTGTTGGCCCTAATAGGGTGTTTACAGCCCGGGATTATTATTTTCCAATTCCTCAAGAAGACATAGATGTCAGCCCAATATTAAAACAAAATCCAGGTTGGTAAGCTGATTAATTTGAGACACATAATAATTAAATTAAGGGGAGTCTTTTTAACTTTACTCCCCTTAATATGAATATCTAAAACATGAAAAGACTTCTTTATACAGGTATAATATTTTTATATTCCATATTGGCTTTCAGTCAAAACAGTTCACCTCGCACTTTCTGGAGAGAGACATTTAATAAGGGAGTTATTCCGGCGGGTTGGAGATCGGTAGCAATGAACGACAGCGATGTAGTCTGGAAGGTGACGGATCAGCCCTATCCGGGGTCTTATGGTCGCAACTACCAGGCGCCGCCACTGGCCTCCAGGAGTCGGGGCTATTATCTGATGGTTTCACCCGGTGTTAAAGTTGGGAAGCACATCAGGCAATGGGAAAAAGCAGGTCTTTTTCCCGATGCCTACATTGAGAGCCCGGCTATAGACTGTTCCGGGAAGAAATCAGTTGTATTGCGGTTTGCCCAGAATTTCTTTTGGGGAAAATGGGAACACACCATGAAACGCGTCGGATTATTGGTCGGGGTAAGCCATGATGGGAAGACATGGAAGAATTATGATGTCCATAACGGGATAGGGCCGGCAGAAGACTGTCCCAACCCGATGAATGTAGAGCTGAACATCACGCGGGAAGCAGCAGGTTATAAGAAAGTTTACCTGCGATTCTGGTGGCATCACATGTATCAATGGTACTGGATGATAGACGACGTCACCCTGTCGGAAGGATATGACAAAGACATAGAAGCGCTATCCCTAAGCGGCAAGCATCATATTGACGGCAATACATTCGGGAAGTCGGATACCCTGTCATTTAAGATTGTCAATTTAGGAGCCTATCCTGTACGGCACGAGTTTGACTGTTACCTTCAGATCGATCAGCGGCCGTTGCTCAAGGAAGAGGTTCACGCTTCGAAGGAACATCCCTTTGGCATTATTGACACGATGGAAGTTCGTTTCAAGGGACTTGACCTGACGGATATAGGCATCCACAAGATAAAATTTTTCAGTGCATTGCCCGGCGATATGCGTACCTCCAACGACACACTTTCCATGGAACTTTATTCCAAGGCATATCCGGTTGGAGACGTTACTAAGTTTGGTTTGAAGAAAGATACAGTTTATATCCAATGCCACCGGACCAAGTTCAGGATACAATTTTTGCGGGATGACATGTTCCGAATATGGATGGCTTATAATGGCATTTTTACTAATCCGGCGGGTCACGATATTGTCATAAACACACCTAAAGATTCAGTTCATGTAAAAATGGAAGATAAAGGGGATTATTACCTGATGCAGACTCCCGATTTATCATTGCGGGCATATAAACATCCACTTCATTTTGCACTTTATAAGTCAGATAATCATACGTTGATTTGGGAGGAAGTTAAGGGTATTACTTATGGAAAACAAACTATACAATATCTTAAAAGAGGGATAAACGAGCAGTTTTATTGTGGCGGGATGCAAAACGGACGTTTCTCATTTCGAGGGAAAGTGATGAAATTGAACATTAATTATGATTGGAAGGATGGTGGGAATCCCAATCCTGCCACCTTCTATATGAGTACCATGGGGTACGGAGCTATGAGGAATACATACGCTACTGGATATTATTCTTTTAAGGATACCGTTGAGTTGGTTCAGAATGAAAGTCGTTTTGATTGTTACTATTTTGTAGGCAATTCATTGAAAACAATTTTGAATGATTACACTGACATCACTGGAAAGCCATTCTTGCTACCTATTTGGGGGTTAGGCATGGGAGATGCCAATTGCTACAATCGAGGGGCAAAATCATATAAATCATATAAAAATAAAGGTTCAACTTCAACGGGGTATGATGGGTTAACGCCCAGTGTTATTCACTTGATAGCGGATAAGTATATCAAAGAAAAGATGCCTCGAGGTTGGATCCTCCCCAATGACGGTTATGGGTGTGGTTATACGAAGCTAGATTCGGTAGTGAAAGCATTACATCAGCGAGGTTTTTATACGGGTCTTTGGACAGGAAACGGAGTTGCAAAAATTGCTCGGGAGGTAGGTATAGATGGTGTAAGACTTTTTAAATTAGATGTTGCTTGGGTGGGGACTGGATTTCAATTCGCCATGAATGCAGCCAAAACTGCATATGAAGGTATTGAAAATAATAGTAATGCACGTGGGTTTGTCTGGATGGTTAGTGGATGGACAGGCGTCCAGCGTTATGCCGTTCTTTGGACAGGAGATGAAAAGGGGAGTTGGAATTATATTCGTTGGGAAATACCTACCGAGATTGGAGCGGGGCTTTCCGGACAAAATTATGCAACCAGTGATTTGGATGGTATTTTTGGAGGTAGTGATTCTACATATACTCGTGATTTGGAATGGAAAAGTTTTACACCTGTTTTTATGGCAATGTCCGGCTGGGCTACTAATAATAAAGATGGGATAAAAGACAAACAACCCTGGTTGTTTGGAGAACCTTATACGAGCATCAACCGTAAATACTTACAGCTCAAGGAACGGATGACCCCCTATATGTATACCTTGTGTCACATAGCCTCGCAAACAGGCGTTCCGGCGGTCAGGGCCCTGGTATTGGAATACCCCAAGGATACGATGACATGGGGGGCTGGTGTTAATGATGAGTTTCTACTAGGGAAAAACCTTTTGGTGGCCCCGGTTTATGAACCAAAAGCTTTCAGGGACAGCATCTATCTACCCCATGGGACATGGATTGATTACTGGAGCGGAGAGCGGTATAAAGGAAATACTACATTGATGCATTATCCGGCCCCACTTGATAAGTTACCACTGTTTGTTCGAGGGGGAGCCATCATCCCAATGTATCAGCCGATGATGTATAATTGGGAGCGTCCCATTGATACCCTGACCCTTGATATTTATCCACAGGGTCATTCATCTTTCACAATGTATGAAGATGATGGTGTAACACGGGCATACCGGAAAGGAGCATTTGCACTTACCCGTTTTGAAGTAACTGTTTCGAAAATCCACCCTAAAGATATGAGCATAATTCTTCATGCTGCCAAAGGTAATTACAAGGGAAGAGAAAAACAGAGGGTGTATTTGTTGGAAATTCATACAGGGAACAAGCCCCGTGCCATTCGGGTTGATGGAATCCTGTTAAAACGACAAAAAGATAGCAGAAGTTTGGCTCGTGCAAACTCAGGCTGGTATTATGATCCCGGAACACGATATGGCATTCTTCATATAAAAACGGAAAAGCTATCGACGGATCATACAACAACACTTACTATCCGATAAAAAAACAGAAAGTGGAATTTGTATCCAAAAACTTATCATGGGTGCGAATTCCTTCTCAAGACAATTGAATTATAATTTACTTAACTTATTACCTAAACCTGGGAAAACGGGTAATTTGATATTGGGACGTTATCTGTTCAATCAACTGATCTTATTATAGAAATATCCGGAAAAAGAAGATCTCATGTAAAAAATCGTAACACGATATTGTATAGAATGACATTCAAAATAGCATTAGGGTTAAAACATTATGGCATACCCCAGAGCGATATTTGATATTTTATTCGAATCAAATATATAAACATAAAAAATGAAAATTATGAAGCAGTTATTTATAGTTATAGTATTGCTTTTTTTATTTTCCTGTTCTAAAAATGTTGGTAATAAAAAAAATACTGTAAAATTGCCAGCTACCTCAATCCCCTTGGCAGGGAATGCTTACATTACTGTACCCGCTTGCAATGATGCATCAGGAACATATACGTCCAACGGACTTGCCCAATGGTCAAGTACAAGTACCGTTATCAGTACCTATTTTTATCTTTCACAGGGAGGAGATCTTTCCGTGTCGATAGATGCTTCTGTTCCAGAAGGGAAAAGTGTGGTCAAAGTTACGTTAAATGGAACTTCGAAAAATATTACACTAACAGAACCCTGGCTAAAAATATATAATGTTGGAAATTTTGCCATAGGCAGTAGTGGTTATGTCCATGTTGACATGCAGGGAGTTAGTAAGAGCGGCGGTGTTTTTGCCAGTGTACCGGATATTGAGGTAAGCGGGACAGCTACCGTTTCATCAGCCCTTTCACTTTCCAATGTGGTGTACGCTAATGATTCAAGCAATTACTATTGGTCACTCAGAGGGCCGTCCGTACATTTGGGTTATCCAGATCTTCAGAATGCCGAATGGTTTTATAATGAAGTAACTGTTCCAATTGGCTCAGACCATATAGGCTCCTATTTTATGGCAAATGGATTTGCAGAAGGATATTTTGGCATCCAGGTCAATTCATCCAGTGAAAGGAGAATTTTGTTTTCTGTATGGAATCCTTCCACAGGTAACACCACGGCTATCCGTTCAGGAAAGAATGTCGTAGTGAAAACCTTTAGTGGAGAAGGCACAGGCGGGCAAGCATATCTTGATTATAATTGGAAGGCTGGCACTACCTATAAGTTTTTAACCCAGGCATTACCGGAAACAGATGGAAGTACCAGTTATTCGGCATGGATGTATTCCCCAGAAATCAATCAATGGCTTTTCATTGCAACATGGAACCGACCGAACACCACCACATATTTAAAAGGTCTTTATTCTTTTGTAGAAGATTTTGATCCTGATTATGGCTACCTTGAGAAGAAAGCCTTTTTTGGGAATCAATGGATCCGGGATAGCCAAGGAAACTGGACGGAAGTCACCACAGCATCGTTTACTACAGATGCTACAGGCAAGAATAAACAACGGTTAGATTTTGCAGGAGGCGTTTCCAACAACGAGTTTTATTTGCAGATGGATGGTTTCTTCAATCCTACTACCATTAATTCATCTTTGGAGAGGTCATCAAACGGCAATCCTCCTTCCATCGATTTTTCAAAGTTGCCTTAATATTATTATGAGACATTTGATTTAAATTTATGCCTTCAAATACAAAGATGAACTAGCAAACAATTAATTACAGCTTAACCCACATTGCAGTTACAAATCTGCAATTCCTTGATTTCAAGATGAGTCATTTTTTAAAATTTCCTCAGGTAGGACTACGGATTTTTTCCTGTGAAAG
>VAPE01003876.1_pt1 | contig 12064 bp, 12 predicted proteins | sample 3393911 | NCBI WGS metagenome assembly VAPE01 (sample SAMN08290436, study PRJNA428436) | hydrothermal vent metagenome | isolation source: Deep-sea hydrothermal vent chimney | place: Atlantic Ocean: South-mid Altantic Ridge | reverse complement strand
TTCCCCCTAGGGGGAAAGGGTATTATAAACTTCTAATAAAAGGAGCTTATTAGGACATATGTACTTTGGAGAGATTAGGACGTTTCTACTTTGCTCTAACAGTTAAATAATGCATTTACAAAGCGTTTTCTAAAAATTAAGCTAAAAAGCTATTTTTAATTTTATCTATTTCAAATACGCTTTTTCCCGATAAATCTTTACTTCACCATCTGGGTTTATAGTTCTATAAAAAATTTTAGGCATTTGTTCTTTTTCTTCATCATCGCACCATGCTAAATAACAAAAATATGGACAACAACATGGATTAAGAATTGCTAAAATAGAAAAAGCGATTTTAAAACAAGTTTTATCACAATCAGTCAACTCTTTACCTATATACCCTTCTTCAAGACCACCTATTCCTTCTGTCATAAGAATTTTTCTATCTTGCTTTTTTATTAATTCTTTCATCTCATTTGCTCTTTTTTTAATCTCAGCAAGGGTCAAACGTTTTATTTTCTGTGTTGTTTCATCTTTATAAAACTTAGGTTGAAGTTTATCTTTCGAATCATAATAAAAATAAATAGCTACAATTCTTTTTGCTAAATGATCTTTATATCTTTGATCTGACATATAAAGATCGGCTTGTTGAGAAGTTAGAGGAATATTAATTAGATATTTTTCTTCATTTGATACTGTTTTAACTTTCATTGTTGATTTTTGAAATCTTCCATCAACCATTAAAGACATTTATTTTCTCCTTTTTCAAAAAAAAATTACTTTAACTTTTTTATCTAAAATAATAATATAAATAAAGACTTTTCTATAGGTAATTTTGTTTATCACTTTTCCTAAGCTTAAAGTATAATTTTAAACTTTTTTAGTTTATTGAAGAAATATCGAAAAAACTTGAAAAATCCATAAAAATTTTAAAGATTAATCTTTAATCGATTTTTGAATTTACTTGAGTATATGAATCTAGTAAAAACTATAGAAATTCTCTTATATTGTAAAAGAGCAAAATTAGATGTCGGGATCCGCTAAAGATCTTTTTAAAGTCTCTTTAAAATGTTTCAAGGCCTGAGGATAATGATTTTCTTGTTGTAATAACTTTTCTGTATTTTTCAAATACTTCCAAGCATTTAAATAATCAAATCTTTCAAATGAAATCACAGCAATATAATAATTTACAATGGGATTTTCTTTATCGATTGCATAATATTTATTTAAATAAATTAAAGCTTCTTTTTCTCTACCTAGTTGTAAATATGTATTTATTAATTGAAAAAGAGCTCCTCTAAATGAAGGGTATTTTTTTACTATTTCAAGAAGTAATTTTTGTTTTTTTAAAATCGAATCTCTAGTTTCATCAACTGGCAAAAAAATAACTTTCATAGAGTCGATATTAGTTTTTTTTGAAAGATAATCATCTATGATATTTTCTTTGGTAGTTAGATACTCAGATTTATAATCTTTAAGTTCTAGTAAAAGTTTTGTACCTTCTTTTATTTTATTTTCAAAAAGCAAATTGAGACCTAGCAATAACTTTACATTGGGATCATCGGGCATATATTTTAAAGCTTTTTCATACAGTTCGATTGCTATGTCATATTTTTCATTCGCCCAATATAAAGAAGCCTGATTGAAAAATACCATCCCTGGAATTTCTTTTATTTTTCTTTGCTGCAATTTTTTCGTCTCTATCCCTAAATATACATCAGATGGATAATTAACTCCTCTAGCTGTAGTCTCGATATTTGTGATTTTGCCATCTTTATCTTTATATCTAATAAATATGTGACCTGGTGGGGTTATAATTTCTAAATTAAGTCCCAATCTTTGAGCTAAAGACAAATACATAACCGATACTCCCAAGCAGACTCCTCTTCTCGAATCGATAACTGATGATAAAAAGGTATAGGTATCTATCTCTTTTGCATGAATGGAATGTGGAGGAAATCTAAATCTTTTCTCATAAAAAATAAAATCATTTATAGCATTTATTTTATCTATATCAGTTGGATTTGGATTTAATTTAGCTAAGATTTGCAAAGCCATCAAATCCAAAGTAGCTTCATAATATCTAATTTTATAAATAGATTCTTTTTCTTCTCCTAACTCTTCTAAAAATAAAGCTCTTGCGATATCGATTTCATCATCATTTAACTCCAAAATTTTATCTCTTTGCCAAATTTTATTTCCCTTTAGACTTCTATTTTTTAAATTTTTACCAAGGCTTTCTAAAAAATCTAATTTTTCTTCATCTAAATCATCTGGAACAAAAGCATTTTGATTATTTACTAAATCAATCATCAAATTTACATCTAAAGAAGGTAAAATTAATGGATCTTTTACATCTTCTTGTTTTAATAAATTCCAAGCCTTTTTCAAAGAGAGTTTTCCTTCTTCTGTATCTGGATAAAGTTTATAAAAAGCAAAATGTTGAACTACAGATTTTGGATCTAAATTTTTATAAAGTTGTTTTATTTTATTTTTTTGAAAGGCTTCTAATCCTGGAGGTTTTTGAATACAATACAAACCTACATTTAAAAACATCAAAAAAAATAAAAATAATTTTTTCATAAAAAAGATCCTTTTTTTTGATAATAAAATGAAAATACTTTTCGAGTAAAGTTTTTATAAAAATTTAACACTCTAAATTTTAATTTATTATTAAAAATTGAAATGATCAAAGCTGTTTTATAGCTAGGAAATGAAAAATATTATAAGATTTTTTTTAGATACAATAACAACAATAAATGCAAAAAACTGCGATTTTCTCTACAAAAATTTTTTTTAAACTAGAATGCTAGTCATCTTAAGATATAATTTGTTGAATATCTTTTTTTAATTCTTTATGTTCCATAATTCTTTCAAAAGTAGGTCTAAATCTATATGTCCAATTAGTTGGTCTCATAGTACCTGGAACATTTATTCTTTCATCATCAATATCTGGCCACACTAAATCTGGATACAAAGCTAAATACTCTGATAATAGATTTATATGAAATAAAGATGATGTATGATGAGCATCATATAATAGCTCTTTTCTTTGTTTATAAGTTAGATGATGTGAATAATGCCAGTTTTTGAATTTCGCAAATTTAGTAGCACCTTTCAAAAAACCTTCCCACCACTGCTCAAAAGTATCGGAGTCATGAGTAGATACCGATGTGATACTAAGTGGCTCATAGTTATTAAACTTAATAAAACCTCCAAATATATTAGTTTCCCAAGGAATGATTTTAGTTCCACAAATACCTAAATTTCTAAGTGTTTTATAAACCATTTTAGGTATCAATCCTAAATCCTCTGCAACGGGAAGCAATTTTGAAGCATTGAGCATCATCTCAAGTCTGCTTCTACCATTTTTTTCCCATAAAGAGGGATCTCTTGGAAAAAACCTTCCCTCTGTCGCTGCCTCATCTGGAAACATACACCAAATTCTAAAAAAACCAACGACGTGATCGATTCTATACATATGATATAGATCTTCAATACTCTGAAGTCTTCTTTTCCACCAATGAAATTTTGTCGATTTCAACATATCCCAATCAAACAAAGGAAATCCCCATTTTTGACCATAGATACTATAAGCATCGGGAGGAGCTCCAGCTACATGTTTAAAATCAAAAATAGATCTATTAAACCAGACATCTGATGAATTCTTACTAACGAGTATTGGAACATCACCTAATAATTTTACTTTCTTTTTATCTGCATATTTTTTTACTTCAGATAATTGTTTAAAACAAAGATATTGCAAAGCGAAATAAAAATGCATCTGTTGGTGATTTTCTTTTATATATTTAGCTAGATTTTTTTTTGTAATATTTTGCAATTCAATTGGCCAATTATCCCAAGTTTTATAATTTTGCTTTTCTTGAATTGTTTTAAATAAAGCGAATTCTTCTAACCATGAGTTTTGCTTCAAAAATTTTTCAAACTCTTCATCTTTTTTTAGATCATCAAATATATATTCATAATATTGTCTTAAAAATTCTAATTTTAATCTTTTAATTTGAAGATAATGTACTCTTTGATAGGTATTTAAAACTTCAAAATCTTTTAATTTTTGCATTAAAGATGGATTTTCTTTCACACCATCTAAAGAACTAAGAGAAATATGAAGTGTATTGAGTGCACAAGAAGAAATAGCATTATAAGGAGAAGGATCTATTCCAGTTTCATTGAGAGGAAGCAGTTGAATAACATCAAAACCTAAAGAAGAGCACCAATCGATAACTTTTTTCAAATCTAAATATTCACCAATGCCACAAGAATTTTCACATCTAAGAGCAAATAAAGGAATAACAACACCATGATGTTTATAAACGCCTATATTTTCCCAATGTTTTGCAGCAGCAGTAGTTTTTATAAAATCTTCGATTTTACTCATTATTTATAAAACAAGGTTTTCCCTTCTTCTACTGCTTTTTTATATTTAGTGCAAGCTCTTCGATAGTTACAAAATTTTTGAAAAAATGTACTTTTAATAACAAAATATATCAAAGTAAAATCAAAAATAAGAATCTTGAATTTTTTTATAGATTTTTTCCAATTTTCCGATATAAATCTTAGCTTTAACTCCAAAATTAAAAATGATCCATTTGGCTAATTGATATCTTTAATTGCGTAAAGCTAATTACACAATATCTCTAAACACATAAAATACAATTTTCTCTATCCAATTTTTCTAAGCTTTCTTTAAAATACTCATCTAAAAATTTTGGAGAAAAAATCAGCGCCAGATGGCTTTTATAATTTCTAAATTCTGTTCTTTTATTAACAGCAAAATCCTCGATATCAATAGATTCTCTAAAATCAGCCAATATTAGCTTATCCTTACCAGATTCATCTTTTTTTAATCTAAAATTTCCAATATGAATATCTGTATCTATTTTATTTTCTATAGACCTATCATAAAACCATTTTAGTTGTTGTAAAAGATTCAAAGCTTTTAATTGATTTTCATCTAAAGGCTTTTCTAAATCTTTCATGCTCTCAAAACGTTTTAATAATTTTTGCTCAACCAATTCTTGAAGATGTATAAACTCATCTTTCAATGATCTTTCGATTTTTTCTACAATTAATGCTTTATCTTCCTGCGCGCTATCAATATTATAAATAACGACGCATCTATCTTCTCCAAATGCTTTTTTAGCTTCTTTGTATTGTTTAATCGTATTTTCAAAGTGCTGCTTAATTTTACCAGCTGTTGGATTATATCTTTCACTATGCTTAAAAGTAAGTACTAAAATCTTTTCATTTTCAATACCGGGCACTAAAGATGGAAGAGCAGAATCTTCGGGCATTTTCCAAGCTATCTTGTACTGACCATCACTTGCCAATGTTTCAAGACCTTGTACAATCTTTGGATTTGTATAACTTTTTAATTCCTGTTTTTGCTCTTCTTCTTGGTTGGAAAAGATAGATTTTTTTCTTTGTCTCTTTGAAGGAGTAGGTGGGGGCTGGCTCCATTGTTTTCTTTTTAATCCTGCTAGTCTTTCTTCCAACTGCTCAGTATCTAGACTAGGCACTGGAAGACTGAATTTAACAGATGAAGAAGTTGGTAACACAGTAACTTGTCTGAAATTACTTTTCTCACCATCAAGTTCTTTGCTTGAAGGTTTTGTTGGTGAAAAAGAACTATCTTTAGGTTCTATGCTTGAAGGTTTTGTTGGTGGAAAAGAACTACTAGAAACACTCATATTTTTCCTTTAAATTAAATAATGTTTAATAACTTTAAAAATTTCTTTACTAGTTTTAAAATTATTTATAAAATAATTATATTATAAAAAATAATTATATTATAAATAGATATAAAAAGTCAAACATTCATTACTAATTATTTAAAATACTTAAAACCAAGCTATTACATTAAGATTGTTCTTAAAAATGAAATCAAAAAAAATTTTATCTAGTTTTTGAGTGTCAGAAAATGGACTTCTCTTTCAACAATGTTGCATTATTACTAAATTTAAAGTGGGTAAGCATCTAAAGCAAAACGATTATAAAAAATGTATATAGTTCTTTTTAAATTTTATTAGATATCGAAGAAATTTTTATTAACTCTTTTGGATCATTTAATTTACATAGTTGATTTTTTTTCATGATATATACGTCTGTTGGATTTATTTCATCTACTAGATTTTTAAGATTAGAGTTATTCAAAATAATAAAATTAACTTCATTAATCGAAGATAAAAGATCTACAAATTCATCATCTGGATTTTCATCTAAAACAAAAATGATAATCTCTGAATTTATTTTAGATAGCTTTTTTATAGCTTTAAAAATATTTGTAATCGAATGAAAGCTATTAACGCTCAACAAAGAAAATTTTTTGTTTTCTATTACCTTTTTCAAAGCAAATAAATGAGAGAAATCAAAAATCTTATTTTCTATATCATATTCTAATAATCGTTTTGCAAAAGAGCTTAGAGTTATCTCTGTGCAACCAATATGCTCTATCGCTATAGATGCAGCAATATTACAAAGCTCACATGCATGTTCTAAAGACAATTTATTTGCAACAACGATACAAAGCATAGCTAAAACAGTATCACCAGCACCAGTTACGTCTTTAACTTCTTTTGTTTTAGCTGGAAAATTTTTAGGTTCTTTACCTTTTGAAAATAAAGAAATACCATCTTTAGATCTAGTAATCATCAAATGCTCTACATCGGTTTGTTTCAAAATATTTTGAGCTGCAACTTTTAAATCTTTCGTCTCATTTAAATTCGCGGCTATATAAGCTTCTTTTAAATTTGGCTTTAAAATAAAAGCTTTTTTATATTTTTTAAAATTTTTGCCTTTTGGATCTACGATTACAGGGATTTTTTTATCATTTGCCATATCGATTAAATTTCTTAATAATCTATCGGATAAAAAACCTTTTCCATAATCGGAAATAGCTACGACATCTATAGTTTTTAAAACTGTTTTTAACTTTTTTAAGATCTCGTTTTCCAATTCTTCCAAAAGAGGTTGAATTTTTTCAAAATCTACTCTTAAAATCTGTTGACTTTCTGCTATAAACCTATTTTTCAAAGATGTCTTATAATTTTTTTGAACATATAAATAATCAACATTTGCTTTTTTATCTTCGAGTAGTTTTTTTAATATATCACCTTGAATATCATCTCCCACTCTTCCAATAGCTGTCACTTTCGATCCTAGTGATAATAAATTTAAAACAACATTTCCAGCTCCTCCTGGCAGCATTTTTTCGCTATCAACTTTTAAAATGGAGACAGGAGCTTCTGGAGATATCCTATTTACTTCTCCATAGGTATAGCGATCTAACATAAAATCTCCAATTACTAAAGTATGTACCTTTTGAAGTTTAGAAAATGTTCCTGTTAGTTTTACCATCTTTTATCTTTAAGTAAATAGTTTTGAACATAATCATTGACACTATCTTGAATAGGAGTTGTTTCAAATTTATCTTTATAGATCTTTTGAAATTTCGTCATATCAGCTTGAGTAAAATTTTGATACTGCTTTTCTAGCTCTTTCGGCATATCAATATATTCGATATTTACCTTTTTATTTAAAGCATTAAACAAGGCTGTAGCTAACTCATTCCATGTTGTTGCTTTTCCAGATCCAATATTAAAAATGCCTGATCTCCCCTCAAATGAATCTTGAATCAATAAACATGTCATTTTAACTGCATCTTTTACATATATAAAATCTCTTTTTTGCTCACCATCTTTATAATTTTTAGGATCATTTGATTTATAAAGATATATTTTTCCCTCTTTTTGAATGTTTTTTGTCATTTTATATATCATTGAAGACATTTCATTTTTATGATCTTCATTAGGACCAAAAACATTGAAATATTTCAGTCCTATTATTTTATCTAAAATATTTTGATTTTTTGCCCAAAGATCAAAAAGATGTTTAGAATAGCCATACATATTAATTGGTTTTAAAGTATCTAAAAGATTTTCATCATCTGAAAAACCCATCTTTCCATTACCATAAGTAGCTGCAGATGATGCATAGATAAATCTTTGACCATTTTCAATTGCATATTCACAAAGCTTTTGTGTAAATCTAAAATTATTTTCAAAAAGATAATTTGGATCTTTACAGATAGTTGACGAACAAGCCCCTAGATGAACTATTGCTTTTATTTGAGCTTTTTTTTCTTTCAAAAATCGAAAAAGATCTTCTTTAAAAATAAGATCTATAAATTTTTTTCCAACTAAATTTTTCCATTTATCATTTTTTAAATCATCTACTAATACTAAATTAAAATAGCCAAGATCATTTAAATACCTAACAACACAAGAGCCGATGAATCCTGAAGCTCCAGTAATTACCATAATTTTGTCTTTAAAAATTTGAGATTTTTTCATAATTTTTCTAAAAACAATACCAGGTTTCAATATTTCTTTGGATGTTAAAAACCGAATAAAATTTAATTTTTTTATCTGAAATTGGTTTTATTTTACCAAAGCACATAAAACAAGATCCACTTCCTGTCATTACAACTTTTTCAAATCCCATCTTTTCTAACATAGTTTTTATCTCTTTTAGTTTTTTATTTAATTTAAAAGCTGGTAATTCTAAATCATTGAAAAACTCAAAATCTTTTTTTTTCAAAAAAATTTCTTTTAATTTTTTTGCATTTTTTCTGCTCACATTTTTTAGCAAACCGCCATCGATACTTTCAAAGACATCTTTGGTAGATATCCCAAAGCAGGGCTGAGCTATATAAAAATTTAAGTCTATAGGATCTATATCTTCAAAGATATCTCCAATATTTTCACAAAAAGCCGTTCCTTTCGAGAAAAAAAAAGCGCTATCAGCTCCTATTTTTTTAGAAAGTTCTATCAATTCAAATAGCTTAAGAGGTTTTTTAAAAAGTTCATTTAAAGCAAATAAAGTCGTAGCAGCATTAGAACTACCTCCACCTAATCCTGCTTTCATTGGAATGTTTTTTTTTAAAAAAATCTCAATAGGATCTAATATATTAGTCTTTTTTCGAAAAACTTTAAGAGCTTTAATGATGAAATTGTTTTCATCAAAGATCAAATCTTTATTATTAAAACAAAAAAAATTGTCTTTTCTTGCCCTCTTTATAAACAAATGGTCAACTAAAGAGATCGTCTGATTCAAAGAAAATATGTTGTGATAGCCATCTTCTCTTTTAGATAATACTTTAAAAAACAAATTTACCTTAGCTGGAGAATAAAAGGCTAAACTCATTTTGTTTGTTCTTTTTTTACCTTAGTTTTTTTCTTTTTTTCTTTTTCTAAAGCTGGTTTTTTAATTTTTTCTCCAACTATTTTTAAAGTTACTTTAGTCTCAACTCCTTCTTTTAATAAAATAGGTATCTCAAATACTCCAACTTCTTTTATTGGCCTTTTTAAAACGATATTTTTCTTGGTAAGCTTAATAGAGTATTTTTCAAAAAGATTTACGATATCTTGAGAACTTACAGATCCAAACATCTTGCCATCCGCATCTGCTTTTACCGTAATCGAAAGAGTCATTGGCTCTATTATTTTTGCTAAAGCTTGAGCTTCTTTTTTCTCTTCTAAAGCTCTAAGCGCTCTTTCTTCTTGGAGTTTTTTTTGCATTTTCAAAGTAGCTGCAGTAGCAAAAATTGCTCTTTTTTGAGGAATCAAATAGTTTCTTGCATATCCTGGCTTTACTGAAACTATCTCTCCTGATTTACCTAAATCTTGAACATCTTTTAAAAGTAATAACTTGAGTTTAGATTTCATAAACGTTTACCCCTTTATTCTTCTGATACAAACGGCAAAAGAGCCATATGTCTAGCTCTTTTAATTGCTTTTTTTAGTTGCTTTTGAAAATAAAATGATACACCAGTTATTCTTCTTGGTAAAATTTTTCCTCTTTCTGTTATAAAAAACTTTAAGTTTTCAATATCTTTATAATCCACTTTTTTTATATTTGAAGCTTCAAAGGGGCAGCTTTTTTTCTTTTTTACACCAAAAGAAAAAGGTCTTTTTGTAGTCTTTTCTTTTTCCATATCTTGATCCTTATGGTTGCATTGATAATGGTTTAAATTCTAACTTTTCTAAAACCTCATCTGCTTTAACAGTCATAAATCTTATGATATCTTCATGAAGCAGATATTCATCCCAAAGCTTTTTGATTTCACTAGATGCAATAGAAAAATATATGAGATAGTAATATCCCTCTTTTTTTTTATCTATCTCATAGGCAAGTTTTCTTTTTTGCATATCATGAATTTTATGAATTTCACCTTTTTTATCCTCTATTGCTTTAGTGATTTTTTCTAAAGCTTTTTTTCTGGCTTCTTCTGAGAGATTTGAATTGATGATATACATTCCCTCATAAAGACGTCTTCTTTTCTGTATCATTTTTTCCTCTATATTTTTTTAATCTTACATTTGCTTTATTTGCAGCAATTGTTATTCCTTTTTCTAACCAAAGCTCGATAAAAGAGATTGCTTTTTCAATTATCAGATTTAGCTTTGTCTTTTCTGTTTTTGTAAATCTATCTAACACATATCTCTTTAAGGCTTTTTTTCCTCTTCCAATTCCAACTCTGAGTCTGGCATAGCTTTGGGTATTTAAATGTTTTTCTATGCTCATAAGACCTCTATGGCCAGCTGATGAACTATCTTTTTTTAATCTAAACTCCTCAAAATCGATATCGGCATCATCTACAACGACCAAAATATTTTCAATGTTCACTTTCAAATAATCTAAAGCTTTTTTTACAGCATATCCACTTTCATTCATAAAGGTTTGAGGCATTAAAAGATAAACTTCAAAACCTAAAATATTTCCCTTAGCTATTTTTGCTTTAAATTTATTTTCATTTTTAAATTCTAAGCCATATTTCTTAGCTAAACTTTTTATTATTTTAAATCCTATGTTATGTCGAGTATTTTCATAGATCTCTTTTGGATTTCCAAGGCCAACAATTAAATATGAATCCATCTTTATCGCTTTGTTATAGTAACTACAACTTCTTTCAATCTTCTAGATACACTAATCACTCCTTTAGGAAGAGTTATATCGTTTAATCTTTTAACACTGCCAATTTCCATATTGGTAATATCTATAATAAATTCTTTTGGTAGATCTTTTGGTAAACACTTAACTTTCATCGCTCTGATCATTTGACGAAAATTACCCCCTTGTTTTATTCCTACACATTCATTGATACCAATACATCTTATGGGAACTTTTGTAGTAATCTTAACTTTTTCATCTATTTTCAAAAAATCTAAATGCATAATCTCATAGTTTATCACGAAATACTGAATATCTTTAATTATTGCTTTAAAAGTTTGATCTTCTCCTTTCAAAGTAAAGATACAAGTTGATAGATCTCCAAAATTTAATTTAGAAAATTTTTTATTCAATTGCTGTTTATTCAAATAAATATTTTCATTTTGCATACCTTTACCATAAACAACAGCGGGAATATAGCCTTGATGCCTTAATTTTTTTACCTGATTTTTTTCTCTTTTAAAAATTGATAGTTCCATATAATTCTCACAATTTTTTAAGCTACTTATTTTAAAAAACTTTTAAGTTAAAAAAACAAAAAATAATTTTTTAGATATTCAAAGAATTCAACACTACAAAAGCATCAAAAAAAGATTTATTCCACGAGATAGGATATACTCTAAGAGCTTATCTCTGCGAGCCTATCTCTCCTCTAATTAGAGGCTTGATCATTTAATGATCATAATTCTTTGGAATATCTAAAATTGGGGTGGAAGGATTCGAACCTCCGCATGGCGGTACCAAAAACCGCTGCCTTACCACTTGGCGACACCCCACTAATTAATAAATCGCTAATCGAGCAATTTATCACTAACATTACAGCATCTTTCTAACTTTTAGCAAACTATCTATACAAATAGATTAATCACTGACAAAATTAGCTGCTTTATCATTAAAAAGTCAATATTACTATATGTAATAGCTATATTTTTTTCAAGAATTTGCAACTTTGCTCAGCAATTCCCGTTAAAAATTGTTTTTAACCTTTGAAAATAGATCTATATAAAAAAAATTTCAGTGAGATAAAAGATTCCATCTCGATATATTGATATCG
>VAPE01002786.1_pt1 | contig 12098 bp, 5 predicted proteins | sample 3393911 | NCBI WGS metagenome assembly VAPE01 (sample SAMN08290436, study PRJNA428436) | hydrothermal vent metagenome | isolation source: Deep-sea hydrothermal vent chimney | place: Atlantic Ocean: South-mid Altantic Ridge | reverse complement strand
GAAAAAGACCAGAAAACCAGCGAAGAGTTTAAGAGCCATGTCTTTTCACGAAACTTTGAATTTTCGGGTTCTTACGGCAAAAATCTCATGGAAGAGGTGGCTCGTTACGCCCTTATTGCTTCGGCGTTGGCCCTGAAAGAAAATTTCGACGTCATTCATGCTCACGACTGGCTTACCTATCCTGCAGGTATTGCTGCCAAGCTATCCTCTGGTAAAAAGCTGGTTGTTCACATGCATGCTACCGAATTTGACCGTACGGGCGGTAAAGTCAACCAGCAGGTTTACGAAATCGAACGGCAGGGAATGGAAGCTGCCGATGTTGTCATTACCGTGAGTAACCTCACGCGGAACATCGTTATTGAAAAATATGGCATAAATCCCGACAAGGTTCATACCGTACACAATGCCGTGGATGCCAATAGCATGAAAAATTATGGCGGCTTCGAAAAACATTTTGACGAAAAGCTGGTTACTTTTCTCGGACGCATCACTCTTCAGAAAGGCCCTGATTATTTTATCGAAGCAGCCAGTAAAATTTTGCAAAAAGATCCTAATGTGCGGTTTGCTATGGCCGGATCGGGCGACATGTTCTTAAAAATGATAAAACGAGTTGCTCAGCTTCGTATCTCCGATAAATTTCATTTTACAGGCTTCCTGCAGGGCAACGATGTGGATCGCATTTTTGCCATGAGCGATGTATTTGTCATGCCCTCCGTGTCCGAACCTTTTGGCATTGTGCCGTTAGAGGCCATGCGTTCCAGTGTTCCTGTCATCATCTCCAAACAAAGTGGCGTGGCCGAAGTGTTGCATCACGCACTGAAAGTGGATTTCTGGGATATTGACGCGATGGCCGATGCCATTTATGGTCTTTGCCACTATGAAGGTCTTTCAAAAATGTTCAAAAAATATGGCAAACAGGAGGTGGAAAGTTTGAAATGGGAAGATGCCGCCCTGAAAGTTATTCAGGTTTATAACAAAATTATAAACAGCTAATTAAGAAATATTAAAATAATATGAAAGCTATTTGTTTCTATTTCCAGGTTCACCAGCCCATACGGCTGCGGAGTTACCGGTTTTTCGATATTGGGGAAAAACAGGACTACTATGATGAGCACAACAACAGTTATATCATGCGCAAAGTGGCCCAAAAAAATTATCTGCCCATGAATGCGCTGTTGCTAGATTTGATAAAAGAGTACGGAAGTACTTTCAAGGTTAGCTTTTCCATTTCGGGTACGGCGCTCGACCAGTTTGAAGCCTACGCACCCGATGTGCTGGAGAGTTTTCAACGACTGGCGGAAACCGGAAATGTGGAATTTCTCGCTGAAACCTATGCTCACTCGCTTTCCGCACTCAAAAGCAAAGAAGAATTTACAAAACAGGTGAAGGCGCAAGCAAAAAAAATTGAACAGCTTTTTGGACAAAAACCTACCACTTTCCGTAATACCGAGCTGATTTATTCGGATGAAATCGGTGCCATGGTGGCGGATATGGGATATAAAGTAATGCTCACCGAAGGAGCAAAGCACGTGATGGGTTGGAGAAGTCCTAACTACATGTACACCAACGCTGTAAATCCGAAGTTAAAGCTGTTGCTGAAAAATTTCCAACTGAGTGATGATATTGCCTTCCGTTTCTCACAACAAAGCTGGAAAGAGTGGCCGCTGACTACGGAAAAGTTTGTAGGCTGGCTTACGCAAATCAATCCTGCAGAGGAGGTTATTAACCTGTTTATGGACTATGAAACTTTTGGCGAGCATCAGTGGGAAGAAACCGGTATTTTCGACTTTATGCGTGCGCTGCCGGGACGGGTTTTCTCCCATTCCGACTTTAGTTTTGCCACACCTGCAGAACTGGGCGGGAAACTCCAGCCTGTATCTTCCATCCATGTTCCTTATCCTATTTCGTGGGCTGATGAAGAACGCGACCTTACTGCCTGGCTGGGAAATGAACTCCAGGATGAGGCTTTCGACAAGCTGTATGCTCTCGAAGAAAAAGTGAAAATGTGCGATGACCCGCAAATTCAGCAGGACTGGCTCTATCTGCAAACTTCCGACCATTTTTATTACATGTGTACCAAATTTTTCTCGGATGGTGATGTACATAAATATTTCAACCCCTACGGCACACCGTATGAGGCGTTTATTAACTACATGAATGTTTTGTCTGATTTTATTATCCGGGTGGAAAAGCAAACCCGTTATGACAAAACAGATGCCGATGAGGTGAAAGAAGCCGCGAAAAATCTTTTTGAAAAAACGGAAAAACTGGCGAGAAAGAAAACCCGTCAAACCAAAAAAGCTGTTAAAGAGACGTTGAACAAAACCAAAGAGATGAATTTTGAAGATATCAAAAACATGTCAGACGCAGCAGTGAAAAAGCTTTTGCGCGAAATTGACCTGAAGAAACTCAGCATGGCCATGGAAGATGTCAGCGTAGAAATTCGTGAAAAAATTCTTCCCAACCTTGGAAAACGTGCCCGGAAGCAGTTTGACGAGTGGCAGGAAGAGATGAATAAGGTGAAGGAATCTGATATTAAAAAATACAAAAAAGAGATTGAAGATACGTTGAAAGACCTGTTCGGGAAAAAGAAATAATTGAAATCGATTGTGTAAAGTTGCAATAACCTGCTCTTCCGGGTTTGAAACCCGGAAGTTTAAGAAATAAGGGTTTTAAACCCGTTGATTTAAAAGTCGGGATTGCAAATCCCAACCAGCTATGGATTGCACGAATCTCGTCTCCGGCAAGAAATTCCTACCAGCAATAATACGTTTCCATCGTATTATGGTTAACCAAAACAGCAGTATTTTTTTAGCTTTGCAAGTCAATAATCGTGCAGATACTACGAGAGGGAAAAGGAAAGACCATAAATTTAGAGTAGAAGAAAATGAAATCAGATTATATATTTGAAACAAGTTGGGAAATTTGTAACAAAATCGGCGGAATTTACACAGTCATGTCTACCAAAGCCAGGAGTATGGTAGATGCCTATGGTGACCATTATGTTTTGGTTGGCCCCGATGTGTGGAAAGAAACCCATGCTAATCCCGATTTTTTAGAAGACCACAAACAGTTTTCCCACTGGAAAGAGGCTGCTGCCAGACAAGGTATTCAGGTCAGAATTGGTCGCTGGAACATCCCTTCTAAGCCGCTTGTGATTTTGGTCAACTTTACACATCTATTCGTCAAAAAGGATGAGATTTTTACCTATTTGTGGGAAACTTACAAACTCGATTCTCTTTCAGGTCAATGGGATTATATTGAGCCGGCCATGTTTGGTTATGCTGCCGGACAGGCAATAGAGAGTTTTACCCGTTTTTACCTCACGCCGCAAACCCGAATTGTTGCCCATTTTCATGAATGGATGACAGGAACGGGCATTTTATACCTAAAAAATAAACTACCGCGTGTCGGTACCGGTTTCACTACTCACGCCACTGTTCTGGGGCGCTCTATTGCCGGAAACGGTCTGCCGTTGTACGAAAAGCTGGCGCATTATCATCCGCTGAAAATGGCGGAAAAATTTCAGGTTGTCAGCAAAAATTCGTTAGAAACCCTCAGTGCCCGGGAATCCGATGTATTCACCACCGTTAGTGCCATTACATCCGAAGAGAGCAAGCAGTTTCTCGGCAAAGAAGCAGAGGTGCTAACGCTAAACGGCATGAACAAATCTTTTGTTCCGGCTGTTGGCCAATACGCGAAAAAGCGTAAGATAGCACGAACCAAAGCTTTGGAAATTGCGTCAAAACTGACCGGTGTTACCTATAACGAGGATACTTTCTTGGTGCTGAATAGCGGGCGTTATGAGTTTAAAAACAAAGGAATTGATGTTTACATCCGTGCTTTGGGAAAATTGAACCGGTCGTTACCAAAAGAGCAGCGTATCCTGGCTTTTATTGCTGTTCCGGGTGGGCACGATGGCCCCCAGGCAATTTTCACCGGCGAAGGTGAAAAAGCACAGAATTCCTATTTAACACATTATCTTCTCGATGAATATAACGACCCTGTTTTGCGGGAAGCCCGCAACAACGGATTGAATAATTCGGAAAACGACCGCGTCCATTTGATTTTTATTCCGGCTTATCTCAACGAGCGCGATGGGGTTGTCAACCTGAGCTATTACGATTTTCTGACTGCTTTTGATTACACTGTTTTCCCTTCTTATTACGAGCCCTGGGGCTACACGCCGCACGAAAGCGTTGCTTTTGGCATCCCCACGCTCACCACAACTTATGCCGGATTTGGCAAATGGGTGCTGGATCATTTTGAGAATACACAGGGAGCTGTTACCGTTATTGACCGGCAGGGAAAAGAGGATGACAGTATTGCTGCCGAAGTTGCAGACAGTATTAACGGTTTTTTGAACAGCAACAATCGGGAAACTGCGAAGGAAGAAGCCGGCAAAATTGCTGATGAGCTCACCTGGGAAAAACTCAACAAACATTATACAAAAGCCTGGAAACTGGCGCTGGCAGAAGCAGAAGATCGCAAAGAAGAAGAGAAAACGCAATGGACTATTCCGGAAACACAACGGTTGGAGGCCAGTGTGGATACCGACAAACCCACCTGGAAAAAAATTCTGGTTCAGCCCGTTCTCCCCAAACAGCTAAAACCGTTAAAAGCGTTGGCTTTTAATCTTTGGTGGTCGTGGAATGCGGAGGCTATCGAATTGTTTCAGAGTATTTTACCCGAAAAATGGGAAGAACTTGATGCCAATCCTGTAATTGTGCTTGAGTCGTTGTCGTTGGAGAAAATCAATACACTCGTTGCCGATGAAAAATTCATCGAAAAGCTCAACCGGGTATATGCCAAATTTCAAAAATACATGCAGGCTGCCAATGAGCAGCAAGAAGAGCAGGTCGCCTATTTCAGTATGGAATACGGCCTGCACAACAGCGTGAAGATATTTTCAGGCGGACTCGGGGTGCTGGCTGGCGATTATCTGAAACAGGCCAGCGATTCCAACAAGAATATGATAGCCATTGGGTTGCTTTACCGTTACGGTTATTTTAAACAAATTATCAGTCATTTTGGCGACCAGATTGCCGAATATAACATTCAAAAAACAACCCGGCTACCATTGGTTCCCGTGCGGGATGAGCAGGGCGAAACACTCCGGATTCCCATTGCCATGCCTGGTCGCGTGGTACAGGCAAAAGCATGGCGGTTAGATGTGGGGCGTGTGCCCTTGTTTTTGCTTGATACCGATTCGCTGCCCAACACGGAGGAAGACCGTAAACTTACTGCCCAGCTTTATGGCGGCGACAGCGAACACCGGTTAAAACAAGAGATGATTATAGGGTTGGGTGGTATTCGCCTGATAGAAAAGCTTGGCTATCACCCGGATGTCTTCCATAGCAACGAAGGCCATTCGGCTTTTATCGGGCTGGAAAGAATCAGAAACTTAATAGAAGATGAGCACATCAGCTATTGTACCGCGAGAGAAGTTGTACGCGCCAGTACACTTTTTACTACCCACACACCCGTTCCGGCCGGACACGACAGTTTTGAGGAGCACCTTATCCGCGCTTATCTCTCCCATTTCAGTGATGTGTTTTCCGTTTCTTGGGAAGCGTTTATGGGGCTTGGAAGATTCCGTCCGGAGGATACAACGGAGAAATTCTCCATGAGTGTGCTGGCCACGAAACTTTCGCAGGAAGTAAACGGTGTAAGCCGCATTCACGGACGCGTTTCCCGCGAAATGTTCAAGGGACTATATCCCGGATATTATGTCGAGGAACTGCACATTGGCTACGTAACCAACGGCGTCCACTATTTCACCTGGACCGACAAAGTGTGGCAGGAGCTTTATCGCCAAAGTTTTGAGGAAGGTTTTGAAAATGACCAGCCCAATGCCAGATTTTGGGAGAAAATTTATGACATCTCCGATGAAAAGGTGTGGGAAAACCGGATGAATGTTAAAAAACGATTGATTGCCTTTGTGAAAGAGCATTTGAGAAAAAACATGCTTTCGCGACAGGAAAGTCCGCGGCTCATCATCGAATCGTTGAAGCATCTCGATGAAACACATTTAATCTTTGGCTTTGCCCGGCGTTTTGCCACTTACAAACGTGCACATCTGCTGTTTACCAACTTAGAACGATTAGAAAAGATTGTGAACAATCCGGAAAAACCGGTGCTGTTTCTTTTTGCCGGAAAGGCACATCCACACGACAAAGCCGGTCAGGATTTAATTAAACGTGTTGTCGAGATTTCAAAAATGCCGCAGTTTAGCGGACGGATTATTTTCCTCGAGAATTATGATATGATTATGGGCAAAATGCTTACAAGCGGCGTGGACGTTTGGCTGAATACACCTACCCGTCCGTTGGAAGCCTCCGGAACCAGTGGCGAAAAAGCCATTATGAACGGCGTGGTAAATTTCAGCGTGCTGGATGGCTGGTGGGCAGAAGGCTATAAAGAAGATGCCGGCTGGGCTATTCCTGAAACCCGGACTTACGAAAACCAAAGTTTTCAGGATGAGCTGGATGCCGAGATGATTTATAATATTCTCGAAGAAGATATTATCCCGACTTATTATGACATCAACAAAGACGGGCTTTCCGAAAAATGGGTTCAGCACATCAAAAACACCATTGCTGACATTGCACCTCATTTTACCATGCAACGTCAGTTAAATGATTATTACGAAAAATTTTATACGCCTTTGTTACAAAACGGCAAACGGATGAGGGCACAGCATTTTTCCAAAGCAAAAGTGCTTGCTGGATGGAAAGGAAAAATTCGCAATGCATGGGACAATATTTCGGTAGAATCGTTGATGGTTCCCAACACGAAAAAAGGAGCAATTGCTTATGGAAAACATTTTGTTGCTGAGATAAAGCTTTCCGCCCCCGGATTGACCGCCGGGGATTTGGGTGTTGATCTTATTATGGGTAACCGAACTAATGGGAACATTGAGAAAATTCTCTATCGCCATCCGCTGGAAGCAGGACAGGAAAAAAATGATATTATCCGGTTTACCTGCGATTTCCCGCTGGCACATTCGGGGATGATGGATTATGCCTTTCGCCTTTATCCAAAGCACGAACTACTGGTTCATCGCATGGATTTCCCATTGGTAAAGTGGATTTGAGGGAGAAGCATCTTTTGAATGTACATACTTTTCCTGATTTTATACGAAACCACCCCGAAAACAGGTGCAAGTGCGGTACCTTGCATTACCTCGAAGCACACTTTTGCTAAAATATAACAACCTCCCGGCAAAGCAAAACAATAATATTTTATTTTTGCCCCTTCAAAAAAATAGTACGCATGAAAAGAATAATATGGATAGCTGCCTTAGGAATTTTTCTTATCGCTTTTAGTTTAAACGCCTCAGCAAAGAGAACTTCGCACAAAAACAAAGCACAAATTGCATACAATCAGGGTAATTATGCTGCTGCTCTTGCTCTGTGGGAAAAATCAATTGCCAAATATGAAAGAAGGCATAAAGAAGTAAAGTGCCCGTTTTACACAAAAGCCGGTATGGCTGCCATCAAACTAAATAAAACAGATGAAGCACGGCAACTTTTCGAAAAAGCTATCCATTCGGCTTCCGTAAGTCCGGTCGCTTACGTTAAACTCGCTAAGATTTACCGGAAAATTGATAATCTTTCTCTCGAAATTTTTACCCTTGAAAATTATCTAAAAAAATATCCTGACGGCGGGGCTGTTAAAGCTGTGAGAGAACGCCTTTTTGTTACTTATGTGGAGAGCGAAAACTGGGATGAGGCACTGAAACTTTGGGAGAAACTTCCGGAACAGGTTAAAAACAGCATAACTTATAAAACCGATTATCTGAAAGTTAACAGGGCTCTTAAAAACATGAAAGTTTGCGACCGGATGTCGTCCGAAATACTGAAATCCGATCCGAAAAATGTTACAGCACTTGACTGGAAAGCCAAAAAATATTTCTGGCTGGCCGAGAATCGCTATCAGGCTGAGCTGAAAGTTTACAGCAAAAATAAAACCCGGAGCCAATACGTCGAATTATTAAGAGTCTTTAAAGTGGTTACGGTCAACTTTAAACGGTCGCTGCACTATTTTAAAAAGCTGTATTCTCTGCAATCAACTGCCGAAAATGCCAACTATCTCGGTAATATTTATGCCCGCCTCAACGACGATGCCAAAGCAAAATATTACCACTATGTTGCCGGCAAGAAAAAGGCCGCCAAAAAATAAGCTTTCGTGTGCCTGCCTGTTTTTAGTGTCCACGCTTAAACTTAACGCCCGTATTTTCTCTTCCGTAAACCAATCAGAACAAACGCAAAAATCAACATTACCACCGGAGGTGTCAGCACATTAAGCAACTGCCACTGCATGCGTTGCCGGTTTACTTTTGTTTTGTCCAGCAGACGCAGTTTAAATTCGCGCGTACGTAAGGATATGAGTCCCTGACCATCGGTCAGGTAGTTCAGAGCATTCAAAATAAATTCCTTGTTGCCGTAAGTTTGCCTTGTAAATTGATTGTAGCCGAGAGGTAGCGGATAGCCGTCGGGAATTTTTAACTGATTCCGGATTATGTCACCATCGGAAACGACAATCATTTGGGTGGGAACACTCATTTCCCGAAAAGGAAATATTTTACTTTTCAAACCCGATAAAAGCCGGTTTTTGAAGTCGGAGGTAAATTTTCCGCTCAGCAAAACCGCCACATTGCGCGCCGGCCCATGGAAAAAATAAGGATCGGGTTTCTGCCTTAAAATAGCCAGACTGATGATGCCGGGAACTTTTTCCACACCGCAGTATGGTGAAGTTTTAAGCAGTATGGTTTTTTCAACGCCTTTTACGGCAAGGGTGTCGATACTACTCACAAAATTCATTTCGATGCTATTCAGGTTACGCACCACCGGCTGGTTTGACCGCGGTGTTATCAGCGGGAAATAATACCACGGAAGCAACCGAATTTGTGGCTGGTTTCCGGTTTGTCCCGTTCGTACCGGAATGGGGACGGCGTTCAAATCAAGCAGCAGGTTTTTGTTGAGGCGCACGCCGTAAGTAAAAAGCTGCTCCTGTAACCCCAGATTTAAATCAATGGAAACCGTTGTCCCAGAGTGTTTTATACTATCCATACTTGCCAGCACGGGGTCAATAAGCCAGAGTACTTTTCCGCCGTACATGATATATTGGTCCAGCATCAGTTTTTCTCTTTCCGTAAAGGGCTTTTGTGGTTTTGCCACAATGAGGGCGCCGTAGCGCGGAACAATCCTGAAAGCCGATGTATCTTTCTTTCGCTTTTCAAGCAAAGGGTTGGGCAGGCTGCCTGGATTCACCATTGTCAGCGTGTAGTTCTCGTTCAGGCTGTTCAAAATATCGGTAACATGTTTTCCCTGTGGTTCACCCTGACCAATCAGGTAGGCCAGCGAGGGTTTTTTCTGCTGCACCAGCTTGTGGATAGCATTGATAAAAGTAAACTCCAGGTTTTCGATGGAATGGTTAAGCGCTTCTGCGGGTGGTATGTTTCGCTCACTGCTCAACAATTCAACAGGTATTTCTCTGCCTTTGTAACGAAGGAGAGCGCCCGGAAAAATATATTGCTGCTCCAATCCGTTTTTTGTTCTTACCTGTAGATTGGTGGGACTCAATCCGCTGTTAATCAACCGGCGGTAGAAATGTTCACGCTTTTTAAGGTCTCCGGAAGCGGAAGGGTCAACAAAAATAAACCGCACGTTTGTGTTGTAAGCCTGGAATTCTTCGAGTATTTCACGTGTTTGTGTTTCGAGACGTTTGAACCCGGCCGGAAAATCGCCTTTCAGATACACGGTACACTCCAGCTTTTCATCCAATTGTTTTAATACATTTTTGGTAACCTTTGCCAGGGTAAACCGTTTATCGCTGGTCAGGTCAATGCGTGTAAAGTAAAGGGAGCCGAGATAGTTAGCGGCTACAATTATCAAAATTACAGTTAGTAACCGCTTCCGGTATTGTTTTCTCATTTTCCGTGCCGGAGAATTGTTCTGCTTCCTCATTTCCATTTTCTCCTTCCCAAAAAACTAACACTCAGGTAAAGAAAAAACAGTATTAAGCTGAGAAAATAGATGACATCGCGCGAGTCAATCACTCCCCGGCTCATGGAAGCGTAGTGGGCGCTGATGCCGAACGACTGCACAAAAAGTGCTGCTCCGCCGAAAAATGATGAAATGAAATCGAATCCCATGTAAATAAAAGCACTGACAACCACGGCGATAAGAAAGGCAACTATGGGGTTATTTGTCAGAGAAGAGGCAAAAATGCCCATGGCAACAAATGCGGCTCCGAGGAAAAGAAGACCGGTGAAAGAACCCCAAAAACTACCGGTATCAATATCGCCTACAGGATATCCCAACCGGTAAACCGAGAAATAGTAAATCAGTGTGGGAAGCAACGACAACACCACCAGTGTAAAAGAGGCAAGATACTTGGCGGTGATGATTTTGGTGTCGCTAAGAGGCCTGATGAGCAGCAATTCCAAAGTACCGCTTCTTTTTTCTTCGGCAAGACTGTTCATGGTGACGGCAGGAACAAGGAACAGAAAAACAAAAGGTGCCAGGCTGAAAAGTCCGTTCAGGTTAGCATAGCCGCCATCCGGGATATTAAGACCCGAAGGGAAAACCCATAAAAAAAGTCCTGTTACCGTCAAAAAAATACCGATGACCACCCAACCTGTGAGTGAGCTTAAAAAGCCGATAATTTCTTTTTTGTACAATGTACCCATGGGATGTTTTTACTTATGGTAACGCAAAAATACTGTTTTTAGGGTGTAGGGGAAAGATCAAAAGTAGTCAACGTTTCCTTTCCCCTTCTCTTTCTGCCTTCTTCAACAACTCGGAAGCAGCAGCTCTTGAAGCATCCGTAATCTCCTCGTCACTCAGCATTTTGGCTATTTCTTCAAGGCGTTCTGCCGGCTCAAGTGGAATAATTTCGGAAACGGTCATGTTGTTTTCCACATGTTTGAAGACTTTTAAATACACATCTGCACGGGAGGCAATTTGCGGCAGATGGGTAATGCTCATAACCTGGATGTGCGCCGACATCTTTTTCAGAATATTAGCCAGCTTTCCGGCAATATCGCCAGATACGCCTGCATCTATTTCATCAAAAATGATGGTGGGTAAAACCCCTGCCTGATGCACCAGTGATTTCAGCGCCAGCATAAGTCGCGATAACTCTCCGCCCGAAGCTGTTTTTGCGATGGGAGCCGGTTTGCCGCCTTTGTTGGCATTGAAATAAAACGTCAGCGCCTCTTTTCCGTGGGGCGAAAATGCAGGTAACGGCTCCATCTGCACCCTGAACTGCGCCTCTTTCATGCCGAGCTGTTGTAGCAAAGCCTCTACCTCTCTTTCGAATCCGGGAATGTTTTGCTTTCTCGCAGTACGCCATTTCATGGCTGTATCTTCAAGCTTTAAGGTAATTTCCCTGAGGTGCTGCTTTTCTGTCAACAGTTCATCATCCAAACCGGAAATCGTTTCCAGTTTTTGCCGGTACTCTTCACGCAAGGCTATCAGTCCGGCAATGTCAGTAACATGATGCTTCTGCTGCAGGCTGTAAAACGTATCCAGTCGCTCCTCCGCCATTTGCAGCTCTGCCGGATCAAATTCGTTGAGCGAGGCAAAATTTTCTATCTCCGCAGCCAAATCGGACAGCTCGATGTGGGATGATTGCAATCGTCCGGCAAACTCAGCAATAGATTGATGAAAACCTGAAAGCCGGTCAAAAGTCTCTTTAAGTCTGCTAAGATGTTCCAAAATCGCTGTATCCTCTTCCCTGAGCAAATGCACCGCCATGTCGGTAGCCGTTTTTATCTCTCCTGCGTGCGACAGCAACTTACTTTTCTCTTCCAATGCTGCCATCTCATCTGCGTTCAGCGCTGCCGCGTCCAGCTCGTTCAACTGAAACCGGAAATAATCTTCATCGCGTTTAGCCTGACTATTTTGCTCCTGTAACAAGGTTAGCTTTTTCTGACTTTTGCGGTATTGGTTAAATAACAAGATGTAAGCTTGCTGCAACTCAGGTCGATTCAAATAAGCATCAAAAAGTTCCAGCTGAAAACCACTTTCGTTAAGCAAAAGCGTCTGATGTTGTGAATGAATGTCCACCAACCGGCTTCCCAACGTTTT
>VAPE01019227.1_pt1 | contig 12132 bp, 8 predicted proteins | sample 3393911 | NCBI WGS metagenome assembly VAPE01 (sample SAMN08290436, study PRJNA428436) | hydrothermal vent metagenome | isolation source: Deep-sea hydrothermal vent chimney | place: Atlantic Ocean: South-mid Altantic Ridge | reverse complement strand
GGTCCGGGCGATATCCTGACGGCTGAGATGCGCGAGCTGGTTCTCCAGCTCGACCACGACCTGCGCCGCCAGGGCCTCGCTCGTGGTGACCAGCAGGGCCAGGGCCTGGGGATCGTGCTCGGCCTGGGCCAGCATGTCGGCGGCGACAAAGGCCGGATCGGCCTCGGCATCGGCCACGATGAGGACCTCGCTGGGCCCGGCGATCATGTCGATGCGCACCCGGCCCATGACCTGCCGCTTAGCCTCGGTGACGAATTGATTGCCCGGGCCGACAATGACATCGACTGCCGGAATCGACTGCGTGCCAAAGGCGAAGGCCCCGATGGCCCAGGCCGACCCGGCCTTGTAGACCTCGGTGATCCCGACCTCCCGGGCCGCCAGCAGCAGGGCCGGGCTGATATTCCCTTCCCGGTCGGGCGGGGTCGCCATGACCCGGCGGCCGACCCCGGCAATGGCGGCGGGAATCCCGTTCATCAGGACCGAGGAGACCAGGGGAGTTGAACCGCCCTGCCCTCCGGGGACATAGAGTCCGGCGGAATCCACGGGCCGCACCAGCCGCCCGGTCACGGTACCGTCGTCACGGGTCAAGAGCCAGGAATCCTCCATCTCCCGCTCATGGAAGGCGCGGATCCGCCCGGCCGCGAAACTCAGGGTCCGGCGAAAGTCGTCGTCCACCCCGGCCTCGGCCCGGGCGAATTCATCTTCCGTGACCCGCAGCTTTTCAACCGTCATCCCGGGCGCATCGAACCGGGCGCCATAGGCGACAACGGCCGCGTCACCTTCCCGCCGTACCCGGTCCAGGATCTCCGTCACCGCCTGGCGGCAGTCATTATCCGCAAAACTGAACCTGTTGCGCAGGGTCTCCACCAGCTCCTGCCCCGCCTCGGTATCAACATGTACTGTCCGAACAATCATCTTAGCTCTCCCTGATCAACTCCAGCAATTCGGTGGCGCTGATCCGGGCGCTGACATCGGCCCCCTCGAGCAGCGAATTGGCAAGGTCCCGTTTTTCCTGGTGCAGGCGGACGATTTTATCTTCAATGGTATTGGCCGTAACCAGCCGGTACACGGTGACCGGCCGTTTCTGGCCGATCCGGTGAGCCCGGTCCGCGGCCTGGTCCTCCACCGCCGGATTCCACCAGGGGTCCATATGAATCACATAGTCGGCCGCGGTCAGATTCAGCCCCAGCCCGCCGGCCTTGAGACTGATCAGGAAGAGATCGCCCTCGCCGTCCTGGAAGGACTCGACCTGTTGCTGCCGCTCCCTGGTCGGCGTGGTCCCGTCAAGATACTTGTAGACAATCCCCTTGTTGTCAAGGTATTCACGGATCAGGGCCAGGTGACCGGTAAACTGGCTGAAAACCAGGGCCTTATGCCTGCCGCCGAGCAGCTCATCCACGAGTTCGGCGAAAACTTCCAGTTTTTTCGAGGGGATCTTGGTTCCCGGCATGATCAGCCGAGGATTGCAGCAGGCCCGGCGCAACCGCATGATCTCGGCCAATATCTGCAGGTGCCGCCCGGATTTCTCCGAGCTGCCTTCGATATTTTCCAGGGCCTGCTGTCTGATGGCCTCGTAGAAATGAATTTCTTCCGGACTCATCTCCACCCGCAGGGTCACCTCGGTGCGCGGTGGCAGCTCGTCGAGCACCTGGGCCTTGATCCGGCGCAGCATAAAGGGCCGGATGATTTTCTTCAGCTTCATCCGGGCATCCCGATCATGATGTTTTTCGATGGGAATACCGAAGCGGGCGTTAAACTGTTTATATGATCCAAGCAGGCCGGGATTGATAAACCGGAACAGATTCCAGAGTTCCCCGAGATGATTTTCAATCGGCGTGCCGGTGGTAATCAGACAAAATTTTCCTTTGAGCCTCATGGCTGCCTTTGAACGCTTGGTCGCAGAATTTTTTATCGACTGCCCCTCATCCAGAACAATGATTTGCCAGGTGACCGTCTCAAGCAATTCGACCTCCTGCTGCAACAGGGTATAGCTGGTAATCAGGACATCAAATTTACCCAGGCCCTTGACCATATTCCGCCGGTCGGTGCCGCTCAGGAAATGAATTCTGAGTGTCGGCGCAAAACGGTTGATCTCTTGTTCCCAGTTCATGCAGACCGAAGTTGGCGCCACCACCAGGGCCGGCCCCTTATGAGTCAGATGGAGAATAACCGCCAGGGCCTGCAAGGTCTTGCCCAGCCCCATGTCGTCGGCCAGACAGGCGCCGATCCCGAGATGCGCCAGTCTCGCCATCCAGACAAACCCCTCGGTCTGATAGTCCCGCAGTTCCGCCTGCAGGGTCGATGGCACCTCCGGCACCATTTCCTGGGCTTCCTGAATGGACCGCAGTTGTTGCCGCCAGCCCTCGTCGACCGTGGTCTTGGCCTTGGTGGTCAAACCGTCAAGAGCCAGCGCCGCCAGGGGATGAACAAGCACCTCGTCGCCGCTGTCCGCCGCCTCGCTGTCGGCCACCAGGATCAGTTCATCGAGACGTTTGCGAAACTCCTGAGTCAGGGCCAGAAACTGGCCGTCGCCCATGGGGATGAAACGACTGTGTGCCGCCCGCACCTTTTCAAGGAGCGTTTTGAGGTCGACCACTTCATCCTGATCAATCTCCAGCCTGCCGCTCAGGGCGAACCAGTCCTGCTGGCTGGTGCGGATGTTCAGATTCAGCTGGTTGACCCCGGCCTGGCGATAAACAGCCAGCTTCTCTCCTTCCGGCCATTCCAGAATAACCCGGTCGCGGATTTCATCAAGCTCCAGCAGGATCTGGAGGCATTCTTCCGGGTCGATCAGGTGCCATTCCCGGTCGTTTTCCTCCTCCATGTCAATGGCCAGGTCGAGGATCGGGCAGCTTTCCTCGACTTCCCTGGCCCTTTCTTCCTCAAGTTTGAGGTTGCGCCGCGTCTTCAAGCGGCGGCCGTTAATCTCGGCCATGACATTGGCCACGCCCACGCCTGGTTTCAAATACGGCCCGACCCGGGAAAAAGGCTGAACAAACATCTCCAGGCGAAAACCGGTGCCGTAGGGAATCAGGTGGACATGAATGGTCGAATCGGCCTCGACGACCTCGGCCCGCTGGCTTTTCAAATCAATGCCGATGGACGAATGTACGGTCATAAACGAGGCGATATTGCCGATGGCATCCAGGACCTGCCGGCTGGCGCTCATGGGGACCCGCAGACCGTCGCGCCCCGTAATTCCCGCCACCCGGCGATGATTTTCATCAACGACGATAATCCGGAAACGGGTCGGAGTTTCCTGCCAGACGGCAATCTTGCCCTCGCCTATATCCTGGGTAAAACGAATAAAGAGAAAGCTGCCCTGTTGCTCCACCAGCAGCTCGGGCTCACCGGCAAGCAATTCAACCGGGGTATAAACCGATTTTTCGAGGAAAACGAGGGGATGGCCGACCATGGCGGGCAAGGCGACATCCAGATCGAACTCATAGCTGCTGTTTTTCGTCGACACCTCGCTGTTCAGCCATAGGGCCGCACAGATGCGGCGGTCCTGCGCGGTCAGAAAATCCAGCTCCCCGGGGACCGCCAGGCGGCTCAGCGCAATGGACCGGCCCTTGCTCCAGCCACCGTCGGCCTTCTTCATCTGTTCCTTCGGGGTGATCCGTAGAACGCCGTCCCGGTAATCCACCAGCCAGACCAGCCTGGTAGTCTGTTCCGATTCACGAACCCGGCTGGTAATACTGATCAGCTCCTGCAGACTGTGTTTCCACGAACCCTGCGGTTCGATGATATTGACAATAGTCCGGCAGCCAAGATCACGGCGCATCCCCTTCGCCGCCTCGCCATATTTCGCATTCCCGTTCCCCAGTTCGCCCAGCAGCCGGGCCGCCTCCATGGCCGGCCACAAAAATCCATTGGCCAGTCCCTCTTTATACAGGGCGACAAGCGACGCCTGGAAATCGTCCGGGATCTCGACCCCGATCCAGTAAAGCGACAAGACGGCAAACAGAGTGGTCGGAAAGCGATTTTCGGCTTTCAGTTGTTCGGTGAGCACCATCATATCGGGCATGTCGGGCATGTCACTGCCCGCCGAGCGGACGACCGCATCGATAAAACGAAACGAGGTCTCCTCGGGACTGCCCCGGAATAAATCAATCACGGTGGCGACATGGTGGCGGATGGCGGCCCGGTCTCCCTCCCGGTTCCGGTCCAGCAGGGCCAGCAGGAAGAACAGGCCCGGCAGGCCGAAGAAAAAATTGTCCTGCCGGCCGGAATATTCCTGTTGCAGTTGCAGATCCTGCTCATACAGGGCAAGAGCCTTATCGGTATCACCGAGGAGAAAAGCAAGCGTTCCGAAAAATCCCGCCCCCTCGAACGAGGCGCCATAATTCTGCAGCAATCCCTGCAGATCGGTAAAACGTCCCTGCAGGAGGAGATACGTTGCCAACAGACGATGGAACGGCACCAGTTCGTCGGGGGCATGGACCTGGACCGATTCTTTTTCAAGATATTCAAGCACCGGCCCGTAATGTTGCAGATGCTCAACACTGTAACGACAAATTTGATTCAGGAGGAAGAACTGCATGGAACGCGGCAGACAGCCGAACCACTTGGCGTCAAAATCCTTGGCGGCAACCAGAACCGCCGGCGGCTCTTTACCTGCCAGTTCCGCGCACTGCTCATTAATAAAGACAAGGGCCTGGTCGATTTTATCAAAATCGCCACTGTAGACACCGATACGAAACTGCCGCATGGCACGCCAGCAGCGGGTCGACAGCTTGCCGTACAGATAGGAAACCGAAGCCTCCCGCTCGACAAACCCGGCCAGCTCGCCAAACAGGCCGTTTCCCACGGCCTGTCTGGTCAACCATTCCGCCAGGGATGAAGGACAGCGATTGCCGTCGTCCAACAAACCGGCAGCGTGCAGACGGGAGATAATCAGCCGGAATTCTTTTTTAGACGGCCGGGGTTCATCCGGGAACGGGGCATCGGGCCGGCTCAGGCAATTGAACAGAAAAGAAATCGAAACAGGTTCATAGATAATGGAAATCAGTTGCAGGAGATGACGTTCAAAGGGCGTAAGGGTATCATAGACGGCAATGTCGTTCTGGTGGTCTTGTTCTTCTGAGATCATGAATCATCCGGGATAGTAATAGCCAAAAAAACCAATCGTCGCATATTACCACGAATCTCCTTTTTATTTAACAAAAAAGTAACAGTCAGGGAGCCGGGATAAAGGCCGGAGCCTGGAAACAGAAGGCCGGATACCGGTCCGCAGGGCGGCGATACGCCCGCCCCTCACAGCCTTAGCGGGCAGGGGAGCCGGAGGCCGGGGCGGACGGGAGACATAGCGGAAGAATGGCCGATTCGGGAGGGACGGACGTCGGCCCTGTTCGCGCAGGACAAGGAGCAGGGCCGGACGCCGGTTGATTAAAGCCGCTACTGCAAGATCTGGGAATTGGTCCAGATTTTGGATTTGCTCTGCATGTACACCAGCCAATCCGTGAGCAAACGGCTCTGGGCCGAGGCCAGAAGCTGAGCTTTCAACTGCTGCCTTGTGGCTCCGTTGCTTTTCTCCGCCCCCTCCCGTCTCTCCAGCAATTGAAAAACATAAAATTTGCCGCCAGCGGCCACCGGTTTTTTGGGCAGAGGATGTTTCAACGACAGGGCAAAGGCCTGAACAACGACCTGGGGCGGGATGCCGTTTCCGGCGGCGGAACGTTTCAGATAACCCGATTCCTGCCGCCGGATGGTGCCGCCCACAACAGCGGCAAGTCCTTTCTTCTCGCGGGCCGCCTGCAAGAGGGACTCTGCCGCCTGCCGGGCCAGCTCAACCCCCTTTGCCTGCCGGTAATCCGCCACCACCCGGTCGCGGACAGCCTTCAGAGCTGGTATCACAGGCTTCCGGATATCATCGACAAACAGGATAGCATAGCCATTGCCGGTCTCAACCAGCGAGCTGAGCTCTCCCTTTTTCAGGCGAAAGGCCTCCTGCAGAAACCGCGGGTCGGCGACAACTGTTTTTGGCGGGGCGCTGCGGGCGAAATAACCAGTTTCAATAACTTTCTCGCTCTTGTTCTTGCGACTGTACTTATTGAGACTGCCCGCCCGGATAATATCTTCATAGGCAGAGGACGCGCGTTTAAACGCCTGAGCTTTCGCCTGCCGCCGCTTCATGGCGGCCGCTATTTCGTCCTTGACCTGATCATAGGGACGGGTGAAAGCCGACCGCACCTCCACCAGCTTGATGATATGATAGCCGAAGGGTGACTCGACGACCCCGCTTATTTCTCCCGGCTTCAGGCTGAAAACCACATCGTCAAAAGACTTGACCATCCGGCCGCGGCTGAAAAAGCCGAGATCGCCGCCGTTGGCGGCGGTGGGACCCTCGGAATACTTCCTGGCCGCCGCGGCGAAATCCATCCCGCCCCGGACCAGTTGCAAGACCGCTTCCGCTTTCTTCTTCTCGGCCTCGCGAACCTGGTTGCCGGCCGTCCGGGCCACCTTGAAAAAGATATGCCGGGCATGACGCTGCTCCGGTACTATGAATTTTGCCTTTTCCGCCTCATACTGCGCCTTGACCGCACTGTCGGCGAGCTTGATCTTGTCCATATACCTGGCAAAATCAAAATAGAGATATTTAAGCCGGATCTTTGGTTCGGAGCGATAATTATCCTTGTGCCGTTCATACCAGGCCGCGAGATCCTTATCTTTCACTTCAACCTTGTCCTCAAAATCCTTTCCCTTCATAACCACGTAAGCCAGCTTCACTTCCTCGTTGGCATAATCAAGCCGATCCTGGACTTCGCTATCGTCGACCAGGGCGAAGCCGCGAATACTGTCGCTGACCTGCTGGATCAGCAAGTCATGACGCAGCCCCGCTTCAAACGAGGACGGGGTCATTTTGTTCTGGGACAGTACGGCCCGATAGCGCTTCATGTCAAACCGGCTGTTTTGCTGAAAAACAGCCATATTCTTAATTTTCTGCTGGATGGCCAACTTGCTGACGGGAATCCCCATAGCACGCCCCCCCTGCCGCAGCAGCTCCCCCCTGATGAGCTGGCCCAGGACCTGGCGTTTCAAATCCATTTTTTTGAGAAGGTCCCGGGGGATCGAGCCGCCGAATTGCTGGCGGTAATTCTCCAGTGCCCGATCATAGCTGTTCTGAAAATCCCGGACCGAGATGCTCTCTCCATTAACCACGGCAACAGAGTTGCGTTTGTTCATGAAATTGGTGCCGACTCCCCAGAAGACGAAGACAACGATAATGGCCAGCACCATGGCCTGAATCACCGTGGACTGGGCCTGTTTCCGTAACATATTCAGCATAATCTGTCTGCTCCTTAAATAATAAACAAAAGGTAACTACCGTATGAATGGTGCGAAAATTGAAAAATGATGGCTATTATTACCCCAGAATCGGACCAACTTACCAGCGAAAAATGCAAGGCCTCCCCGGGACATGAATGGCCAGTCATTCATATTAAAAAAAACAGGCTATATACTTGACAAAGAAGTTGTGCTATAGTAAATATTTCACACTCTGTGTATAGGAAAAAAAATGATCAAATCAATTATGACTTTGCACCAAGGAGGCAAACATGGCAGCAGTTATCGAACACAACGGTAAAACCTATAATGTTGATGAGGACGGTTTTCTCGCCAATGGCATGGAGGAGTGGGATGAAGGCTGGGTTGATTACGTCAAAAGCGCTGAAGGAATCAGCGAGCTGACCGATGAACACCAGAAAGTCATCGATGCCCTCCAGGAGTATTACAAGAAGAACGGCATTGCCCCGATGGTACGTATCCTTTCCAAGACTACAGGTTTCCCCCTGAAGCGTATCTATGAGCTGTTCCCCAGTGGACCTGGCAAGGGAGCATGTAAGATGGCCGGTCTGCCCAAACCGACTGGTTGCGTCTAATCAGTAATCAGTAGAAGGGCACCTTGAAGTCTACGGGGAAGGTTGCATGGCAGCCTTCCTCTTTTTTTTTTGCCTGACTTGATCTCCTCGCTCAAAATAAGTAACCACCGTGTTGATCGGCGATCAGCCGGGTTTCTCCTCCCTGTTTTATTCATGCGGCAATGCTATGTTGTACCTTGCCGGCGACGCTGTTGCAACTGCCCGGCAACGAGTTCGGCATGAATCTTCTTGACCGCGCGGTCATAATCATTCTGGCAGATCCGGGCGCCGCGCAGGCCGCCGCGCAGATTTATTTCCGTGAGCCGAAAATCGCCCCTGGGCGATATCAATAAGTCGATGTGGGCATAGGGGAAATCGGCCCGCGCCATGACCTTACGGCAGAATTCACCCTGTTCCGCGCTCAATTCCCAGGGCGACCCGATGCCGCCGCAATGAAGATTATGGCGGAAGTTGTGCGGATTGTGCCGCTGGTACGCGTCCACGGTGTCCCTCAGCATGACGACCCGGACATCGCGGCACTCCTCCTGAAACGGCTGGACCACAAAGGGGAAGCGCAGCACGCCCAAAACAGCCTGGCCGTACACCTCTTCAATTGATGAATACAGCAGGACCCCCAGCCCGCCGTTGGCGCGGTCAAGTTTGCAGACAACCCGTCTCACCCCCAGTTGACCATATTCCGTGACTAGGCGCATCATGTCGTGCATGTCATAAACCGGCGCCGTGCCCGGGATCATGAAGCGGCCGAGCAGCCGGGCCTGAAATACCTTGGAACGGCTGCAGAGTTGAGCGGTCGCGGCAGGAAACAGGACTACGCCCCGGGCCGTCAGGTCAAGTAACAGGTGTTCCTCCCCAGGCCTGAGCCGCACCCGGTCGACAACGATATCGCCGGCGGTCAAGTCCTCGAAACACTCGAAGAGCGTCTTGTTGTCACGGATAATCCGGGGTTCCACGCTCACCAAACCAGGCCGCTGAGGGGTTGACGAGAGAAGCCGATATCAGCGTTACACCGGCCGCCGGACAACTCGCCCCGGCCCGGGACATCTCCCTTACCTGCCCGGGGCGCAAAGCTGCCGCCATCATTCCGAGGACAGCAGCAACCGACAGGCGCATCAATAGCGGACCTCAAATTCCGCACTCTCGCCGACCGGTTCTTCCTCGACCGCGTCAACCGCACTGACCCGGGAATATGGAGAACCTTCATGGAGCCAGGCCAGCATTGCCGCGACCTTGTCCGCCTCGCCCTCGAAGACGGTCTCAACCGTCCGGTCCGGAAGGTTGCGCACCCAGCCGCCGAGGCCGAGACTCCGGGCCTGGCGCTGCGTATAATCACGAAAGAATACGCCCTGGACCCGGCCATGAACAATGGCATGTATACGTTTCAATGGTGTCATGATCCCTGCGCCCTCCCCAGCAGCCGCTGAAATTCCTCCTCGGAAATGATCCTGAGCCCCATCTCCTCGGCCTTTTTCAATTTACTTCCCGGCTTGGCTCCGGCGACCACATCGGTCACCCGGCGGCTGACCGCCGAGACCACCTGGCCGCCCAACGCCTTGACCCGCTGCTTGGCCTCGTTTCTCGACATGAACTCCAGGCTGCCGGTAAAAAGAAAGACCCGGTTATCAAGGGGCTGCCCCCCTATTTTCTCCGGCATAATTACAATGCCGGCGGCAAGCAAACTCTCGATCATCTGCCGGACGGCCGGATCGGAAAAATAATCCACCAGGCTCGCCGCCGCCTGCTCGCCGACCCCCTCGACCTCCAGCAGGGCTTCCTTGTCGGCGGCCATCAACCTGTCCAGGGAACCGAAATGCCGGGCCAACAGGCCGGCGGTCACCTCGCCGACATAACGAACGCCCAGGGCGCCGAGAAAACGGGCCAGGGTCGTCCGGGAGGCGGCCTTGATGGAACGGATAAGATTATCCGCCGACTTTTCTCCCCAGCCCTCGAGCCGGGCAAGATCGGCACCCCGCAGGCGAAAGATATCCGGGATATCACGGACCAGGCCGGCCGCCACCAGCTGTTCCATGTTTTTTTTGCCCAGCCCCTCGATATCCAGACCGTTTTTCCCGGCAAAGTAGATCAGGCTCCGCAGACGCTGGGCCGGACAGTGGGGATTGACGCAGCGGCTCACCGCCCCGTTCTCGGGACGAATCAGCCGGTGGCCGCATTCCGGACACTTTTCCGGCCAGACAATGGGCTGTTCCCTACCCGTTCGCAGATCCTTGATCGGCTTGATCACCTCGGGAATGACATCACCGGCCCGCTGGACCAGCACCTGGTCGCCGATCCGCAGGTCCTTGCGCACGATCTCGTCCTGGTTGTGCAGGGTGGCCCGCCTCACAATCACCCCGCCGACCGACACCGGTTCCAGGATGGCGACCGGGGTCACGGCGCCGGTCCGGCCGACCTGGAATTCCACGGCCCAGATCGTCGTGGTCGCCCGGGTGGCGGGAAACTTCCAGGCCACGGCCCAGCGTGGCGCCCGGGTCGTATTGCCCAACCGGTTCTGCAGGGCAAAGGAATCCACCTTGACGACCATGCCGTCAATCTCATAGTCCAGGGTCAGGCGGATTTCCAACAGCCGGTGATACCGGGCAATCACCTGCTCCACGGTGGTACAGCGCCTGATCAGCGGGTTGACCATGAAGCCGAGTCCGGCGAGATACTCCAGCAGTTCCTGCTGGCAGCCGCAGGGAGTCACCGTCGTATCGGCAACCGCGTAGACAAAAAAGGCCAGCGGCCGCCGGGCGGTAATGCCGGGGTCAAGCTGCCGCAAAGAGCCGGCCGCCGCATTGCGCGGATTGGCGAACGGCGGCTCCCCGGCGGCCAGACGCTGCCGGTTCAATTCCGCAAAACCGGCCATGGGCAAATAGACCTCTCCCCGGACCACCAGCCGCCCGGGCAGGTCTTGCCCGCCTGTTCCGCGCAACCGCAGGGGGATGGTCTGCACGGTCTGTAACTGGGCGGTGATATTTTCACCAACCAGGCCGTTTCCCCTGGTCGAACCGAGAACAAAGACCCCCTGCTCATACACAAGTTCCACGGCCAGGCCGTCCAGTTTCGGCTCAGCTACATAGACCAACTCCCCGTCAAGCTGCAAAAAACGGCGGACCCGCTGGTCAAACCCGGCGAATTCGCTCTCGTCAAAGACATTGTCCAGGCTGAGCATGGGCAAGGGATGCTCCACCTCCTCAAAATGGGAAAGCGGAGCACCGCCCACCCGCCGGCTCGGCGAGTCGGGCGTGACCAACTGCGGATACTGCTCTTCAAGCTCAAGTAATTCGCGAAACAACCGGTCATATTCGGCATCCGAGATAACCGGGTCATCAAGGACGTAATAGCGATAGTCGTGATTCCTGATCTGTTGCCGCAGCTCCTCAAGACGCGCCGCGGCCTGTCGTTCATCCATGGACCTGCTTATTTCCCGTCAAGCAGAAGACCGCCGCTGGCAACATTCTCCCGGCTCTCTTCATCGATAAAAATGAGAATCGAGCTTTCCGGTTTGTCAGTTTCCCTGGCGATCACCTCCGTCACCCCTTTAGCGATATTTTTTTTCTGGCGGCGGCTGAGTTCCCCGGCCACCCGGATATTCACATACGGCATGATTCACCTCGTTTTGCATAGATTATCCGCCATGGACCCTATTGTCGGCAATTTTTAATTATAGCAAAGAATCATTTTGAAGTCGATCAGGTTTTCATGGTATACAGAAGAATACCAGCAAACTCTCTCTCCACGATTCTCCGGGATAAAAAATGCATATCATCGTTACCGGCGGCGCCGGCTATATCGGCAGTCATACCTGCCTGGAACTGCTCAACGCGGGGCACCGGGTCACGGTTATCGACAACCTGAGCAACTCCTGCGAAGAGGCGCTCCGGCGGGTGCGGGAACTCACCGGCAGGCCCCTGGAGTTTTTTAAAGCCGACCTGCTGGATATAAAGGCCGTGGACCGGGTATTCGGCCGGTGCGGCGATGCCCGGGCCGTAATCCATTTTGCCGGACTCAAGGCGGTGGGCGAATCCGTGGACCAGCCCCTGCTCTACTACCGGAACAACCTCGGCGGCACCATGAATCTCTGCCGGGTCATGCAGGACAGAGGCGTCAAAAACATCGTCTTCAGCTCATCGGCCACCGTCTACGGCAACCCGGCGAGCGTACCCATCAAGGAAGACTTCCCCCTGTCCTGTACCAACCCCTACGGCCGGACCAAACTGATGATCGAAGATATCCTGCGCGACCTGAATGT
>VAPE01002265.1_pt1 | contig 12137 bp, 7 predicted proteins | sample 3393911 | NCBI WGS metagenome assembly VAPE01 (sample SAMN08290436, study PRJNA428436) | hydrothermal vent metagenome | isolation source: Deep-sea hydrothermal vent chimney | place: Atlantic Ocean: South-mid Altantic Ridge | reverse complement strand
GTGCCATTGTTGATCACATTTCCTGTAATGTCTATGGTGAAATCAGCTTTCGTAATCACGCCGTTGTTGGTTAAATCGCCTGTTACATAAAGGGTGCGGCCAAAACCATCCCTTGTCAGGGTGTCCTCCACTATGACGTTGCTGTTTATAAAATGAATATGGTCATCGGCTATCACCGTTTTACCTTTCAGCTTAACATTCTCAACATAACTCGGAACGCCATAATGATTATGTCCTAAAAACGCATCTTTCAAAATACTTCCAGAACCATCAAAGCGTACGCCATAAAACCCGGAAGTATTCATTAAATCTAACACGTATCCGGTTCCTGCTTTTATTTTCATCTTGTAAAAGCTGTTGTTGTAATTACTGTTGTCAAAGGAACAGCGACTGAATTGCGCATCCGAGCCGATAATCAAAAACGAGTTCGTATCTGCTTTCATAAAATTGACGCCATCAAAACCTGCTGTGGAACTCATGGTCAGAGTATTGTCGTTTGTTCCGCTAAAGCGAATAGCCCCCTGTTCCCAGGTTCCGTTGTTGATGACATTTCCGGTAATATCAATCGTAAAACTCTCTTTTGTAATCACGCCATTGTTAGTTAAATCGCCGGTTACATAAAGGGTGCGGCCAAAACCATCCCTTGTCAGGGTGTCTCCGCTATTAACAGACAGGTTATGACATTTTGCGTTGCCGGTATTTACAAACACATTGCCGGCAATAACCACATCATCAGTTTCTGATGGAACAACACCGCCGGTCCACGTTGAAGTCTCACTCCAATTGCCACCGGCAGTAGTTGAAACGATCTGTGCATAAGACAGGCTGGTAAAAATAACAGCCAACATAAGGACAATAAATTTTTTCATATTGCTATATCTTTAATGTTCTATTCTTTTTCCGAAAATCCCCTTTTCAAGGTTATATAGTGGCTCAATTTGTTTATCGGCAGCCATAGTTTGCGCCACCTGGTTCATATAATCTTTCCCTTTTTTCCCGGCACCACTCTCTTTTCCTTTATTAAAATCATACTCCGGGTTTATGTATAAAAAGAGCAACAGAGTAGCAGAGTTGCCTTTTACAAGACTTTGGGCATCTACCTCCTTCCCATTTTTGTCTGCTACATTAAAAGCATACAATTCTTTTCCTATGAGGTGCGAAGTGGTTTTAGATTTTTTCGGCGGCTTCATGGTTTCCCCCTTTTTCACCAGCGATTTCATCAAATCGCCAAAGGACTCTGATTCCCAGCTTCGTTTCATTTTATTAAACCTGACGAGGAATTTAGTTTTATTGTTAAAATATTCCTGCTTTCCATTGAATGTTTCGGCATTTACCCGGCCATTTTTATCAAAAACATAGGCAGTACCCGAATGCACGGATTGCTGAGCCAGTATTTCGGGCTGACCGGTATAAAAATCATGAGATTCTGCACGAGAAGTTCTGCCCATCCCCATTACCGATGACCAGGCATGCTTGCTGGAATTATTGGAGGCCGCTTTTTTTGACATTTTCAATTTTAGGTCAGGTGTGTAATAAAACTGTAAATCTGGAAATATAGATTCATCCAATGTAGGATTTTTCGGCCCCAGCACCACCACGACGACTTTTGGTTTGTATTTCATTTGTCCAAACGAAACACCGGCCATCAACAAAGTCACTAAAACAATTGCAATTGATTTCATAATTTTCATTTTTAAAGATTTAATTTTCTTGTGTTTGTAATTTTATAATATACTATTAATCTGCTGTTTGTGTTTTGTCATGCTTTTTGTAAAAAAGACAAAAATCCCGCCAAAACGGTTCTACATTTTTTTGTACCACGGGTTGAAACCCATGGCTATTAATATTGCGCTCCTCTGGAACTTTATAATCATTCCCCTCCTGCCTGAGGCGGGACAAGTTATGTGTCGAATTTATTCGTCATGGGTGTTTCATTTTTACTTTTTACTTTTTACCTCTCTCCCCGGATACAAACTCCCGCATTTTGCACAATAGTTTGCATACGGTGTGGTTATGAGTTCACCACATTCAGGACAACTATCGATTAACTTTTCACCGCAATAGGGACAAAAAGCATTCTCGTCTTCTTTAAGGCAGAAATAATTACATGCGGGACATATTTTAAAATCATGGTTCACTTTCCCCATTTTATCTATTTATCTTCTCCTTTTTCAATGAACGTGCCAGAATACAGAACTACTTGTCAGTTAGGATTTTTTGTTTACTTTTACCATTCCGAACAACACAGAGTGTAGAAAAGTACTTCTACAGTGAGGAGGTAATGAGCCACACTCAGTTAAAGCCTGTTTATGAAAAGAAACCTTAAGATATTCATCTTGTTTTTGTTCATTGCTTTTTCGATCAAGGCAAATGCAAAAGAAAAATGGGTACCGGTAAAAACGCCCAAAGCAATAGCAGGTATTATCGGGGGAAATTCCATAAATGATTTTTGGCTGTTGGATAATCACAGAACCATCCTGCATTTTACTGGAAGCCAGTGGAAGGCTTATCCGTTTGAGAAACTTTTTTCTCCTGCCCGTATCAGAAGCTACCGTCCAATACTTATGGATAACAACCGGTTGTTTGTTTTGATGACGGAATCAGACTGGAAAACACATATTGCCGAAATTAGAAACGGGAAAATCATTCGTTACTCCATTGTGGTGAACAACCCATTGTATCGGATTACCAATGTTACAGGAACACTTTACGCCACTGGCGATTTCGGACTGATTCTGCAATTAAAAAATGGTCGTTGGAAGAAAGTGAATTCCCCCATCCACTCCCACATTTACTCGGCAGTAGCCGGCAAAAAGGGTATTTTATGGCTCGGCACTTCCGGCAGAGGGCTTTTTTCTTACAATGGTAGAAAATTCAAAAAATACAGTTTGCCGAATAAGATAGCGAAGGCTATCCTGTCACAGATGAAAATTATCCATGATACGCTTTATATAAACACCTCCAAAAATATTTCTTACAAAATGGCGAAGGGCATTTTTTACCCCGTTCCTCCAAAGCAATCCCCGTTTACAACAATGATAAAACTCATGGGCAACGGTTATTATAAGATTGTTTCTCAAAATAATAAAACACAACGGATACCCTATTTATATAAAATCAAGTCTTTCAAGGAACTTGGAGACGACCATGCTTTGTTGCTTACACAAAACAACCAGCTGTTTTATGACCAGCAGGTTACAGGAAATTTCTTTCTTGATTTTGCTTCCATACGGGGACTTGCGGGGCCGGAGTATTCCTTTGTCCCTTTTGCTACCGAACCGGGAAACGCAACAAATTCGCTATACCATAAACTACGACCGGGCATCGTTTTTTCCGATTTCAACAACGACTTTTATCAGGATATACTGTTGTTTAATGTGAGCAACGAACGGCATCCTTTTCTTTATTTCAACAACCAAAAGAATTATTTCAACAACTTTGCCGGTCCCCTCGGGCTGAATAATTTCACTTTCAATGGTTTTCTTTCTTATGCTTTCGATTTAAACGGAGACCACATACCCGAAATTATCTCTTCGGATTTCAGAAACAATGAATATTATCTGAATATTCTCGAAAAAACAGCCGGCACATATCATTTGTCCGCATCCATCCCCATACCAAAAAAATATGCTGTAAATCCGCTGCACTATTTAAGTTTTACCGATTACGACAGTGATGGCGATTTGGATATAGCACTGGTTTTTGGCTATAGCGTATCAGGCAGCGGAAGCATTATCTTCCTAAGGAACAACGGTTATGGCAGCTTTAGCGAACCTGACACCACCCTGGCATTGCTTTTTAAGGGATGGAACATTCAGACCATTTTTGCTGATTTCAATAATGATGGAGTGGATGATATTTTTGCTTCGAGAAACTGGGGCCCCAATATTATTTTTTTACAAAACAAGCCAACCGGTTGGACGATACACAGGTTGAAAGAGCCAAAGGATTTCCTGTTACAGCAGCGAAAGTTTGGAACTGTAGCTTTTGATTTGGATAACGATGGTGATTTGGATATTGTTACGCTTGCCGAGCAACCGTTTATACGGATTTTACAAAATGATGGCAAAGGAAACTTTACAGACATTACGGAAAAGTCTGGACTGAACGTGTTAAATTCAGGTAGAAAAAGCGGACAGATTACCGCCGGCGATTTTGACAACAATGGTTTTCTCGATTTGTTTATTACAGTGCATAGCGAAAAAACGTGGAAGAATTATCTCTTTTTAAACGACTCGGCACGCAGGTTTTTTGACCAATCGGAAAAAATGGGGGTAGCAGGCGGGCATCTCGAATTTGTAGCCACAGGTGACATTGATAACGATGGCGATTTAGATATTTACGGCTTTCGCCAGGGAAAAAATATCCTCTGGCTCAATAACCTGGACAGCAACAATTTCCTTCGTTTCCGGCTTACCGGTATAAAATCGAACAGTGCTGCCATCGGGACAAAAATATGGCTTTATGAGGCCGGCCATTTCGGCGACAGCCGTTATCTGACCGGTTACCGGCAAACGGGAAGCATGCTCACCGGAAGCAATTATCAGAACGAACAGATTGTTCATTTTGGGGTAAATAGCAAAAACCGTTATGACGCCAAGATTATCTTCCCGGCAGGGAAAACTATTATTTTAAAAAATCTTTCATCTGGTAAAAACATCCACGTTGTCGAGATTTCGCCTCCGCTTTCCTGGATTTACACAGCCGATAATAAAGCACACATTCTATTGAGGAACAATGAGTTTCTTTCCTATCTAACCATCATCGTGCTCGGACTTCTCTTTTTGATGCTTACCATCAGCTACGGCACAAAAGCATTTCGCTGGGATGTGCGGCTTACCACTATCATCGTTTCACTGAACCTGATTATTTTCGCTGTTTTACTAATTGTGCTTTATGCTTCCGGAACAAATCTGAAATATTATCTGCCTCTGGGCGTTATTTTACTCGGATCATTCGGTCCTATCGGCTTTTTTCTTTGGATTAAAAAGTTCACCAATCTGAAATCCGAAAAAGAAAAAGAATACAGCTTGTTTAAGGCCTTACAAAATTTCTCGCACGGCGCCTGGGCATCCAGCAACCTAAATAGTCTGCAACTCTTTTTTGAAAACCTGTCAGCAGCCGATTTGCATCATACCGACTACCGTGTCCCTTTCGAAAAAAGAAAAGAAACCTTCTTCGGGCTGACACTTCCGGTCATAGAAGAGATCATATCGCTCACAAAAAACATTGAAGCCAACAAAGATATTGCACTGGACATTGAAAAACAGAAAAGCCGGATGGTTGAATTTCTCTCCGCTGATTTTTCCCAAATAAACAGTACTGCCAAAGAAAAGCTAAGTACTGCCATTAAGGAACTGCGTAAATCACTTTCGGGACTTAAAAATATCGTATTTGTCAGCCACTCGTGCTTTCCTGTGCAGTTGTTGGAAAAATTAAAACCAAATTGGGACAAAACTACTGCTGCCAACAAAACAAAACTAAAAATCAGCAATTTTCTTTCCCCGGAAGATGCTGCTTTAATGAGTGCCACAGCCCTTGCTGATATATTGGACAATTGTGTTCAGAACTCCGTTAAAGCCATGGACGGAAACAAGCACAAAGAACTTACCATTAAATTATTGAAGAGCGACCCGCGCTTTTTCATCGAAGTTAGCGATAATGGCTGCGGTATTCTGGATGAAAAGAGGGAGCAAATCTTTGAAAACGGTTACTCCACAACCAACAGCACCGGCTACGGACTTTTTTACGCAAAAGACAAACTCTCCAAATACGGCGGACGGATATATGTTAAAACCAGCATTCCCGGCCAACGTACAACCTTTGTTATCGAATTACAAAAAGGAAGCAAAAAATGAAACGATTAATATTGATTATTGACGATGATGTCAACTACACGGAAGATTTGAAATTACTTCTGAAGAAAGATTTCCGTACAGTTTCTGTAGAAAATATCCGGCAGGGAATCTCGATTTTACGGCAGCAGGCCCCCGACCTGATCCTTTTGGATTTGATGTTGCGAAACGGCGAAAGCGGCCTTTCGGCCATCGACCTGATTAAAATGGAAGATGAAAACGTCCCGGTTATTATGATTACCGATTACAGCTCCGTGGAAACAGCCATCAAAGCCATTAAGAAAGGTGCTTACGACTATATAGCCAAAACTACCAAAATTTCGGAGCTAAAAATCCAAATAGAAAAAGCACTGAAGCACCGGCTCATCAAACTGCGGGCAAAAACGCTGGAAGAAGAGGTGGAAAGGCCTTTTAAAGAGATGATAGGTAAAGCGGCAGTCATGCAACGGCTTAAGGAACAAATCAAACTCTTCGCCAACAATAGCAGCACTTTGCTCATTTACGGCGAGAGTGGTACCGGTAAAGAACTGGTAACCCGGCAAATTCATCAATACAGCGACCGGGCAGACAAACCTTTTGTTGCCGTAAACTGTGCTGCTATTCCAAAGGAGCTTTTGGAAAGTGAGCTTTTCGGACACGAAAAAGGGGCTTTTACCGGAGCCGTTTCCCGGAAACCCGGAAGGTTTGAGCTGGCCGGCGATGGCATCCTGTTTTTGGATGAAATCGGTGAACTTGACCAGCGGGCGCAGGTTGCCCTGCTCAGGGTGCTGCAGGAAAAAGAATTCCACAACGTAGGCGGAACCAACCTGATAAAAACCAATGCACGCGTAATTGCCGCCACCAACCGGAAGCTGGAAACGCTGATGAAAAAAGGGCAATTCAGAGAAGACCTGTTTTACCGGTTAGAAATTCTGCGGATCGATGTTCCCCCATTGCGGGAAAGAAAAAGCGACATTCCCCTTCTTGTAAGCCATTTTGTAAAGGTAGCTTCTCAGGAGGCAAAAGTCCCCCTGAAGGAGTTCGCCCCTGAATCATTAAAACTACTCATGGATTACGACTGGCCGGGAAACGTCAGAGAGCTATACAATTTTATCATGCGGGCAGTGGTTCTCTCGCAGGCAAGCGAAGAAATTCAAATAAACATTCCAGACAGACAGAAATTGGGCGACCTGAATTTTATACATCCCGGAACAACGGAAATAAAAACCTGGAAAGAGATGATTGAAACGCGCAAAAAAGCTGCCGACAGCGCCTCACGACAAGTGGAGAAATATTTCATCGAAAGCATCCTGAAAAAATATGAACACAATATTTCCCGTGCCGCCCACGAGCTCGGGATAGACAGAACGACCCTGCACAAGACCATAAAACGGGTAAAAGAAGAAGGGGAAAACCGTGACTGACAATATAATAAACAACACTCGTAACGCCTTGCCTTTCACTCAGCAAGTGAAGGTTTCGAAATTTTTCCTTCTCTCTTTTGTGTTGCTAACTTTCTGTGCATGCTCAAAAACGCCACCGCCACTTCCTGAATTCTCCACTCCCGCCGTTACAAGTGATGGCTGGGAGGTCTCCTCATTAGCAGCCCAAAATATTGATGTTTCACTAATGGCTGAAGCAGACAAAGCACTGGAAACTAATCCAACTTTCGTGAATATCCATACGCTTACCATTGCCCGAAACGGCAAACTGGTATTGGACGAATTTTATCATTCAGGACCTTACGGTTATCATAAAGGTGATCTCGCCATCATGATGTCGGTAACCAAGAGCTTTACTTCTATAATAACGGGCATTACCATCAATCGGGGACTGATAAAAGGCGTAAACCAAACGGCACAATTGCTCCTGCCAGACCTGAAAAATATCAACTGGACCACCGGAAAGGATAAAATCACTCTCGAAAATATCCTGACCATGTCGGCGGGTTTTGCCGGTGCGGAAGATACCGACAGCCTGCTGGCAGACAATTATGCACAATATATGTTTTCTAAATCTTTGGTTCACACGCCGGGAACAACCTTCGATTACCGTACCGCCCTGACCAACACCCTCGGTGATGTGCTCACCACAGCCATAACCCCACTGCACATCAGCCTCGAAAGGTTTATGGATAGCCTGCTTTTTCAGCCTTTGCAAATAAAAAATTACGCCTGGTACTACAAAAATGACAAAGAGCAACCTGAGCTGGGGGGAGGTCTTTTCCTTGCTCCCCGCGACATGATAAAGCTGGGACAACTGGTGCTGGACAAAGGAGTGTGGAACGGAAAGCAAATTGTTTCGGAAAACTGGATAGCGGAAGCAACGAAAGAGCATTTTCACTTCGACAAAAGGTATTGGGGCGAGTTGGATGGCTATGGCTACCTTTTCTGGCAACGCACTTTGGTTTCAAATGGGAAATCTTTCCCCTCCATCATCGCCCTTGGATATGGCGGACAGTATATCGTAATTATCCCCGCTCTTCACACCGTCATCGCCATAACATCCTGGTTTCCTAAAGACAAAGGTTGGCAGTTTCCACTCCGGCTTATTGAGAATTATATTTTACCGGCTTTGAAGTAATGCTCGCCGGAAAACGCCAATTTCTTCGTCTCATTCACTTTGTGTATTAGTCTTTTATGACCCGTTCCTAACCTTTGGTTTTTACCTCTAAATAGTTGTATTTGCTAATTGAACTTTCAATCGTTTAAAACTTTTTTAAACTATTAAACGTTTTTAGTCGGTATCTATCAATAAGTTTTTACTTTTGCAGCCGCAAAAAAGAACTCCTGTTCGACAACAGGACATAAAAGTTGGTAAAACAATCAGCTGAGGGGATAATCCGTATGAATGGAATGCTTATACGAATAATGACCATCGGTCAAAAAAAAGATAAAACCATGAATTACAGAAACATGAGATACAGAAATTATACAGGGATACGTTTTCAGCATCCCACCGGTTTTGTACCGGTTTTCTTATTGGGATTAACCATGCTTTTGATGCCTTTTTTAGCATTTTCGCAGCAGGCGCCGCTCCGGCTCAATCTCTCGGCAGCTTTGGACAGCGCTATGCGCAACAACGCAAAAATCAGGCAATATGAAGAGATGGTTGAACAGAAGCAATACAAGAAAAAAGCAGCGACAGGGAATTTCTTTCCTTCCATTGATGTGAATGGCGGTTTCACATGGCTCAGCCAAAACCCGGAAATAAACATGTCGCTGGTCAAAGGTTCTATTGACAATCTGCTGACGGGTTTCGGGACAACCATGGCACAGGGACTTCAACTTCCTCCTGACTTGCAGGCAGCGCTGGCCAAACAACTGGCAGGATTAAAACAACTGCCGCCGGTGAACCTTACCATTGACAGGCAAAACTATCCCAACCTGAACTTTTCAGTAACACAGCCCATTTTTACCGGCGGGAAAATTATTGCAGGAAAGAAGTATGCTTCGGCAGAACTCAAATATTCGGATGAGGAATTACGCAAAACACAAAATGAGATCACCAAAGAGACCATCGACCGTTACTATGCCATCGTTTTGTTAAAAGCGGTGGTAAAAACACGTGAACAGGTGGTGGCAGGGATGAAACGCCATGAGCGGGATGCGGACAAAGCCATAAAGATTGGTATAATCCCTCCCTTCACAAGACTACGTGCGGAAGTGGCTGTGGCCAATGCCGAACGCGACCTCGCCGACGACCAAAACAAGCTGGAACTGGCCAAACTGGCATTTAAAACCAGCATCGGCCTTAATTCTGTCATCAAAGTCGATGTAACCGACACCCTCCGCTTTCAGGCCTGCCCTCTCAATTTGAGTCAACTACAAACCGAAGCGAAAAATGCTCAGCCTGTTTTTCAAATGATTGATCAGAAGAAAGCCATGGTTAAACAAAAACATAACTTAGACGTAGCCGAATTTCTCCCGCAAATCGGTGCGTGGGGGCAGTATGGAATATTTCGTGATAAATATCCGGTCATTCCGCCGCCTTTTATGATCGGCATTCAGGCACGTATCAACCTGTTCCACGGCGGCAGAAAAATCAACGAACTGAAAGCTACCCAACACCTTGCGAGGGAAGTGGAAGCTGCCGACCGGTATGCTCATCAGCAGGTGAACCTGTGGGTCAACAAATCATACCGCGAAGTGCTCAACAAGCAGGAACGCTACCGGAAACTTCAGCTAACCATTGCGCTGGCAAAAAAGAATTACGACATCAGCGAAAAACGCTTTCATGAAGGTATGGGAAAATCCATAGACGTGATTGATGCACGCATGCTGTATGAAAAAGCTCAAATAGAAGCCTATCATACGCTTTACGATTATTATGTTGCCCTGAGCGACCTCTATCTCGCCACCGGCAATCCGCAAAAGCTTATCGATATTTTAATCACCAAACAGTAAATTTTAAAAACCGGACAGAAATGAAAAAGAATAAAAGTTTTTTAGCACTCTCTATTCCCGTAATTGTTATCATCGTTGCCGTTGTTTTCCTTACGATTCACCACAACAATCCGGAAGATCAGGTTTTTACCGGTATGTTTGAAACTACCACCGTTAATGTTGCCTCATTGGATCCCGGCCGGGTAGACTCCATTTTGGTTGACCTCGGCGACAAAGTGAAAAAAGGAGAGTTGCTGGCCAAACTCGAAACCAACATTATGGAAACCAAAGTAGGTCAGGCCAGGGGCGCTGTTATGGCTGCCGGTGCACTGGTGGAAAAGGCAAAATCAGGTGCCAGAAAAGAGACCATCCGGGCGGCAGAAAACAAATACGGTATGGCTCGCAGCCAGTACGAATTTGCCGGAAAAACCTACAGACGTTTCCAGATGATGTTTGCCGATTCCATCATCTCACAGCAGGAAATGGATGAAATGAAGTATAAATACCAGGCGGCAGGCGACCAGATGAAAGCAGCCAAAGCATTGTACGATATGGCGTTGAAAGGTGCACGAAAAGAGGACATCTCCGCTGCCGAAGGGAATTATGAAATTGCCAAGAGTACTTACAACGAAGCCATGGAGTTTTATCACCAGCTCAACGTTTATGCACCCGTTTCCGGCGAAATCAGCAACAAAATTGCCGAACCGGGCGAAGTGGTTCCGCAAGGTTATCCCATCCTCACCATCATGATCCCGGGCGATATTTATGCCGTGCTGAATATCCGCGAAGACCAGTTGATGCATTTCAGAAAAGGTACGGTAGTGAAAGGCAAGGTTCCCGGAGTGGGCGGCAAAACATTTGATTTCAAAGTTACTTATATCGCTCCCATGGCCGATTTTGCTACCTGGGTTCCCACCAAAGCCAAAGGCGAGTTTGACATGAAAACTTTCGAGATTCATCTGAAGCCGGTTCATCCGGTTAAAGGATTACGTCCCGGCATGAGTATCGAAATCCACATTTAATCAAAACGCATAAAATATGAAGCTTCCCGCTTTCATAAAAGTCGGAATAAGGGAGATCTACCGGATTGTAAAAGGGCATTCCACACGTTTGATTCTTTTTTATGTTCCACTGATTGTCTTCCCGTTGCTGGCATTGATTTACCAAAAAGGCGCCTTGCGTGAGATTCCGGTGGCCATCTGGGAACAGGATCATTCCGACATCTCCCGCATGATAGCAGAATATATCAACGCCTCTCCTACCATGAAAGTAACGGATTATCTCTCCTCAGCGGATAACCCGGAAAACTACTTCCCTAACCACAAAGAGCGGGCGATTTTCCACATTCCCAAGGGACTTAAACGCGATATTCTCAAAGGCAAAAGCACCAAAGTGCAAGTGTTTACCAACAGCTCTAACATTATTTTCGGGAATATCCTCTTGCGGGAAGCCTACACGGTAGTGGGAACCATCAATGACGGCATATTGCTGAAGAAGTTTAAGGCGGAAGGCATGACGCCAAAACAGGCCATGATTATGATAATGCCTATCCGGATACATACCAAATCATTGTTCAATCCCAATTACAACTATTTATACTACCTTGTTCCCGGATTGCTAACCGTTCTGTTGCAGATGATTGTATTTTTTATCGCTACACGCGCTTTCAACTCGGAATTCAACAGCGGAAGTTTCAGCGAGCTGACAGAAACCGCCAAAGGCAGCGCGCTAAACATGCTACTCGGGAAAAGTCTGGCTTACCTGCTCATGGGTATTTATGTTACCGGACTTATTGTGCTGGTATTTTGGATTTTCGGCATCCCGTTTCAGCAAAGAGAAGGACAACTGTTGCTCCTGTTCAGCTATTTCATTATAGTCAACATTTTCCTCGGGTTTATGCTTTCCACCACCATTAACG
>VAPE01032687.1_pt1 | contig 12140 bp, 25 predicted proteins | sample 3393911 | NCBI WGS metagenome assembly VAPE01 (sample SAMN08290436, study PRJNA428436) | hydrothermal vent metagenome | isolation source: Deep-sea hydrothermal vent chimney | place: Atlantic Ocean: South-mid Altantic Ridge | reverse complement strand
GTGCGAGGAGTACGGAGAGTGCGTGGAGTGCGGAGAGTGCGGAGAGTGCATGGAGTGCGTGGAGTGCGTTAGATTATGATTTTGATTGGTTTGTGATAGAATATGAGTATGTCCATAATCGAGAGAATAATCCCAGTAAAGAGCCAAACGAAAATGACTGGAAATATCTTGAATACTCTGAACTTTTATTACAAGCCATAGAAGCAGGGCTTGGATATAGGGTAGAGCATAATGATATTTTGTATTTAGTCCCTACTCCGATTGTCAGAATAGACGACCATACTCCGCCAAGATTTCATTCTTTAACAGAGCCCGCAATTCGCTGGAAAGGCGGAAGAGAGTTTTATTTTATCAATGGAGTTAAACTTGATAAGAAATTATGGCAAGAAATAGTTAATAAGACAATAACCGCCAAAGAAGTAATATCTCTTAAAAACACCGAGCAAAAAATGGTAGCAATGAAACACTTAGGAATGGAAAAGGTATTTTCCGAATTAAACGCAGAAAAAATAAGCGTTTCAAAAATGGGAACTGAAACTTTATGGCTTATAAAGAATGTATTTATCAAAGACAAGTATTTTCTTGAAAAGCGCGACCCCTCAACGGGCAGAGTATATTATGAGTGCGTAGGAAGTATGGAAGGATTGGATAAAACCGCCGACGAGGCGTTAAGGTGGCAAATGCAAGTCCCTAAAAGCAAATACGACACAATGATACTATATAAAATTAGAACATAAAAACTAAACAAATTATGAAAAAAGTAATTAAAAATAAAATAAATAAAATAAAAAAAACACATATTGAAATACAATATGTAGAAGGATATTACTATCTAAAAGTTCCTGATTTTATAGAATTTATTGATGAATTATGTAATAGATTAAAGGGCAAAAAATATAATTTAGAGATACCATTAGATTTAGATAATGTTAAAAAATATGTCCAATACCAAATGGAGCATTATGATTTTGAGAATACTAATGGTTTTTATGAATATCTAACGGATAAACAAATTTATGAGATGTTGTCATTTCTTCCTCTTCCAAAGAAAAAGAAAAATTGTATTAAAAAAGAATTACCCAAAATTCTTAAGAGAATAGATGTTAAAGAAATTGATTATTCTGAAAGAGGAACTTTAGGAGTCCCAAGAAATTTATTGGCTGGTAGCGATAGTAGTAATTATGAAAAAGAAAAAAAATCTAACGAAATAGCAGAGGCAATAAATGTTTTCAAAAGAAATAAAACATTATTAGAAAGAGCATTTTTATATACGATAGAAGATAAATTAATAGAATTATTAAAAACTAATTAAATTATGAAAAACAAAAAGAAAATAGTAGATTGTTATAATTGTAAATGGGTAAGAGATATTCCGGGTAATTGTCATAAAGAATGTGCTCACCCTACTAAGTTAAAAATTAAAATCAATCCTCAAGGGATAAGAGGTGGCTGGGCATTTCACCCATTAAACTTTGACCCCGTTTGGATTGAAGATTGCGAAGGCTATGAACCTAAAAACAAAGCCAGATAAAATATCATTAAAACTAATAAAATTATGAAAAACCAAAAGAAAATTAAAGAGGAGATAGCTCAAAAAATTGAAAGAGCAGATGAATCTGAAATTAACCGAAGAATAGTGTTGCTTTTTCTGGAAAAATTAGAATTATTAACTAACAATGAAAGGAAGACGATAATCGAGACAATACAATTGTTAAACAAACCGATTTTTGTAATAAATGTTGACCAAAAACAACAACAATGGCTGAAAGAAAACAAATTATGAAATACTTAAAAGCAGAAAAAGTTAAAGACGGCTGGTTCGTAAAGATAACAGATACAAGAAATGTTTATAGTTATACAGATTTAGTTAAACTAATAAAACAGCAAGGGTTAGAAGTAAGAACCAAGTTTTATAAAAAAGACAACGGTTTAGAAACAAAAAAGGTCGTTGGTATTTTTGCCGATTAAAGTCAAATAAATTATGAAAAAAAATATATGATAACATTAAAAAATTTTAGCGCAGACAACATACCTACACAAAAGCAAGTTGAAGATTTGGGACAATATTTGATGGAAAACTTTGAGGCAGAAATTGGTAATAATGAAAAAGGAAACGGCGAGGGGGCAATAGAAATGGCAGTAAGACTTTTAGAGGAATATAAGAAAGAATTAAAAATAACCGATGACAGATGGAAGCGAGCCGATATGAAAAACCTACTACAAATAAAAACTAATTAAATAATTTTATAAATAACATGGCATACAGGAAAAAATTAATTGAACTATCATATCACTATGATGATGATACAGGGTTATACAAGGTTGGAGAAATAGACTTCGGGGTTAGTGGTGAATTAGATAACTATATTAAGCAATATGGTAGAAAAGGAATAAACGATATTCTTATAATTATGTCTCATTTAATTTGGCATATTCAAGAATATGGATATAAGACAATTAAAGAACAAACAAAAACAGAAACCGATAATGAACAAACTACTAAAAACAATTAAAGAGAATGATGAGAAATTAGGCACTGTTTTATTTGAGAGCATTGGTATAACTGATATGGGTATCATAACAAGAGATTTAGAAAGTAAATTATATGTAGACCAAAATAATATTAAATCCTACATCGCTCAAAGCAGAATAAAGGAACTGGAAGCGTTGGTAGAGAGGGTTGAAAAAATGAAGCCGACAAGAAATAAACATCAAGATTATTGTTGTTATAAAAAAGACACAGCAAGGAATATGAATGAATGTGATTGTAATTTTTCTCAATATATTAAAGCAATAGTTGATGTTAAAAATCTTTTGAAAGATACTATTAACCAATTAAAAGAATAAAGTTAAAAAACTCTATGACCAAAAACCGAAACAAAACAATTAAAGAGTTTATAGAAAAAGGAGCTGCCTTGGAACACGAAAGGTGGTCAGGGTGGCAGGCATACTTATTTAGTAAATCGGAGTGGACAAAAGACGGCTATTTAATCCCAAAAGAACTTTGCGAAAGGTGGCAAAGACAAATTGATACTCCTTATGAGAAATTAAGTGAACAAGAAAAAGAAAGCGACAGAAAAGAGGTTAGAAAGTATCTGCCACTGATAGAAAAGATTATTAAATCCTTACAAGAGGAGATTGATTATCTTAAAAATGAGTTAGAGATTGCCGATGGAAAGTGGAGATTTTATGAGCCATATTATAAAAAAGCAAAAGAAAAGGAAGTAGAAAAAGAATTCTATGACCAAAAAGCAAAAAACAATTAAAGAGAATAACAAGTATGAAGAAACAAATCACAATAAATAAAGCGTGGTATGATAAGTTGGTTGTTATCCTTGATAAATTAAACGAGCAAATTGAGTTAGATGATACTGCAGTAGAAACACACGGTTGGCTTTCTCATCTTAATGGTTATGTCCATTCGCTTGATGAGTATTTCAAGAGTGAAGATTATGACCAAAAAAACAAAGCCAGATAAAATATCATTAAAACTAATAAATTTATGAAAAACCAAAAGAAAATTAAATTGACAATCGGAAGTTTAAAAAGAAAAGGTCAACAAGGAAGTTTTGGGCATTATTTCAGCCATATTTTACCAGATGGAAAAGAGGTTTGTTTAGAAGCGTGTTTGAACGGATATGATGTCGCTATTTATGACAAAGAGGGTGGGGATTTGATTGGCGAGAAAACCTGCACAAACATAGAAGGAATGATTGAAAGCCAGATAATGCCTGGGTTTAGTATTATGACTGGCGAGACGTTAGAAAAAGCGATTAAAATAGCGAATAAAAAAGTTAAAAAACTCTATGACCAAAAACCAAAACAAAATAATTAAAATAGAGGAATTAACCGATAAAGATAGGGGTCGTTGGGTTAGGTATACCGCTTCTCACGGGGCGTCTGAAGATGGAAAGATAAAATCTTGGAATGATAGATTTGTGTTTGTAGTTTATAAATGTGCTGGCAACTGGTCTTTGTATGAGAATTATACAGGGCAAGCGACTAAACCAGAAGATTTAGAGTTTATTTGAAACTACCTATGACCAAAAACCAAAAAGAAAACTTATGAATAAAACCAAAACAATCACAAGCAATCAACTCAAACAATTAGTTAAAGGATTAAAAAAGATGAAGAGAGGAGATACAGCAAGGATAATAGAGAAATTAACTATTAAGAATAAACATAACTTTGGAATAACTTTTGTTGAGCCGTTTTTAGATATTGAAATAATATAACCTATGACCAAAAAACAAAACAAAATTAAAACAATAAACCAGAATATCAATTAGAAATAAATTATGAGCAGCCCGTTATCAGTGAAAAAAAATAATTATATGAAAAATCCAAAACGGAGCGATATTGACACGCCAGAAGTTGTTGCAAATTTTATTGCTTCGTTATTTCCTGATATAAAAAGTGTTTTTGACCCTTGTTATGGTAAAAAAAATTTACTTAATCCATTTATTAAAAAAGGAATACAAGTAGAGGGTTGTGAAATAAAAGAGGGGTGTGATTTTCTTAAAAGAACAAAGAAAATTAGCACAGATTTAATTGTGTGTAATCCACCATTTAATCTTGGGGTTGGAAAGAGATTAGGAAGTGAGATTTTTCTTGAAAAAATCATTGAATTATTGAAAGAACCAACACCGATTGTTTTGTTTGTGCCGATGGGGTTTCGTCTTAATCAAAGAAAAACAAGTAAAAGGTATAAATGGTTAAGAGATAATTGTCCACCAATTACAAGTATAATTTCGCTTCCTCTTGATATTTTTAAAGAAGTGCAGTTTCATAGCGAGATTTTGATATTTGACGCACCAAAATTAAAACCACATTATTTTTTAGAAACCCTATGAAAAAACAAAAGAAAATTAAAAAAGATATATATCGTATTATTGATAGTTTTTTAGTAGAAGCACCAGAATACAAAACTAGTAGATTGCGAAGTATTGAAAGATTAAACAAAGACAGGCATTTGGCGGCAGATAGATTTATGGATTTAATCTGCCAAGTCATTCAGCGCTTTATAGAGGAGACAAACCCAATAAAAATGGATTATTTAAAATGGCAATTAAGAAAAGACTTAACAGGAAAATACTGGATAGATAATATTGAAAAAGCAACCGAGAGGGCAAAAGGATGGAATGCTTTGAAAGATAAAATCAACCAAAAACAACGACAATGGCTAAAAGAAAACCTATGAAAAAACCTATGAAAAAACTTGGAAAAATAGGCAAACAAAACATTAAATCAACTATCCGCTTAAAAGCAGAATATCAAAAGAGAGGAATAACAACCTGTGAATTATGCGGAAGCGATTTCGGCTTATCATTTCACCATAGATATCAAAGATATTATTATATAGACAAGCCAGAACTATTAGGCGATTTCAATCAATCTTTACTTTTATGTATTCCTTGCCATAAAAAATTACACGAGGATAAGGAATTAAATAAAGAAACTTTTAACAAATTACGATGAATACATATCATAAAATTCAAACTATTTTTAAAAGAGATATAGAAAATAAGGACAAAATAACAGAAACAGAGTTTTCTTTACCAGAATTTGAATATCTTAAAGATAATATTTGGGTTTTTACTGAAAAAGTTGATGGGACTAATATAAGAATTATGTGGGACGGAAAAGAAGTTGTGTTTGGTAGCAAAAAAACAGATAATACCCAAATACCAGCAACATTGTTTAAGAAATTGCAAGAGATATTTAATAAAAATTAATTTAAAGAGGTTTTTGGAGAAGAGGAAAATGTTTGTTTATATGGTGAAGTATATGGAGCAAAAAATACAAAAAGGTGGAGGTAATTATATTCCTGATGATGCAAATTTTGTTTTATGTGATATTAAAATTGGTGAGTTATGGTTGGAAAGAGAAAATGTAGAGGATGTTGCTAAAAAGTTAGAAATAGATATTATTCCTATTATTGGAGAAGGAACTTTAAGAAATGCGGTAGAAATGACAAAAAAGGGATTTAGTTCTAAATGGGGAAATTTTATAGCCGAAGGAATTGTATTAAGGCTAAAATAAAACATAAAGATTTTAGTTAAATGAAGCATCTAGATAAAACACTTAATCAGTTTAAAGATTATGTAGATGGAGTAAGGATGATTATGCTTATATGCAGGTCAAAGGAAGGTGGTAAATCAAATAAACCGGATAGAATAGTAACAAGAAGAATATCAATTGATTTCAATGAATTTAAGAAAATACTTAAACATTTTTTAGAATATCAACAGGAACATCCTGAATATAGAATTTATAGTTGTGTTAATAAAAGGGACTTTAACAAAGGTATTAGAGAATTCAAGAGACAGCAATTGGAGGCAGATTATTATGATGAAAAGAGCAGAAATAAGTTTTATCTTGATGTTAAAAATAGATTTTTAGGAAGTTTAATGAAGTCAAGTAGTCGAGCGGAAACTAAATTTTTAATTGATGCTGATGATTTGACAAGAAAAACAATTAGCAACGCAATAAATGAAATTGAAAAAATAACAAATGTTCTTCTTCATTATAAAACTAAAAATGGATACCACATTATTACAGAACCCTTTAACCCTAATTTGTTAGGCAACAAATTTGGAGAAATTAAAAAGGATGACTTATTGCTACTTTCTTATTAAATTATAAAAACGTGACATTACTCAAGAATATTTTTTTAAATTTTTAAAATATTGCTTAAAAAAGTTATTAACACATTATTAACAGAAAAGATTATTTACTTTTATTACAAAATATAGTATAATATAATAAATATTAAAACACATGATTTTATCGGACATCGAAATAATTAAATACGTTAAGGAAACTAAAATGATAAGTCCTTTTATTCCAACACAAACATCAAAAAATGTAATTTCGTATGGCTTATCATCATATGGCTATGATATTAGAATATCAGATGAATTTAAAATTTTTACAAATATTAATAATTCAATAATTGATCCTAAACATTTTGACAACAAAACATTCATTGATTTTAAAGGACAGGAATGTATAATACCACCAAATTCATTCATTTTAGGAAGAAGTGTTGAATATTTAAAAATACCAAGAGAGATAATGTGCATAGCATTGGGTAAATCAACATTAGCAAGATGTGGTTTAGTAGCAAATGTAACACCTCTTGAACCAGAATGGGAAGGTTATATAACAATTGAAATTTCTAATACTACACCTTTGCCAGCAAAAATATATGCAAATGAGGGCATTGTTCAAGTATTATTTTTAAAAACAAATTCTAGTTGTAAAATATCATATAAAGATAAAAAAGGGAAGTATCAAAAACAAACAAAATTGACATTACCGAAGATATAATATTGTTGTGTACATAAATATATTTTAGCAAAAAAATATGAAAAAAGCCAATATTCGAAAATATAAAGTTTATAAAAGAAAGAAATTTTCACATTACAATTATTTATACGAATATTCACCTATAGATTTACAAAGTTCTCAACATTCTAGTAAAGGTTTATTTAATTTATTAAGCAAAGGAGCAATGAGATATCAGAGTAATTGGAGTGACTTATCTCGAGATTTCTATATTGTAGAATGTTTAAGTACTTGTAAATATACTCCCCGAGTATTAGATGTTGGATGTGGGAAGAGTGAAATTTTATTAGCAACATATAAACATTTAACGCGAATTGATTACCACGGAATCGATTTAAATTATAAAGATTTAAAAAATACTCTCGAAACTATACATACTACACAATCATATTCATTATATCATGCATCGATAGCTAATAATTTTCCAGCTAAAATAACTGGACACTTTGATTTTATATTACTTTTAGATGTAATAGAACATTTACCAACTTTAAAACAAGGGTTAGAATTAGTTAAAAATAGTCTTAAATATTTAAAAGTAGGTGGTATAATGTTTATCACTACACCTAATAAAGCAAATGCTGATAATTCAAAAGAATTTGTGTGTGGTAGTTCACACGAACACGAATTTACAAGAACAGAATTATTAGAATATTTTAATTCATTACCTAAATTCAAAATAGTAAAAGAAATGGGTAGTTGGTTAAGTCAGTCGAAAGCTAATAAATTGATTAGTAATAGTAATTTTGCAAAACGAATATATACAGAAAAAGTAGGACCCCGTCTTTTAAAATTGGATACTCTCGCTAATTATTATCCGCAATATGTTAAAGAATTGTTTTATGAAATCACTAAAATCTAAATTGATGAATTCATTAGAATTAGAGTTATTAGCTAGAAAAGGATTTGAAACGAAAAAAGAATTTGTAGCTCTGGGATTTGGTAATATTAATGCCGATATAATGTTAATTGGAATAAACCCTAATAGAAATATTGATTATCATGGAGTGCGCTGCTTTTATGATGGTAGCGAATTAACACATCATCGAAGTTCTAATATATTAATTCCTATTTTACACAAATATCTGAAAAATCAATATTATATAACAAATGTAGTTAAAATTCCAAGTCTTAACAATAATATACCGTCAGAAAATTTAATACCAATATTTGTAAAATATTTGAAAAGAGAAATTGCAATTGTTCAACCTAAACTTATTATTAGTTTGGGTAATTGGGTATACGAAACTCTTAAGAAGTACAATATATATAGCTATAAAGTTTGGCATCCAGCTTATGTTGCACGTAACTTAAATCTTTATGATAAATATGACAAACAATTCGTCAATATACTAACTAAATTTGAAATTCATTCTTTATTATGAGATTAAAAAAAATATTTAAAGAACAAAAAAAATTTCAAAAAAATTTTTATAATGTTGAAAAACTAACATATCAACAACAAATAAAATTAACAAAAGAATTTGTTTTATGTATACATAAAGAATTAAGTGAAATTTTAGATACTATTCCATGGAAATTACATAGAACAGAAACTATTGTATATCCACAAGAACATACTCTTGAAGAAATAATTGATGTGTTTAAATTTTTGTTAAATCTTTGTATAATATGGAAAATCGACGATTCATCATTCATTAATGCATTTTATAAAAAATCCAATATAGTAATGAAAAGACAGCATAAAGAACGCTTAAAAAGAAATACAACATATCAATTATAAAAAAAATTATGAAAATTCTTGTAACTGGAAGTAAAGGTTATATTGCATCATATTTATTGCAAAAATTAAAAAAAACACAGCATTCTTTAATATTGTTAGATAAAAAAAATAGTAAACGAGAAAATATAACACATATTCATACAATTAATTTGTTAAAAAAAGAAAAAATAGATTTAATATATCATTTAGCTGCACAAACATCTGTTCAAAAATCTTTTGAAAATTCTAAACAAAATATTATTGATAATATTATTGGAACAATTAATTTATTAACGTTACACTGCCCAATTATTTTTACGTCAACTGCTGCAGTTTATGGTAATGTACATTTAGCAACTGAAAATTCTAAATGTAATCCACAATCACCTTATGCTATAAATAAATTGGCTGCTGAAAAATATATTGTAAATTCTAATATTTCATATGTAATATGTCGTTTAAGTAATGTATATGGACGTAATAACAATAAAGGTATATTTGAAGAATTATCAAACACTGGTAAGATATTTGGAAATGGTTTACATACTCGTGATTATATTTATATAGATGATGTGCTAAATGCATTAGTACAAGCACAAAACTGGTTTAGTGGTATTTATAATATAGGCACTGGTGTTGAAACTTCAGTTAATTCTATTGCTGATTTATTAAATATTAAAAAAATATATACAACTGCTGTAGTAGAACAACAGTTTATTAGTTTGAATATTTTAAAAGCAAAAGCACAAAAATGGTCACCACTTTATGAACTTAAAGAGTATTATAATAAATGAAACTTATTAAAAATATTATTATATTTGTAGAGGGTTCAGATGGTATTGGCAAATCTACTCTTGCTAAAAAGTTATCTAATAAATTACACATACCATTATTAAAAATGCCTAAAGCAAAGACAGCGTTCAATACTAATAGTATTGAAGAAGTAGCATATGTATTTAATCAAGTGTTATTACAACTTAAAAATACTAGTTATATAGTAGATCGAGGACCTATATCAAGTCTGGTATACTCAAAATATTATAAACGAAACTCAAAATTAGAGTATATATATTCTATTATTAAAAAATTAAATCCTTTAGTAATTTATCTTACATCTTCAGATATTAAAACTATGTTTAATCGAAAAAAAAATGATATAATAATAAATACATCATCTAGAATAGCACTACATAAACTTTACATGAAATTTTTTAATAGCACTTTAATACATACATATGCTAAAGTATTGCAAATTGATACTAAAAATAAAACAGCTCATAAAGTATTATTAGAAATATTACAATATTTAAAATTACACAAATATTACAAATAAATTATATTTATGAAAAACAATTATATTATTGGTGGGGGTATAAGTGGTCTTATATTTAAGTTTTATAATCCCTCATTTACTTTAATAAGTCCAGAAATTGGTGGCGGATTTCTCAAAAATATATATTCAGTAAGTTGGATTCATGATACTTTATATACTCGTAAATTTTTACGAGATTTAGAATTGTTACTTGATCCATATAAAATTAAAATAGGTTATTATTATAATGGTTATGTTCATGATTATTGTGCAGATAATTACAAATTAAAAATAATAAAACGAAAAATGACTGACATTACTACATCTGATAATATAGATGATTTTAAAACTATTTCTACGAATTTATCTGTTCAATCTAATATACTTAATGCATTATATACTGATATTAATATAATTTTTGAGAAATTACAAAAAAATATTAATATAATTCAAGATAAAGTTGTAAAAATAACAGATACACATATATATTTACAAACTGGTAAAAAATTAGAATATAATAAATTAATATCTACTATTGCTGCTCCAATATTTTGGAAAATATATAAGAGTATATCACGTCATGCTTTAGAATTTAAATATTTACCAATTACTATTGTTGAAACATGGGATAAACCCTTAATTTTTAATGATATTTATCAATTAATTTATTTTGCAGAAGATTATAGTTTCAATAGAATATTAAAAAAAGAACCTATGTCTTATAGTTATGAATTTACTGGAAAAATTGATAATATTAAAACATATCTTCCTAATGTTCATATAAATAAAGTAGATATACAAACTATTGGTAGAATATTTTTGCAAAAAAATATACCACCCAATAATAATATTACTTTTTTAGGTCGATTTGCACAATGGAACTATACTTCAAAAGTACAACAAGTTATAAAACAGTCTATAGAGTATTACAAACATAATAAATAATAAATATGTCTCATAATTCTAATATAGCAATAAACAAATCACCTGCTAATATAAAATATAAACAAAAACCATTAACTAAATTTATAGATTGGTTAAATAGTATACATGTAGAATTATTAGATTGGTCTAATCCTGACAGAATTAGAAAAGTTGGTTATATAAGTCAATTTGCGACATGGGAACGCACTTTAGAAGATTTATTATACAAAACAAATATAAAAACAGAAAAAGACGTTCAACAAGCAATAATTAATGCTAGTAAAGGTTTAACATTACCTCTTAATTTAGAAATGGTTCATTTTACGTTTATAATTGGAGGAATTAGTCGTATAACGACACATCAAATTGTAAGATCAAGAATAGGAGTTACGTATTCACAACGCTGTAGCGGTGATCAAGATGTTCGGCATGATGATGTATTAGTTCCTCGTGATATTGCTAATGACAACTCGTGTTATTTACAATTTATTACTCAATCTCTTGAATTTAAAAATTGGTATGCTAAATATGCAGATAAAGGTCGAGATACTGGTAATCATTCAATTCAAACTCTAAGAAGTTTAGCACCGCATAATTTAAGTCAATTTATTATTGTTAGCGGATCTCTATTAGCATTTATGGGAATTATTGGTAAAAGATTATGCACTTATGAAACCGTCGAATATAATAAAATAGCATTAGAATATCAGCGTTTAATTTGTTCTAAATTTCCAGAATTTAAAACATTTTTAAAAGTAGATTGCGACAAAACAGGAGGTTGTTATCATATGAAAGTTCACTCACCTTTACATGGTAATTTATATTTACCT
>VAPE01027299.1_pt1 | contig 12158 bp, 21 predicted proteins | sample 3393911 | NCBI WGS metagenome assembly VAPE01 (sample SAMN08290436, study PRJNA428436) | hydrothermal vent metagenome | isolation source: Deep-sea hydrothermal vent chimney | place: Atlantic Ocean: South-mid Altantic Ridge | reverse complement strand
TGAGATCAAATCTTTAATGAAAGAAACATCTATTGTTTTATGTTCCAATTTTAATTTTTGACAAGTTTGTTTAGCTTTTTCTAATTCAAGATAATGTCTCTGTCCGTAGTAAAAAGATATAACTTTTACTTCATTATGTTCTGCTATAAGTTTATATAACATAGTAGTTGAATCCATTCCTCCACTTACAATACAAATAATTTTCATATTTTTTTTAGTTAATTTAATAATTGATACTTTTACTTTTATTTACCTCCTTTAGGTAGAGGTTTGCCTGGAATAGGACTCCGTATTGTCTTATTTTTATTCCATTTTCTGTATTGAATCATAGAAGTAGCGTCGCTACAACCTGCTATATCTCTCGCTGACTCTCTCGTCTCTCCTGATTCTAATGCTGCTAAAAAATCTTTTATTTTTGTTCCTTTAATCATAATTTTATTTTAAATTAATTATTGATAAAAATTCTTGTCTTACTTCAAATTTATTTCTAAAAACGCCTCTTAGATCGCTTGTGATCATTTTTCCGTTAACTTTTTTAACTCCCCTCATCTCTTTGCAAAGATGGCGACCTTTGAGAATTAAAGCAATTCCAAGCGGTTCTAATTTTTCTTCTAGTTCGTCCAGTATTTCTTTTCCTAATCTTTCTTGGACTTGAAGTTTAGCTGAATAATAATCTACAATTCTTGCTACTTTACTTAATCCTATAATTTTATTATTTGGAATATAAGCAAAATAATACTCTCCGAAAAAAGGAACCATGTGGTGTTCACATTGAGAATAAAAATAACCCGTATCTATTATCATTTGATCGTAGCAAACTCCATCATTATTGTTCGGAAAAACTGTAATTTTCGGTTTTTGTTTTAAGTCATATCCTCTAAATATTTCTTGCCACATTTTAGCAACCCTTGAAGGAGTATCTAGTAATCCTTTTCTTTCACAATTATCCCCCATATAACCTATCATTTTTTTTATTATTTCTTCGTGCATATTTATATTTTTATATTATTTATTTATAATTAAAACTTTGTATTATCTATTTTACTACGCAGTAATGTTTCCCACGGAAATACTATCCATTTCTCTTTTTTTATCTTTATATAATAATTAGGGAAAACTTTTGAAGCTGGATTCGCCCAGAGGGTTATTACCATTTTATTTTTAATACCTTTAATTTTTTTTAAAGTATTTCCTGTATCACTAATATCATCAACTACAAGGGTATTTTTATTAATCTGTTTTTTATTAAAAATTAAAGGTATATCTAATAAATAAGATAAAATAGCAGCTACAAACAAACCTCCTCTTGGTATTCCGTAAATACTTTTAAAATTAAATTTTATAGGTTTTACTTTATCTGCTAAACTGCGACAATCTTTTTCTAATTCTTTCCAACTATATAATATTTTGTCATTATTCTTCATAAATTGCTGAGCTTGTTGGTGTTTCCCAAACTTTTACGTGTTTAATTTTAATACCGACCTTTTTTAATTCTTTTTTAACTAAATCATAAATATATTTTGAAATATTTTCTGCTGTAGGAATAAAATTAACAAATATAATTTTTTGTTGATATCTGTTATAAAATTCTACAAAATACATTGAAAGATTGTCTCCTTCGTATAACATAAACCCGTGATCTAATCTGTTATTAATTTCTTTCACCATTATCTCTTTTAAATCTCCGTAATCAATTACCATTCCCTCGTTAGAAGCCCCTGTTTTTCTAATGATTTTATCTTCAACTCCCACTTCAATTTTATACCTGTGTCCGTGTAAATTATGACATTTGCTCTTATGATTAGGAACCCTATGTCCCATATCTATTTCTATTTCTTTTGTAATTAGCATACTATTTTTTTAATTAATTAATAATAATAATTTACCTCATTTTAGAATATTTGCCTTGTACTGACTTTCCCAGCCACTAGAACATGGACTAGAGGTAGCTTTATTTTTATTTAGCGTTCCGACAAATATTCTAAAATAAAATAAATTAAAAAATATAAAGTAGACAAGTTGGCGGACCTGCCTACTTATACATTATACTCTTCGTTTTGTTCCAGACTTAAGTATGGATAAACGAGTGCAATAGATAAAATTATGTTTTTTACATAAATCTTTTACCATAGACTCTCTTGACAAAAGTTCTTCTTTTGTTTGAGATAAAGGCATGAGACGAATTTCAGGATTTCCAAAATCACGAATATAATTCACAATAATTAAAATCTCTTCAATGTCATCTTTACTACTTACAACAAATTTAAAATTTGTCATATTAGACAAAGTCAGTGCTTTGATTGTAAAAGGACATCCCCTTTTTTCTCTAGCATTATCTGAATTTTCTAATTTAGGCGAACAATTAATTTGATCCACTAACTCAAAAAACTTTTTAGTGGGAATTATTGTTCCATTAGTTTCAACCTCTATTGACCACCCCAAATCTTTCAACGATTGGATAACTGGGATCAATTTTTCTTGTTGAAGAAGAGGCTCTCCGCCAGAAATAATCAGTAGTCTAATATTACCAGCCAAAGATGTAATTTCATTAACAACATCAGAAGTATTCATTTCATGAACTTCTAAAGATCTGTTAAATTGTTTTAATTGTTTGTGTTTACTTCCAAACCAATTCCAAGTATATGGAGTATCACACCAAACGCAACGGAGATTACATAAAGCTAATCTTAAAAAGATAACGGGTTTCCCAGCAGACTTTCCTTCACCTTGGATCGTTGGTCCAAAGATTTCATTTATTTTTAACATAGTTTTATATATTTTTAAAGAACAAATCCTACAATGATGTGTAGGTAAGAAAAAAGTTTTCATAACTATTCTCTTATCTCTATACCATAATTTTAAATGATTATTTATTTACTTAAATTAATTATATTCTTTTTGAATATAAATTACAACCTACGTTATGCCCCTTTTAATAAAAAGTTAATCTTGATAAAATTTAATTAATTTTTTTAAAGTTACTATTGCGTTATTAATAGCCCATTTTTTTTCTCTACTATCTTCGGGTGTTAATTCTTTATAAATTTTATCTGTATTTGATAATTTAACTAATTCTAAAAAAGTATCTAAATATATTACTACTTTGGTTTCTTCCCATTGTTCGTTGTCAATATGAAATGCTAAAATAGGTTCCCTTCTAAGACTCTCTAATTTTTTAGTTTGTCTCCACCAATCTTGAATGTGTAAATTTTTTTGATTTTTACATTCTATCCCCGCGTTTATTCCTAAAACCATCATAGAGGTTGATATGTCTCCTTTTTCTCTATTACCAGCACCGCTTGCTCCATCTGCTCTAGCTTTTAGATCTATTCCTTTTTCTACTATTTGATCTGCGACATAATTTTCTAAAATTTTTCCTTTTTGTTTCATTGATCTAATCATTTTTTTTATATAAATTAATTATACTCTTATGAGTTCTTTTTAATAAAAAACCAATTTGCCTAAAACTGAATCCATATTTATTTCTAAGTATTTTAATAAGAGCTGTTCTTTGAATTACTATTTCTTTTCTACGATCGCATTTTGATAATCTTTCAATTTCTTCTGATAAGTTATTTTCTAAAATTTTAGATATTTTATCACAATATTCTTTTTTAGCTAATTTATATAATTCTTTTTTAGGATTAGGAATATCGTTGACAATCTGTCTTACCCTTTCGCTTGAGATATTAAATTTGTCTCCAATTTCTTTTAAAGTTAAATTATATTCTTTTCTTAGTTTCTTTATTTGTTTATTCTTATTTTTTTTCATCTTAAAAATCCATTACGCTATTTACTGATAAAATTTCCGCTGTTTGCTCATATTCTTCTTCTAGTGATTTATTTTGAGCGTATTCTCTTCTGTGACACCAATCGTAAAATTGGTTTAATTTTTCGTTTAATTCCCTATATTTACTAATATCTTTGATCACCCATTCTTTATTTTCAGATAAAGCTCCTTTGTCTACATACCATTTTTGAATTCCTTCAACAAAAATGCCTTTGATTTTTTCTTTGTTTTTTTCGTTCCCTTTTATACTCAATTCTTTTTCGGTTTTATATTTATCTAATTCGTCTTTAAGCTCAAAAAAAATTTTAGCAGTGTAAGTTGGTATGTTTAAAATTCTTCTCTTTTTTTCTTGATATGTTATTTTACTCATAATTATTTTGTTAGTATTTTTATTAAAGTTTCTAAAGTATATATATCTTCGTATTTCTTCTTAGCGTAATCTATCGCTTTGATTATTTGATTATTATTAAACGAAACTAATTGTCCTGCTGCTTTTAAATGTCTTTTTAAAGCTAAGCTATATTGTTCATAGTTTTGAAGGTCTGGTTTTCTGTATTCAAAATACAAAGCAATAATATTCATATCGCGTCGCGGACTATTTTCTAATTTTTTAATTTCTTCCCTTAAAGAAAAGATTTTGTTTTTGACTAAATTCATATCCTTGGAAAGATTTTTCTTTCCACTATTTATATTGTTATTATAATTATAATTATAATTAAATAGAACGGACTGTATGCATACTGTATCTATACTGTATCTACTAATTACTTTTTTTATAGCTTCTAGTATATGATTGGGTATCTTTTTCATTTCTATCTCTATCCCTTTTTTTATCTTTTCGCTAACGTTTGATTGGTGTTTTTGAAAATTAGGAATAAAAATCCAACCATCTAAATAAAAAGCTTTAGGCTCTAATTTAGGTAAAGTCGTTTGTTTTAATATTTTTTCTTTAATTCCACTCTCAAAAGCTAAGGTAGCTAGAGGAAGTTCGTAAATACCACTTATATTTGTATGTTCATTAGTAAGTAAATACAAAAACAAGTAACGATCTAAGGGATCTATTTTACGAATCCAGTTATCATTCCAAAATTTTGTATTGACCATTCTACATTTTGCCATAATTTTCGCTTTCAAACAACTTTTAATATTAATGTTAAACTAAATGCTTTCGCTTGTCTTAAGAGTTTATGATAATATTGGTGTAATACCTTATACCTTAGTTAAAAGATTAAGACTGATGAGGTAATCAATAATATTATCAGGACCGCCGAAAGCAAATACTCTGTCTCTCCAGTCTTTATAAAAAGACGGACTCAAAGCTTCTACGGGAGGGGTGTAATTCTCTTCTAGATAGCCAATAACTTTTTCTAAAAAACCTTGATTTAATTTTCTTTTAGTTGATTGACCTACTTTATTAGACTTTCCTCCTATCATTATTATTGTTCCGTTAAATTCAACCTTTAACCATTCTCTGACACTTTGAATATCTTTTAAATTTCTATGATCCATTCCTTCTTGATAAAAAGCCACTAGAGGACATAAACATGCTTCAAAAAAACCCCTTTGTTTAATACTCTCAGGTAGCAAAGGTTTGAGCTCAAAAGGCATATTAGGATTTTCTTTTATGAATTTTTTAAGACTTATTCTAATATAAGTTCCAAAATTTAAACCTCCATCAACAGTAAACCTGCCTGTAAATTTTGGAGTAATATCTATTTGCTTTTTTTCTCTACTCATTTTCATTTTTAAAAAGGTATGTCTTCTGTGTTAATATTTTCTTCCGGATATTCCTCTTTATCAATTTTTTCTTTAGTTTCAATATCTTTTGTTTCTACCTGTATTTTTTTTGTCAATTCTCCGTAATCATCAAGATTCCAATCTTCAGTTACAAAATAAGCAACATCAACCTTTTTACCTCCGATGGTTGTTTTCCAAATGATAACCCTAACATCTTCGTTAATCCATTTTTCTGTTTCGTCTCCAAATTCATCTATTAAAACATTAGTGGTTTTCTGATTAAAACCGACTTTCTTTTCTCCGTTTCTTGTTTTAATTTTAAAATTATTTGATTCACCCGGATAATTAATGTTAGATTCAATAGCTCCTGCGTCTAATATTTTTACAATATCTCCATCTTTAATATCAGCTTCGTATTTAACATTTTCGTATTCATATTCTTTTTTTCTTGCAAAACCTACGCCTCCTCCTAATTTTTTAATTACTTTCAAATTTAAACTTTTGATACTGACACTAGTTCTTTAAAACAAAGACTTAGTCGTTTCTCTTCCTCCCATCTTCTTGGGTGATGAAAGTGGCATAAAGTAATACCATTATTAATTTCATACCTTAGCTTTGAATAATTTCTCCAAGATAAAATATGATGTGATTCTAGCCGACCACTACAATCATTATTTTTATAAATTCTTAATTTTTAATTTAATATCTTGTGATATTTTTAATAATTGTTCTTCAGCTTCTTTAACTATTTGAAGACCAGCTTTACTTAATCCTGTTGGCACTTCAATACTTTTTATTTGCTCCGACCATACAAACAGCTTGTCTTTTTCAGGTGCTAACTTCTTTTTTCTTTCTTCTTCTGCTTCTGCTTCTTTATCTGCTTTTTCTTTAGCTTCTTTTTCTTGTTTTACTTTTAATTCAGCAAGTTCTTTTTCTTTAATTTCTTTTTCAAGTTTTGCTTGTTTTTCTTTTGCTTCATCTTCTTTTTTCTTTGCATCAGCAATTATTTCAGCATTTGCTTTAGCTTTTACATCAGCAAATTTTTTAGCATTATCTGCTTCCTTTTTTAATTTAATATTTTCAAGTCTTTGTTTTTCAATTTCTACTTCTCTTTCTTTTTCTTTTTTTATTCTTTCATCTTCAGCTTCTTTCTCTGCTTTTAGTTTCGCATCGTGAGCAAATTTAGAAGTTGATAAAATGTTATTGAAAGCATCTTCTGATAATTCTCCAAGATTATAAGCACTTAATTCTTCTTCTGTAATATATACCGATAATTTTACTTGCCGTTCTAAAATAAGTTGCTTCTTTTCTTCTTCTTCTATTCTTTCTTTGAATTTCTCTTGTGCTTCAAGATATTGTTCAACTGGAACAATAAGAGCTTTAATAACATTTGCAATCCCGTCAATTGCTTTTCCTTCTCTAAGAGATTTTTCTTTTAATAACTTACGAGTATTATCAGCTTCAACTCTTATTTTCTTTAGAGCTAAACGACCTTCTCTAGCTCTATCCATTTTAGCTACTTGAGTTATATCGGTAACTTTAATTTTTTTAGCTTCTTCTTCCCATTTCTGTGCTTCCTCAAAAAATCCAGTAAAATTATCTAAAATTGTTTTTGCTTGAGTTTCCTCAAGTCCACTTTCTTTTACTATTATACTTAATTTATTTTCTTTATTTTCCATTTTCTTTTTTTTCTTTTAATATTTCTAAGCGACCTATTGCTTCAATTTTTAAAGCTTTTAGTAATTCTTCTTTTTCACTTTCTTCTCCATCATTAATAGTAATTTTTCTTGCTACTTTTACAATTGAATGAATAAGATGAGAGTTATGCATATCTTTAATCAAAATTTTTTCACCCTTACTTGATATATATGTTTCCATAATTACAATTTAATTATTGTTGATAAAATAGCATTAACTTCCGACAAGAATACTAATTGAGCTTCTTTGGCTCTTTTAATTTTTGGTAAATATTCATCCCTCGTTACTTCAATTATATGTAAAGGATGAATAGGAATTTCCGGACGATATCCAACAAAGTATAATTTATTTAATTTTTCGTTGACTATAAAATACTGGGTTACTTGCCAAATATATTCATCAGGGACTTCGTTTTTTAACCACATTTTTACATAATTTTTACCCCCTGGACATTTAGCTTCCACTGCTTCTTCTTCTCCTATTAAACCATCTGGCGAGTTAGCTATAAGAGGATTATTTTCGTCTTCGCAAAAACCCGTCCTATCTACCTTTTTACCCGTTTCAAATTCAAACATTACTATTGCATCAGGTTCTAACCGAGTTCCTCTATTCATAGGGTTTTCGTGATTAATTTCATCTTCAACTCCCACTTCTAATCTCTTAGCTATCATTTCATAAATAGCATCATTCCGAGCTCTAAGAGTTCCCATAATAGATTTTAAAACAGTTCCTGTTATTTTACCTTTACGAAGCTGAAACCATTTTTCGGTTCTTTGTTCTATCTCATCATATTTTTTCATAGGATTTTTTAATAGATTCTTTAACTTTTATAATATCTCCGTCGCGACGTTCATCTTCAGATAAAGATAACCACTTCCATTTTAATTGTTCCGTATCTTTTGCTTCTTTTAAAGACTCAATGGTATTTTGGGTGTTATAGTTTTTTCCAATATTTGCTATCACTTCAGCATAATACATTTTATGTTGTTCTATAAAATGATCTCGCAATTGGCTAATTCTAATCAATAGCTGATCGTCTGAGGCCCCGGTCTTTTTATCTAAAGTCGCAGAGACTAATGAAATAGCCGAATTAGTAGCGTTAAAAAAAGCTATACTTAAACCTTTTCTATATTGAGCATCTCTTATTAATTTTTCGTCCATTGTAATATCTATATTTATTAATAATAATAAAAAGAATTATACCGACCTAAATTAATTCTTATTTATATTATATATTAATAAAAAAAAAGACACAACACAAGTTATGCCCCTTTTATATTATATTTATCTATATCTTTTTGTTTATTAATTATTTTATTTAACAAAGTAAAAGAAGGTGATTTTTCATAATCTTTTCTTAATTTTTTTATATCAAATTGTAATTTTCTTTTATCTAAAATAGAAGAACGAATTTTTTTTAAATCTTTCATAATATATTTATATTATATAAAATTAATTTTAATTAATCAACCTTTTCTATTAATTAAAAAGGCCTCATTTCTGGGGTCTTTTGTGTTTTTGTAACCAATTTAATGGCCGTGTGAACTTCCCTTTGGTGAACCATACTTCATTTAAGTAAAGTATAACTTCATCAGGAGTTAGATTTTCAAACAACTTGTGATAAGCCGAATGATAATCAATGGAAACAAATAAGATATTATTTATATCTTCACCACCTCTACTTCTTGAAAGTATGTGATGCTTAGTTAAAGAATTATACTTTTTGTATTTCATTAGATACCTCCTTAAGATTTACAAAGGTTACAAACAAATTGAGTTATATCAACTCTTACATTTTTACGAACTGATACAAGAGCCAGATACAACAATTTATAACTCTTAACTAGACCATCATTGGGGTGATACATTCTTCCACATACGATGCAACGATTTAATCTAACCACTACTTTTTTCATTTTAACCTCCTTTTATTTAATTATTAAAGAACTAATTTATCTAATTCCCTAAAATTCGTAGTCAAACTAATTAATTTTTAATTTATTTCGACTTTGTAACTATTTTTTTAGTTACTTTTACTAATTCATAAGCAAGTATATCATATATTATAGAGTTGAATGTTTCCTTTGAATAATCTCCATCCATTAAATCTCTGCCTCTATTCCAATTCTCACCTGCCCTCGGTTTTCTTGTTTTAACTATACATCCAAGATAACCATTCTTTGTTATAATCCCTTTTTCACTAATAGGTAATTTAGTTGATATTACATATTCATTATCTTTTGTAAAGAATTTTAAACCTAACCTTGTAAGCCCATTTTGTTCACAATTATGGTCGCATATAATAAAGTTTTCAAGTTTATTAAAGCGACAAAGTGGTTTTAACCACCCAATCATTTCTGAAAACGCTTCTGGTATTTGTGTCATATTTTTATAGCGTTTGACTACGAATTTTAAAGAACTAATTTGTTGCGAGCCAAGGAATTGAACCAAGTCTTCTTGGTTATGAGCCAAGCGTGCAACCTTTACACTTACCCGCAATAAGATTCCTATTCAAAATTTATATAAAGAATAAGAATCATATTTTGACGATATCCACAGAACACAAACTATTATATTTATTATATAATTATTTATTGATCCAGAGAGTCGTAAAAAATTTATTTTCCAATTGTTTTAGTTCCAATTTCCCACAAACCAACAGATCCTAGACCTGCTATTAATGCATTTTGTATTGCTATCCATTCTATCTTTACACTTGAGAAATATATATACACAAACATAATAATAAATGCTATCAAAATAGCTGTGACTGGAATATATCTCTTATTTATGTTTAATGTTTTTTTTGCAACTTGTGTAAGAGCAGTTACTAATGCAGATAAAAATAAAATTCCCATAATATTTTTTTTTGCTTAATGATTAATAATTTACGACCTATATATTGTATTTATCCAATATCTCTTTTGGTAATCTCTTTGACCAGCAATGCTGACTAGCTGACCAATAAGAATGTAACTTGCCTTGTTTTATAGCATCACAGAATAATTCAGTTGCAATAATTGGATCAAAAGCCATTTTATCTGTTATCTCTTTATGATAATAATCATTCCATTGAAATAATCCTCTGTCTGTACTATTGGATGCTTTATTATATAATGTTGCATTGATATTCAAACTGCTCTCACAGGTAGCTACAGACACAGACAATTGAGGTTCTATCTCTTTTATAATAGATATTCTAGATATTACACCTACTATATTGATTTTTGCCCAAGTATGTTTCCCAACCAACCCATCAACAGTTAAATGAGAAGAGATTTGAAAGTCTTTAACTGCTTGAAGTGTTAGAGGTCCGAAATCACCATCAATAACCAATTTAGACCCTGTATTATTTAATTGCTCTTGTAATGCTTTTACTATATTACCTTTACTTCCAATTTTTAATAATATTTCATTTAATTCTGGTTTCTTATCTGCTATAGGAATTAAAACAGTAACATCACCTCTATCTTCTAATAATCTTAGATAATCACCCCATGTCAAATAAAATGTTCCATTGATTCCCCATTGAGAACCCCACGAATTATAAAACCACACACGAGCATTTTCTATATCAATCTTAAATGCTTCTATTTCATGTCCACCGACTATCTTTCCAGATATTCTAACTCGTCCATCTGAGTCAGTAGCAAACATTCCACTATACCAACGAATACCTGTAATGATAGGATATTTAGTAAGAGCTTTTAGTGCATCATTAAAATTAAAAGTATGCTGATAAGATGAAATCAATCCTTGTTTTTTTAATGCCTTTGCAATTGAGAGTCCACTTGAACCTACATCTTCTGGTGGATAACCTATACCACCATCTATTTTTTCAGCGTCAGAGTAAAGTTTCAATGCACCACTATCATCAGCAGTATAATATGAGTTATCATTCTTTATAAAAGGGTTGGTATTTATATCACCAATTCCTGCGAAGCCTGTGCAAGCTCCGACTTGACCTTGATTAAGAATAGGAATAAATCTTTTATGTTCTACATCGGTAATTTTGATACCAGTTGCAGAAAACTTGTAATTAAAACTTCTGTCGTCGTGTTCAATATGACGACCTAATCTTTTATCGCTTGTTGGTATTTTTTCTTTGTATATTCCCATAATTTTATTCTATAGTACCTTCATTACTCCATTTTAGTATTTCAAATCCTTGGAATACAGAAGATCCATTTGATGAGTTTCCTCTTATTGATAATTTTACTCTATTTCCTTCAATTTGTAAAGTGTCAAAAATAGTTTCTTGCTGTGCAAGCTGTCCTATTGGTTTTATTTCAAGTCTGTTCATGTATCCTGTTCTGTATCCTATATTAGCTCCTTGCATATTTTCATGTATAACTGCCATTCTTTCTATTATTTTATTTTGGGATCTTAAGCCAGAAATATTAAGCCATCTTGTTTCCAATTCAAAATTTATAGCAGATCCATTATCTGTATTACCTGAATTAAAAGTATACACATTACCATCATTATCTCCAACTACCCTGTCTATTTTTAAGGAATTATCATAAGTATTACCAACTATAAGATTCTGAGCGTAACTATAAATTGTCCATACTTCTGCTGAAATAGTCCATCTCAAAACACAATTAGTAATTATAGTTCCATAAATAGAAACATTTCCTACAGAAAAATAAACATGGTCGTTATCATCCCAAGATGCTACTTCAGAATAATTTGCTCTTGTTATATTTTTAATGATATCATAAATTGGTCTTGATATCTCTTTTGGAGAACTTCCACTTCTCATTCTATAAATACCAGAAGGATTATGCCAATACATTCCATCTTTTGCAACTGTAATTGATTCTTGAGAATATGTTCCTGGAAATATTTGAGGATCTGGCTCTGATTCATTTATTGAAAATATTCTATAAACAGAACTGATTTTAAATACATAAAGTGCAGTTCCGAATTT
>VAPE01030750.1_pt1 | contig 12164 bp, 11 predicted proteins | sample 3393911 | NCBI WGS metagenome assembly VAPE01 (sample SAMN08290436, study PRJNA428436) | hydrothermal vent metagenome | isolation source: Deep-sea hydrothermal vent chimney | place: Atlantic Ocean: South-mid Altantic Ridge | reverse complement strand
TGGTGACACCGCTCTGCGGTGTCACCCATCCGCAGGCGCTCTGCGCCGGGAGAGGATGGAGGAGCCCGCACCAAGGCAAGGAACCGCTAGCGCTCCACCGGTACAATCGGCCGCACTTCCTCCGGCGTCGAGATTCGGCTTGGAAGCGACACCGCGACAAAGCCTGCGCCATCGAGCAGGGCATGAGGCAACCATCGGCTACTCACCGGCCGGGGGCGGCTGGTATGCGTGAGCTCGCACCGCGAAGCGGCGAAAGGCGTGACACCGCAGAGCGGTGTCACGAGGGAGGATGTCTCTGCGGTGTCACGCCTTGCGCCGTCTCCTTCCAAGACAGCCGCTGCGCCCGGCGGGCCGGGAACCAAGCATAGGCCCGGGTCAGGCGGCCCTTCCCCGACACCCATGCCGTCGCCTCCACCCCCCCACACGCCGAACAGGCCACCCTGCGCAGGGCGTGCATCAGAAACACCGGGATGCCCCCCTGGAACCACTTTCAGAGCTTCCCGTTCCTCCGCTTCTCGACCAAAATCACGGCACATTTGCCCACAAATTCTGCCGAGGAGCCCGATAGTTATCGTCGTCCGAGGCGGGTTTTACTCGGAACGGCCCGCCTTGACCGGCTCCGGTTCGGGTGTTAGCGTCTTTTATCGTATGATAAACAAGAAGGTTTCGCGATCGACGGGGCCGGGTGGCGAACAAGCCGGCGCGTGCGGGTGCGCCTGCTTTTCCTTCGAGACGCGTGATGGGGTCCCCCGCCGGGCGAATAAATTCAGCATGTCCGCCGTCTTATATGGGAACGGCGGGTTGCATGCAGCGGGGAGCCCTGGTTCGTTCGAGGGACCGGGATCTAGTCTTGTCCGGCGCCGTGATCGGACCGTGTAGCGGTTCGATTCGCAAACTCTGAGGATCCCGACCGCGGTTCGGGGTGATTCGGCCCGATCCGGCCGGGCGGTGTCTGGAAGAATTCAAAACTAATCGACAACCCATTCGGGAGGCGGAGAACCATGAAGCGAAATGTATCCCTCAGCTCGATCTTTTCCCTGGTTTTGCTGGCGGCGTTGGCCGCCGGGGCGCCGACGCCGGCGCTCGCTCAGGGCGGTGCTGCTCAGGCCGATGCCGCCATTCACGCCGCCGTGCAGGCCATGGCCAAGACCAACAAAGAGGCGCAGCTCTGGAAGAATACCGGCAAGCTGGTGAAGAAGGCAAAGGCGGCGCGCAAGGCGGGCGATTTCGCCAAGGCGTCGAAGCTCGCCAAGGAGGCGGAGATGCAGGCGCAACTCGCCTACAGCCAGTTCTTCGAGGGCAAGGCACGGTTCACCGCCGACCGGTTGCATCGGGCGGTGGGACTGACGGTCGCGCAGCGCGAGCGGCTGAAGGCGATCGACGCGCTGTTGCGCCGCCACGAGGGCTACAAGGCCTACGAAATGGCCGAACGTCTCAAGGCCGAGGTCGTGAAGGGCCATCGCGTCTACCGCGTTCAGCCCGGGGACACGCTCGGCAAGATCGCCACGCAGGAGTACGGCTCGGCGCAATATTGGCGCGAGATCTACCGGCAGAACCGTGCACGCATCTTGAATCCGAACGTGCTTCGTCCCGGCCAGAAACTGCTCATCGGGGCCAAGCTGGCCGACTGATCGCCGGCAGGGGCGGCCTCACCCGGCTACGACCCCGTCGCGCGCGGCGCGCAGGACGAGTTCGTCGAACTCCTCGGCGCTCATCAGGTCGCGCTCGGCGACCAGGTCGCGGACCGGCCGGGCGCTGTGCTCGGACTCCTTGGCGATCTCGGCGGCGGCGGCGTAGCCGATGCGTGTGTTGAGCAGGGTCGCCAGCCCCACGCTGGCGTGCAGGAATGCCCTGCAGCGCTCGCGGTCGACTTGAAGCCCCGTCAGGTTGCGGGCCGTGGCGGCGCGCACGGCGTTGGTCAGCCAGTCCATGGCGTCGAACAGCGCCGAGCCGAGCGCCGGCATCATCACGTTGAGTTCCAACTGCCCGGCCTGGGTCATGGCGCTGACCGCGGCGTCCTGACCCAGCACTTGGTAGCAGACCATATTGAGCATCTCGAACATGACCGGATTCACCTTGCCGGGCATGATGCTCGAGCCGGGCTGTACCGGCGGCAGGCGGATCTCTCCGAGGCCGGTGCGCGGCCCGGAGGCGAGCAGCCGCATGTCGTTTGCGATCCGAATCAGTTCCAGTGCGAGGTCGCGCAACGCCGAGGACAGGCGTTGGAGGTCGTGCATGGATTGCATCTGCGCGGCCGGATCCGCGGCTGGGAGGATCGCCTCGCCGGTCAGACGCGCGAGTTCGCGCGCCGCCGCCTCGGCGTAGCCGGGCGCGGTGTTCAGCCCGGTGCCTGCGGCGCTCCCCCCCAGGCCGATCTCGCACAGGGCCGGGCGAAGGCCCTCGAGGCGCATCACGCAACGGCGCAGGGTCCAGGCGTAGGCGCCGAATTCGCGGCCCAGCGTGGTCGGCACCGCGTCCTGCAGGTGCGTGCGTGCGCTCTTCACCGTGTCACGCTCGCGCACGGCGATGCGTGCGTATTCTTCCGCCATCCCGGTCACCGCCCCGCACAGTCGCGGCAGCTTGGCGAGCGCCGCGAGGCGCAGGGCGGTGGGAATGGTGTCGTTGGTGCTCTGGCCCATATTCACGTGGTCGTTGGGGTGTACCGGGGTATAGGTGCCGCGTTCGCCGCCGAGCGTCACGTTGGCGAGATTGGCGATCACCTCGTTGCTGTTCATGTTATGGCTGGTGCCGGCGCCCGCCTGGAAGCGGTCGACGACGAACTGGTCGGTGAGTTCGCCGTTGAGGATCCGGTCGCAGGCGTCGATCACCGCGGCGGCGAGTTCCGGCTTCAACCAGCCGGCTTCGCGGTTGGCCGCCGCCGCGGCGCGCTTGATACGCACGTGGGCGAGCACGAAGTCCCGGTCCGGTCCGCGGCCGCTGATCGGGAAGTTGCACACGGCGCGCGCGGTCTGGATGCCGTACCATGCCTGCGTCGGAACTTTCAGTTCGCCGAGGCTGTCTCTCTCGGTACGGGACTCGGTGTTTGTGCTCATGGGGTTCTCCGGTATCGTATCGTCCGGCTGGAGAGCGGGTTGCCGTCCACGGCGGAGGGTGAGGATCAGTGATATCGGCTCATGTGCGGACCCGCTGGGTCCTGGCGTTGCTCGGTGCTCTGTGGTTCACACCGGCGGCGCTCGCGGCACCGGTGGATTTTACCCTTCCGGGCCTGGATGGGGTAACCCATAAACTCTCGGACTATCGGGGGCGGTGGGTGGTGGTGAACTATTGGGCCACTTGGTGCCCGCCGTGCCGCGAGGAGATCCCGCAGTTGGAGCGCTTCAGCCGGCGCAACCAGGGTCGGGCGGTGGTCCTGGGGATCGACTTCGAGCACATCGGCACCGCGCAGTTGAAGCACTTCGTTAAGGCCCACGGCATCCATTACCCGATCCTGCGCATGGATCCCAAGCCGGTCACCGCCCTGGGTCCCGTATGGGGGCTTCCGACCACTTATGTCGTGGACCCCAAGGGGAAGATCGTGGGTCACCACACCGGGCCGCTGACCGATCGGATCCTCGAGGAGTTCATTCAGAGCGTCGCGCAGAGTGCCGCGCAGAAGCCGGGCGTGCGGGCAGTCAAGCGTTGACCGGCTGCATCCGTTGTCTGGTCTCCGGCAGGGTTCAGGGCGTCTGCTTCCGCTCCTCGACGCGGCGCGAGGCCCTGACGTTGGGTGTGCGCGGGTATGCCCGCAATCTGCCCGACGGGCGCGTCGAGGTCTTCGCCTGCGGGCCGCGCCAAGCGCTCGACGCCCTGTGTGAGTGGCTGTGGGTCGGATCGTCGTCCGCGCGTGTCACGGCCGTGGATTGCGAGCCGGCCGACGAGGCCGCACCGGAGGGGTTCGAGGTCCGTTAGCGTGCGCAGCAGGTCGCCGTGCGGTCCGTGGCTCATCTCGGCCATCGTGGCTTTCGGTGGCGACGTCGGCCGGGCGCGCCCGGCCCTACCGTGAATCGCCGACTTCGTGGGACACCCGCAGGGCACGCGGTCGCCGGCTATTGGCGATACCAGCGCCGGCTGAGCAGATTCAGTACCCGATCCGGATACCAGCGTTTGCCCGCGCTCCCGTTGTAGCGGGCGAGCGCGCGGCGTAGATTGCCGTGCTCCTTCTTCCGATAGTACGCCAGGATCGTGCAGCCCAGGCGCAGGTTGGTCCGGATGTCGAACAGACTGTCGTCGGGGCGGCCGATGTCCTTGAGCCAGAACGGCATCACCTGCATCAGGCCCAGGGCGCCGGTGTCGGAGATGGCGTAGGGATTGAAATCGCTCTCCACCTGGATCAGTGCCAGGACCAGTCCGGGGAACAGGCCGGCCCGGATCGCTTCGTAATGTACCGCCTTGAGGATCGTCAAGCGCTGTTCCGGGTTCGGAACACGGTCGCGGAGGCGATTGGACATGTCGAGCAGCCAGACCTCGGCGTCGAAGCGGTCGCGGAAACCGCGCGGATCGCGGATCGCCTTGCGCAGGAGCGCGAGCAGCTCGGGGTCCGGGGGCGGTGCCGCTCGCGCCGTAGCTCCCGCAAGGGCCGCGGCGGCGAACGGAAGCAGCAGAAACCGGCGTCGGCGCATGATCGGTGGTCCCGGATCGGTACGGCATCGGGCGTGCACCGTCCACGGGGCGTCGCGCCGGGGCGGCCTCTCTTCAATCGGCCGCGGCGAGACGCTCCTTTAGAAATGCGAGCAGCGTCGCGCGCGGCAGGTCGCGGCTCTCGGCATCGCCGCGACCGCGATATTCGACGATGCCCGCGTCCAGGCCACGCTCGCTGAGCACTACCCGGTGCGGGATGCCGATCAGTTCCAGATCGGCGAACATCACCCCCGGACGCACCGCCCGGTCGTCGAAAAGGACGTCGAGGCCCGCATCGCGCAACTCGCCGTAGAGCGCCTCCGCGGCCTCCCGCAGCCGGACCGACTTGTGCATGTGGATCGGCGCCAGCGCGACCTGGAAGGGCGCGATGGGTTCCGGCCAGCGGATGCCGCGTTCGTCGTGGTGCTGCTCGATGGCGGCGGCCACCACCCGCGAGACCCCGATTCCGTAGCAGCCCATGGTCAGGACCACCGAGCGCCCGGTCTCATTGAGCACGGTGGCGTTCATGGCGGTGCTGTACTTGTCGCCGAGCTGAAAGATATGCCCGACCTCGATGCCGCGGACGATGGACAGGGTGCCGCCGCCTTCGGGGCTGGGGTCGCCGTCGACCACGTTGCGCAGGTCCGCGGTACGCGGCTCGGGCAGGTCGCGGCCCCAGTTCACGCCCGTGAGGTGCCGGCCGTCGCGATTGGCGCCGGTCACGAAGTCCGCGAGATGGGCGGCCGCGTGGTCGGCGATCACCGGGATCCGCTCTTGCCGGTCGTCGAGTCCCACCGGCCCGATCGAGCCCGGACCGCAGCCGAGTGCCTCGCGGATCCGTTCCTCGGAGGCGAACACCAGCGGCGTCTCGATTTCCTCGAGCCGTTCCGCCTTGGCGACGTTGAGTTGATGATCGCCGCGCAGCACCAGTGCCGCCAGCCCTCCGTCGCGGGCATGTACGATGAGCGTCTTCAGACAGCGCTGCGGGGGCACGTTCAGGAACTCGCTCACCGCCTCGATGCTGTGCCGCCCCGGGGTCTCGACCTCCTGCAGCATCGCCCCCGGCTGCGGGCGCGGTCCCGCCGGTGGAGCGGCCGGCGCCATCTCCACGTTCGCGGCGTAGTCGCCGGCGCTGGAGACGGCGATGGCGTCCTCGCCGGAGTCCGCCAGCACGTGGAATTCGTGGGAGAGGCTGCCGCCGATGCTCCCCGTGGCGGCATGCACCGCCCGGAAGGTCAGGCCCAGACGGGTGAAGATGCGGCTGTAGGCTTCGTGCATCCGCGCGTAGGTCCGCTGCAACGACGCCTCGTCGAGGTGGAAGGAGTAGGCGTCCTTCATCAGGAACTCGCGCGCGCGCATCACGCCGAAGCGCGGCCGGATCTCGTCGCGGAATTTGGTCTGGATCTGGTAGTAGGTGACCGGGAGCTGCTTGTAGCTGCGGATCTCACGGCGCACCAGATCCGTGATGACCTCCTCGTGCGTGGGCCCGAAGCAGAACTCGCGGTCGTGGCGGTCGTGCAGGCGCAGCAACTCCGGTCCGTACTGCTCCCAGCGCCCCGACTCACGCCACAACTCGGCCGGCTGCACGACCGGCATCAGGAGTTCCAGCGCCCCGGCGCGATCCATTTCCTCGCGCACCACGGTCTCGACCTTGCGCAGCACCCGCAGCCCCAGCGGCAACCATGCGTAGAGACCCGCGGCGAGTTTGCGGATCATGCCCGCGCGCAGCATAAGCCGGTGGCTGGCGATCTCGGCCTCCGCCGGTACTTCACGTGCGGTCTGTAAGGGAAATTCGGATACGCGCATGGCCTCGCTCGCCGTTATGGTTCAGTCAGGAGGTGACTATTTGATTTTTAAGTGCCCCGGCCAGGATTCGAACCTGGGACCTTCCCCTTAGGAGGGGGATGCTCTATCCAGCTGAGCTACCGAGGCCCGGTGGCGGTCGCGCCTGTCTGTGCTCCGCATGCAGACAGGGCGCTCGCGGTGGGAGCGGGCCTATGGTACCGGCTTGCGCGCGGGAACCAAAGCGCCGAATCGGTCCGATTCGGCGCGAGCGGTGGGATCGATCCGTGCCGGCGCCCTCAACCGAACCAGAAGGAGGCGTCCCTGCGCAGGAACTCCTCGGCCGGCAGGTAATGGGAGCCGTCGCAGGAGAAGGTCAGGCGCACGAGGCCGTTCATGATGTTGAGCGATGCCGAGCGCAGGTAGATGGTCTCGTCGGCCCGGCGCAGGGCCTTGAGTTGTTCCAGCACGGGATGTACCAATTCGGGCGGAAGGGTCGCTTCCTCCGGATAGGGTCGCTTGGGATACGGCAGGCACATCGTCGGATCGATCAATTCGGCGAGGGTGTGCAGCCGGTAGTGATACGGATCATCGTACAGCCATAGTACCGCCCGCGAACTGGACAGGTGGAGCTTGCTGTGAAACACCCCGTGTTCGCGCACCAGCACGTCGAGCAGCGTGATCACCGTGTCTGTGTGTTCGTCCATGACACTGGGAATACGGCGTTGCTGGAACACCATTTCGCGGATCACCGGGTCTCCCCGGTATTGGTGCCAATCGGTGTGCAGCGCGGTAGTGACCGGTGCCGGCGGGAGTTCCTTGACGTCGAAGTCGGCCGCCACGAAGCCCAGCGGTCCGGTGGCGGAATGAACCGCCTGCAGGGCGGTAATGCACGGTGAGATCCCGTTGCGGCCGGTATAGGGATGGGACAGACCGAAGCCGCGAAACGGCAGGGCGCCTGCGAGATAGGGACGCGTGGAGAGGTCCTGGCCGCGGCGTGCGGGATCCACACCTTCGTGCGAGACGTTCGCCGACACCTGGGTGCCGGCGCTGTTGAGGGCGTAGAGCACGCAGCAGTGCGGCAGCAGGGGCAGGGTGTCCACCAACGACTGATCGAGCCGTCCGGATTCGCCCCATGCCAGTGCGCAGCGTCCGGCGAGGTCCGCCATGGGCCGCTCAAGCCGTTCGGCGAGGGCCGTCTTGCGCAGGAAAATCGTGTCATTGAACCATGCCATGGTCGCTACTCTCCTTGAAATGAGGGGGTCATCCGCAATGGTCCCGGGCGGGGCGTTGCGCGGGACGGGAACGGCGCCCGGCGCGGGGGCGTTGCATCGGCGATCCGCCGGTGCGGGAAGAACGATCGTCGCCGATTGCCCGAGGTTTCCGGGGACCCGGCTCGAAGTATAGCGTCGCACGGGTGACCGTTGGATGACGGGGAGTGTCGGGCGTCGTGCCCGGACGACACCCCGCATCGACTCCTGTAGGAACCTGAATCGCAACCGGTTACGCCGGGTGCGGGGGCGTGCGTCGCAGGTTCAGCGGTCGGATTTTGCGTCGAGACCGTCCGCGCCGTTTGGTGCCAGCCCGCTCAACAGGTAATCCATGAGCAAGGCACTGTAGCGTTCCGGGTCGACGGCGAAGGTCGCCGTCTTCATGTGGATCAGCACGCTGCGTGCGAGGAAGAAGAACACATCCGCGCCGAGCAGCAGTGCGGCCACCACCGCCGGGTCGGCCTCGCGGCGCAATTCGCCGTGGTGCTGCCCTTCGCGGATCACCTGCACCAACCCGGCGAAGTCTTCGTCGAATACCTGTTCGGCCAGTTCCGGTCCGCGGCGCGGTCCGTTCTCCACGACCTCGCGCAGGATGAGGCGCGAGACGTCTTCCTGTTCAAGCAGGTGCAGCAGATGGGCGCGCGCCGCGTGCCGGATGCGCTCCCCGAAGGCCCCGTCGCCCGCCATCCGCTCGCGCCATACCTGCGTGGATGCACCGCAGGCGCGCCGCAGCACCGCCAGATACAGACGGTCCTTGGTCTTGAAGTGATGAAAGACGTTGGCCTTGCTGACGCCCGCACGTGCGGCAATGGCGCTGACCGGAACCGCGTTGTAGCCGCGCTCGGCAAACAGTGCCTCGGCGGCGGCGAGGATCGACCGGGCGCTATTGGTGCGGGCGGGCGGGATGGGGCCGCGTTGCGGCAGGTTCATGGGTCCTCCGGCGGATACCCGATTCCGAATGCTGACCGCCCGGTCAGTTTAGTGTACGAACCCGCCTCTGGCAAGTACCGGCCCCGTGCCGCGGCACGGGAGTTCGGCTACCATTGCGCACGGCCGGGGAACCGGCGGCGTCGGCCTCGGCCGCGGTCGTCCCCGCGCCGGCGGCGCATTACCGGCGACCCTCTGTAAAACCAAAGGAAAACTCATGTCGCATGTGCGCCTGGATGCCCCGGTACGCGCCGCACGTGCGCTGTTCGGTGCGCCGAACCGCTGGGACTTGGTGGCGATCCCGCTGGTGCTCGGGCTGCTGTTCCTCCTCTCCTGGGGGACGCGCCAGATGGCGGTCCCCTACCACCTGGGCGAGGCGCTGCCGCTCTCCCTGGATCCACGCCATCTCCCCTACTACGCGCTGCGCACCACCCTGCGCATGGTGGCGGCCATGGTGCTCTCGCTGCTGTTCACCTTCACCTATGCGACATTCGCCGCCAAGAACCGTCGCGCCGAGGCGCTTCTGATTCCGATCCTGGACGTGCTGCAGTCGGTACCGATCCTGGGGTTTCTGTCGATCACGGTGGTCGGCTTCATCCACCTGTTCCACGGCAGCCTTCTGGGACCCGAGGCGGCGGCGGTGTTCGCGATCTTCACCTCGCAGGCCTGGAACATGGCATTCAGCTTCTACCATTCCCTGAAGATGGTGCCCAAGGATCTGTCCCAGGCCGCGCACCTGTTCCGGCTCTCCTCGTGGCAGCGCTTCTGGAAGCTGGAAGTCCCGTTCGCGCTGCCCTCGCTGGTATGGAACGCCATGATGTCCGCTTCCGGCGGCTGGTTCTTCGTGGTCGCCTCGGAGGCCATCAGCGTCTCCGGGCATCACATCTTCCTCCCCGGTGTCGGCTCCTATATCGCCCTGGCGATCGAGCACAAGGACCTGACCGCGATCGGCTATGCGATCGCGGCGATGTTCGTGGTGATCTTCCTCTACGATCAGTTGCTGTTCCGCCCGCTGGTGGCCTGGTCGGAGCGTTTTCGTTTCGAGGCGTTGGCGAGCGATACGCCCTCCGAGTCCTGGGTGCTGACCCTGTTGCGGCGTGCCGAGGTGATGCGCCGAGTGGTGCGGATCCCGGCCCTGATCCGGCGGCGGTTGGTCCCGGTGATCCCGGTGCTCCCGCGGCGTGCCGAATCGGCCCCGCTGGTATTGCTGCGCCACTTCATCCGCCGCGAGGAGCGATGGTTGGCGCGGTTGTGGCGTTACGGACTGATCGTCGCGGTCAGCGCCTTGAGCATCGGTTTCGCCCGGTATGTGACGGCGGCGGTGAGCTACCGGGAGATAGGGGAGGTCTTCCTGTACGGGGCGGCGACGGCCGCGCGCGTCGTAGTGCTGGTCGCGCTGGCTTCGCTGATTTGGGTGCCGGTCGGTGTGTGGGTCGGTGAGCGCCCGCGCGTGGCCCGGGCGGTGCAGCCGCTGGCGCAGTTCCTCGCCGCATTCCCGGCGAACCTGCTGTTCCCGCTCGCGGTGATGGGTATCGTGCACTACCATCTCAACGTGCAGATCTGGCTGAGCCCGCTGATGATCCTCGGCACGCAGTGGTACATACTGTTCAACGTTATTGCCGGGGCGTCGCTGCTGCCGGGGGACCTGCGCGAGATCGCGCGCAATCTCGGTCTCGGGCGCTGGCAGCGGTGGCGGCGACTGATCCTGCCGGCGATCTTCCCGGCTTTCGTGACGGGTGGATTGACCGCCTTTGGCGGTGCGTGGAATGCCAGCGTGGTGGCGGAGGTGGTCAACTGGGGCAACACGCAGCTCACGGCCACGGGCCTTGGCGCCTACATTGCGCAGCAGACCGCTGCGGGGGATCATCCGCGTGTCGCGCTGGGGATCGCCGTGATGAGTCTCTACGTGCTTGCCTTTAACCGCTTCGTCTGGCGGCGCCTGCACCGCTACGCCGAAGAACGATTCAGTCTGGGCGGATGATCACGATGAACGAATCACATCCCACGCCCCTGTTGGAGCTGCGCGGGGTCGGCCAATCCTACCCGGCCGCCGAGTCGGGCGTCCGCGTGAAGATCCTGGAGGATATCAACCTCGCGGTGCAGGAAGGGGAGATCGTCGCGATCCTCGGTCGCTCGGGGTGCGGAAAGTCGACCCTGCTGCGCATCATGTGCGGACTGGTCGAACCGAGCGCGGGCACGGTCCTCTACCGTGGTAGGCCGGTCACCGGGCCGGCGGCCGGGATCAGCATGGTGTTTCAGAGCTTCGCACTGTTCCCGTGGCTTACCGTGCTGCAGAACGTGACCCTCGGCCTGGAGGCGCGGGGCGTGGAGGTGGGAGAACGCAACCGGCGCGCCGACGAAGTCATCGAGATGATCGGGTTGAGCGGCTACGAATCCGCGTACCCGAAGGAGTTGAGCGGCGGGATGCGTCAGCGCGTGGGCTTTGCCCGTGCGCTGGTGGTCGATCCCGATGTGCTGCTGATGGACGAGGCGTTCTCCGCCCTGGATGTGCCGACCGCGGAGTCGCTGCGCGCCGACCTGCTCGATCTGTGGAGCGAACGCCTGATCCCCACTCAGGCCATCGTGATGGTCTCCCACAGCATCGAGGAGGCCCTGTTCCTTGCCGATCGCGTGTTGGTGTTCGACAGCAACCCGGGGCGCGTGAAGGACGAGGTGCGGGTCACGCTCAAGCACCCCCGGGACCGGGAGTCGGCCTCGTTTCGCGCGCTCGTGGAGCGGATCTACGGCATCATGACTACGGCCGCGGCGGGCTCCACCGGCGGCGCCGTCCACGGAGGCCGCGTGGGCCTCGCCTATCGGCTGCCCGAAGTCAGCGTGGCGCAGGTGTCCGGTGTCCTGGAACAGCTCGATCAATCCGGTGATCACGGCGGTGCGGAGCTCTCGGAACTCGCCGAGGAGATGCATCTGGATCTGGACACGCTGTTCGCCATCGTCGATGCCCTCGAACTGCTCGGCCTCGCGCATGTGGCCGAGCGCCGCATTCGCATGACGCGGCTCGGCAAGGTCTTCGTAGACGGTGATCAGCAGCAGCGCAGGCGCATCTTCGCCGAGCATCTGGTGCGCCGGGTGCCGCTCGTGGCGCACATCCTGCGGGTGCTCGACGAGCGTCCCCAGCGCCGCGCCCCCGAGGAACGCTTTCTGCGCGAGTTGGAGGACCGCCTCAGCGAACAGGAGTCCGAGCGCGTGCTCTCGGTGGTGATCCAGTGGGCGCGTTACGCCGAGCTGCTGGATTACGATTACGACGCCGGTGTGCTGAGCATGGAAGCCCCGGACGTGCAGCCGGGCGCATGAGATCACGGAATGGTGCTAAAAAAATAACCTGATTAGTGCTCATCTTCAGCCAGCCTAAGCCAGGCTTCGGTCCGTTTCCCGGTGCAGGATGCAGCGCGGAGGAGTCGGGAGAAGATAGTCGAGAGGTCAAAACGGCGGTTGAAGCGGTATTGCGCTTCGGTTCCATAGTGTGCCAAAAACAGGCTCAAGCTCATCCCAGGCTGAAATTGAATCCGGTTCATCTTGGCCATCGCCGCTCTCCACTTGGACTATGGC
>VAPE01006942.1_pt1 | contig 12178 bp, 11 predicted proteins | sample 3393911 | NCBI WGS metagenome assembly VAPE01 (sample SAMN08290436, study PRJNA428436) | hydrothermal vent metagenome | isolation source: Deep-sea hydrothermal vent chimney | place: Atlantic Ocean: South-mid Altantic Ridge | reverse complement strand
TGATAGGAGTTTTACATATAGCTTTATCATTTTTAAGATATCTTTTTAAAAATTACTCTGGATTGGGTTGGGTTATATTTATGATTGGAGGTTATTTGTTTTTTCCTCAAATTTTGAACGCAACTTCTTTGATTCATTTTTTAAATATTTTAGATAAACCGCTTTGCTTCTTTCTTGGAAAGATTTTACTTTTTTCAGGAATTGTAATAGCAGTTATTTTAGCAATTATTCAAAAAAGATTAAAAGGTATAATAGAGATTACATCAGTTATTAGTGTCTTTGCAGATGTTATGTCTTATCTTCGATTGTATGCTTTGGGGCTTGCTGGGATGATTATGGCAACAACTTTAAATGATTTGGGTATAAGCATGGGATTAGGTCTTGGATTTTTAGTAATAATAATAGGTCAAGCTGTAAATATTGTATTGGCTATTATGAGTGGAATTATACATGGGCTTCGTTTAAATTTTATCGAATGGTATCACTATTCATTTGAAGGAGATGGAAAGTTATTTAATCCTTTAAGATTATTAAAATAAAAAAATATGAGGGGTTTTTATGGATTTTACAATGTTTGGACCAGGAATTGTTTTAGGTCTTGGTTGTCTAGGAAGTGCAATAGGTTGCGGAATTGCTGGTATGGCATCTCACGGAGTTATGACTCATGTCGACGAGGGACATGGTAAATTTATTGGTCTTAGTGCTATGCCATCTTCTCAATCTATTTATGGGTTTGTTTTAATGATTTTAATGAGAAATGCTTTGAAAGCTGGAACGGTCTCTGCTATGTCTGCAGTAGGTATTGCTCTTTTTGCAGGTCTTGCTATTATGACATCCGCAATATATCAAGGAAAGGCTGCTGCGACAGCAATTCAAGCATCAGCAAAGCAACCAGCGATTTTTGGTAAAAGCGCAGCAGCTTTAGGTATTATTGAATCTTTTGCGCTTTTTGCATTTGTTTTCTCTCTTTTATTAATTTTATAAAAAAAAAGAGCCTTTTCTAAAAAAAATTATATTTTTTTTTAAATATATTTTTTATATTTAAAATTGGATTGAGGTTTTATGAGAAAAGAAAAAGATAGTTTAGGAGAAGTTGAAGTTGAAAATGACAAACTCTGGGGAGCTAGCACTCAAAGAAATCTAAATAATTTCTCCATAGGTAAGGAAAAAATTCCACTCGATATCATATATGGATTTTCAATAGTCAAAAAAGCTGCTGCGATAGCAAATTTTAAATTAAATCTTTTATCCAAAGAAAAAAAAGATCTTATCGTTTTTGCTTGCAATGAAATTTTAGATAAAAAATATGATGAGCATTTTCCTCTTTTAATTTGGCAAACAGGATCTGGTACACCTACTCATATGAATGTAAATGAGGTCATCTCAAATATAGCTGCTTTGAAGACAAATAAGCCTTTAGGTTCAAAAAAACCTCTACATCCAAATGATGATGTAAATATGGCTCAATCAACTAATGATACTTTTCCTTCAGCTATTCACATAGCTTCTTATTTGGCTGTAAAAAACAAACTTTTACCTGCATTAAAAGAATTAAAAAAAGGTTTTGATGATAAAGCTACAGAGTTTAAAGATATCATTAAAGTTGGTAGAACTCATACCATGGATGCTGTTCCTATGACTTTAGGGCAAGAATTTTCAGCTTTTTCTGCTTTTATTAAAGAGGGAATAGAAAATATTAAATTTGGTATGCAAAAATTTTTGAAAATCCCTCTTGGTGCTACTGCTGTAGGAACAGGAATAAATGCTCATAAAGATTATCAAAAAATTGCGATAGATGAAATAGCTTCTATGACAAAAGAAAAGTTTTGTCCTGCAGATAATCTTTTTCAATCTTTATCATCTTCAGAGGCTGTAGGTAATATGAGCTCGGCTTTGAAAAATTTAGCTGTCTCTCTTTTTAAAATAGCTAATGATATAACTTTTTTGGCTTCAGGTCCTAGATGTGGAATTGGTGAGATAATATTACCTGCTAATGAACCTGGATCTTCTATCATGCCAGGTAAAATAAATCCAGCTCAATGTGAATCTGTAAAATTAGTTGCTATGCAAGTTATGGCAAATGATAATATGATAGCAATGGCGAATGCTTCGGGAAATTTTCAGTTAAATGTACTTCGGACTGTTAAAGTTTATAATTTACTTCAATCTATTGAACTAATCGTTGATGTGTCTTATAGCTTTTTAAATCATTGCTTAAAAGGAATAAAACCAAATCTTCAAAGAATAAAGCAAAATTTAGATCAAAATTTAATGCTTGCAACACCTTTGATGAAATCGATTGGTTATGATAAAGCATCTAAGATAGTATTTAAAGCTTATAAAGAGAATAAAACTTTGAAACAAGCTGCAATTGAGCTTGATATGTTAGATGATAAAACATTTGATGAAATTGTAAATCCAAAAAAGATGTTGCAACCGTATGAATGACATAGCTACTTATATTGATCATACATTTTTAAAAGAAAAAGCAACAAAAAAAGATATCGAAAAAGCTGCAGATGAAGCTGTCGAATATGGTTTTAAAGCTGTATGTGTTTTTCCTAAATTTTTACCAATTCTTGTTAGAAAATTGCATAATAAAAAACCTCTTCCCATCACGGTTGTAGACTTTCCTTTTGGAGCAAAATCACCCCATCAAAAGGCGATAGATGCTAAAAAGGCAATAGATTTAGGTGCTAAAGAAGTTGATATGGTAATGGACTTTATGGCTCTTAAAGATAGAAATTTTCAAAAGGTTTTCGATGGTATTAAAGCTGTTGTCGATATAGCCAAAAATATTGTGGTAAAAGTTATTTTGGAGACTTGCTATTTAAATCCTTTGGAATTAGCCTCCGCTTGCACGATAGCAAAGTTGGCAAAAGCTAAGTTTGTAAAGACATCTACCGGCTTTGCAAAAGCGGGAGCTACAACTCAAGATGTAGTTTTAATGAAAAGCATTGTTGGAAAAGATCTAGGTGTAAAAGCATCAGGAGGTATAAAAACTTTGCAAGATGCTAAACTTTTTATCGAAGCTGGAGCTACAAGAATTGGAACATCTGCATCAGTTCAATTAATAAAAGAAAAGATATAGTAAAGAAAAGCATAGTGAAACATTTTGAAAAATTAATTTATACTCAAATTTAAAATAGTAGCAATTAATTTTTTGAGTTTTTTCGATATATAATTTTTTTAAGAATTTATTCTAAACCCAATTTTTGTTAAAAGAAATCTAACAACTAAGATAGGATGCAAAGCAAAATTTTTTAATAAAGTTAAATAGTTTACAGATTTTAATTTTCTTTGAATCATTTTTTTTTCATCTCTATATGAATCTTGTATCCACTCAGGATAAGGAGGTGGAAGCAGCTTTGGTAGATTGTGTATATCGAAAAATTTTATATCTTTAGTTTCAGCTGAAAGAGTTTTTTTTCCACAGATAATTTCGCATTCAAATAAATGGGTAAGTTTGCAAAGTTTATTTAAAGGAAAGTATATTCCTACTTTTTTTCTAATCTTTGTTTTATATCCCGTCTCTTCTAATACTTCTCTAACTATTGCTTCTTCAAAAGTTTCATTATCTTCAATTCCTCCTCCAGGAAGAGTCCAAACAGGAACATCTCTTCTTTTTACGAGAAGTACTTTTTTTCTATCTTTTGAAAATATCGAACTGATAACTGATTGATCTTTTTTTTTCATATGAAAAATCTAAAATTGATATTTCTTAAAAAAAATGTTAGCCTTGTTAGGGTAAAAATGCAACCTAGTATTTCATTTTGGTAATTTATAAATATTTAGTTTTATTTATCTTAATTTTTTTTAGTTCTTGTTATAAAAATTATCTATATGTTCAACATGAAAAAATGGATAGAACATATCTAGCGTCAACTCATGTAAATACTCCAGATCCTAGACAAAAACATCCTCCTGAGGGTCAAACTTTATCGATTGCATGGGATTTTCCTTTATCTGTTTTTAGAGAAAATCTAGATATGGTAATAACAGTGAGATTTTGGGATAATAAGCAGTCAGTATTTTCTAAAAAGATAAAAAGAAAAAGAGGATATAAAGTTTTTAGGTTTCAAGACGATACTATAGATAAATCTAAAAAAATATTAACCTATAAAATAGATGTTTTTAATGAAGATGGATGTTTGGTCGATCAATGGAAACATCAGTTTTGGAAAGAACTTATTGAAATCAATAAAGAAGAAGATATCAAAATATTAGAGGATTTTGATGATAACCGAATTTATTGAATCGATTTTATATCGAAAAAACTTGAAAAATCGATAAAAAATTTTCAAGGCTGCAGTTAAACCTTTCTTTTACTAGCCCATTTTTGAATTTATTTGAGTTATATAAACATTTTTTTAGTATTTGAGATAATTGCGAAATAGCTAATTTTTATTTTCGCTTATAACTCTTTTAAACATTTCTCAATCATTTTAAGATTTGCTAGATAATTTTGAGCTATTGTAAAAGTAAATTCAAAAATAGGATAAAAATTTTATTTTGAATTTTTTTTATCGATTTTTCAAGTTATTTCGATAAAAAAAAGCTATGAAAAGCAAATATGATTGAGTTTTTCATCTGCTTTTAAAATTAAATCTTTTGTTTTTTCAAAATCTATGCATGGATCTGTTATAGATTTACCAAATCTAAGATTCAAAGGATTTAAATTTTGTTTTCCTTCTTTTAAATTACTCTCCAACATAATCCCTATTATTGGAAAATTTTTTTCTTTGATTAAATGTAAAATATCTTGAAAAGCTATTATTTGATTTTGATGATTGTATTTACTGTTACCATGGGCGCAATCTATGATGATAGGGAAATTTTGTTTTTTTTCTTTCATCAATTCTACTGTTTTAGCTATAGACTTTTCATCGTAGTTAATAGATGTTTTAGAGCCTCTAAGAACTATATGTGTAAATTTATTGCCATCTGATATAATTTGAGAGATTTTTCCGTCATTGTCTATCGATATAAAGTTTTGTTTGCTTTTAGAGATAATAGCACCATTTATTGCAATGTTTATATCGCCATCTAAAGCATTTTTAAATCCTATTGGTATTTTTAAAGATGAGACAAAGTGGCGATGAAGTTGAGAAGCACTTGTTCTTGCTCCAATAAAGCCCCAAGTAATTAAATCGTCAAAGAAGTTAAAAACATTGGGATCTACAATCTCTGTTGCTATTGGAACTTTCATTTTAGTTAATTTTATTAAAAGTCTTCTTGTTTTGATAAGTCCATTTTCTATATTAAAAGAATTGTCTAGATCAGGATCATATAAAAAACCTTTCCAAGAATTTTCAGATCTGGATTTTTCATAAAATACCCTCATTATTAAAAATATATTTTTTAAAACTTTTTGAAGTTTTTTTAACTTTTCAGCATATAAAAGAGCTTCTTTTTCTAAGTGAATAGAACATGGGCCCGCAAAGATAATCAGTTTATTTAAATGTTTGTTATAAAAAATGCTTTTATAGATATTTTTTATGTGATCTAAAAATTTTAGATTGTCACTTTTTAATGGGAATTTTTGTTTTAGTTCTTTATATGTAGGAAAGTTTTTTTTTTGCATACTTAAAATTTTGTTTTAAAGCTAAAAACCCTTTCTTGGTTTTATATTTTATGTTTGCTAAACTAAATGAGTTTATCATTAGCTTGGGTATTTTTCAAAGCTAAGGAGCTTTGTTTTTTGATAAAATTTGAAAATGTATCAAAAATTTATTCTAAAAGTTCTATAGGTGTAGATAACATCAGTTTGGAAATTAAAAAAGGAGAGACTCTAGTTCTTTTGGGCACTTCTGGCTCTGGTAAAACTACTACTATGAGAATGATTAATAAATTAGAGACTCCAACTTCAGGAGATATATATATCGATGGTAAGAATATTAAAGATATAGATCCAATAGCGCTTAGACGAAAAATAGGCTATGCAATTCAATATGTTGGTCTTTTTAATCATATGAGTGTTTTTGAAAATATTTCTATAGTTCCAAAATTACTCAAATGGGATAAAGATAGAATAAAAAAAAGAGTAGATGATCTTTTAAATATTTTTGGATTTGATTCAGATGAATATAAAAATAGATATCCAGCTCAATTAAGTGGAGGAGAAAAACAAAGAATTGGAGTGCTTCGTGCTATAGCTGCAGATCCTCCAATCATTTTGATGGATGAACCTTTTGGATCTTTAGATCCAATTACGAGAGAACAAGTTCAAAATGAATTTATAGAATTAGAATCAGATATAAAAAAAACTGTAGTATTTGTAACTCACGATGTTTTTGAAGCTATAAAAATGGCAGATAGAATAGCTTTAATGGATAGAGGTAAAATACTTCAAATAGCAACTCCAAAAGATCTTGTAAATTTTCCTAAAAATGAGTTAATAAAACAATTTTTAGGAAGGCATAAATTTCAATTGAGTTTGATGACAACAACGATTCAAGAACTTTTTATCAAAACGAAAGTAAAAAAGTATGATTTTTTTGAAGAAAAAAATAAATTAACTCCTAGATGCTCAATAATCGAGGCTTTAGATTTTTTTAAAGAAACAAAAAAGTCAACTCTAGCTATTTTTGATAAAAAAGATTTTTTAGGATATTTAGATAAACGAGATTTATTAAATTTTATCTCGAATCTTTTAAAAGAAAAATAAAAAAAATTATGAATATAGCAAACCTTTTCAATTCTTATATTTTTTTTAAAGCTTTTCAGCATATGCAGCTGAGTTTGTATTCGCTATTTTTAGCTATAATAATAGCCTTGCCTTTAGGTATTTTGTTAGCTAAAAGTAGACATTATAAAATAGCAGCTTTTATTTTGAAGATAACATCTGTTTTGCAAACAATTCCAGCTTTGGCTTTGATTGCTTTAGTAGTTACCATTTTAGTGCTTTTGAGAAAGATTGTTTTTCTGCCTGCCACGGGTTTTTTACCAGCAATAATAGTGCTTAGCTCATATGCTTTGCTTCCTATTTTAGCAAATACTTATTCGGGAATAAAAGATGTAAACCCAACGATGATAGATATAGCTAAAGGAATGGGTATGACATCCAAACAAATACTTTTTTTAGTTCAATTGCCTTTAGCTATAAGTGTTATTATAACAGGGATTAGGATATCGCTTGTTTGGACTATAGGGATGGCGACATTGACCTCTCTTATTGGTTCTGGAGGGCTCGGTGATCTTATCATGCAAGGGCTGAGATCTATGCAGATAGATCTAATAATAGCGGGAACTATTCCATCAGCTATTTTAGCTATTTTTTTTGATTGGCTCTTAGAAAGACTTGGAAGATGGCTCAATTATCAACCTAAATGATTTTTATGACAATTTTAAAAAAGCGTTTTTTTATTTTATTAACATATATATTTTTAGTTGTTTTTGCTTTTCTTTTTATAGATTTTTATAATAAAGAGTTAAAATTGAATACTTTAGTTGTAGGATCTAAAAACTGTACGGAAAATCAAATTTTAGCTGAGATTATAGCAATTTTAATCGAAAAAAATACTAACATACAAGTTAAAAAAAAATTAAATTTAGAAGGAACATTGATTTGTTTTGAAGCTTTGAAATCTAAAGAAATCGATATATATCCAGAATATAGCGGAAGTGCAATTTTCGCTATTTTAAAAGAAAAGATTTCCAAAAAAGAAAATTCTTTATTTGAATACCTTAAAAAAACTTTTTTAGAAAAATTTGATATAAAATGGTTAAATCCTTTTGGTTTTGAAAATAAATATGTTTTATGTATGAAAAGTAAAAAAGCTAAAAAATGCAATATTTTTAATTTGAGTGATTTGAAAAATTATATTGAAAAGAAAAGTTTAAATATTGCTTTTGATCCTGAGTTTTCAATAAGACAAGAGATGAATGCTATAAAAAATAGTTATAACTTAGATTTAAAATATAAAATCATCGATCAATCGCTTCTTTACTTTTCTATTCATTCAAATGTAGTCGATGTCATAAATGGTTTTTCAACAGATAGTAAAATTACAAAATATGATCTTTTGATTTTAAAAGATGATAAAAAAGCTTTGCCATCATATATTGCAGCTCCAATTATTAGAAAAGATATATTAAAAAAATATCCAAAAATAAAGAATGAATTGAAAAAGTTAGATGGAAAAATAACTGATAAAAAAATAAAAAGTATGATTTATCTTGCGGATGAAAAAAAACAAAAGATATATAATGTAGCTTATGAGTTTTTAAAATCGGAAAATTTAATATAAATATGAAAGATTTAATACAGATTTGTGAAAAGATAGATTTTTACCTTTGGAATAGTTTTTTAATCTATCTTTTTTTGATCGTTGGTATTTTTTTGACGATCAAATTAAGAGGAATGCAAATAAAATATCTTTTTATCTCTTTAAAGTTTGCATTTTTTCGAAGTGATAAAAAAGCAAAAGGAGATATTTCTCAGTTTCAAGCGCTTATGACAGCTCTTGCTGCAACCATAGGTATTGGAAGTATAGCTGGTATGGCAACGGCAATCATAGCAGGAGGATTTGGAGCAATTTTTTGGATGTGGGTTGTTGCCTTTATTGGTATGGTAACCAAATATGCTGAAGCTTTGCTTGCTGTGAAATATAGAGTTTTAGATAAAAACAACCAGATGGCCGGTGGACCAATGTATTATATTCACAGAGCTTTAAATCTAAAATGGCTTGGAGTTTTGTTTGCTATTTTTGGGATGTTAGCTTCTTTTGCAGGAGGTAATTTGATTCAATCACAATCGATATCTGATGCTCTTTTTGAATTGGTCAAACTTCCTCATTTTATTTGTGGTACAATTATGGCCATTTTTGTAGCTGTAGTTATTTTGGGTGGTATCAAATCTCTTGGAAGAGTAAATGCTTTTTTAGTTCCCATCATGGCTTTAACTTATATAATTGGGGGTCTTATCATTATAGTGATAAATTACTCACATATTTTAAATGGTCTTACTTTAATTTTTAAAAGTGCGTTTAGTTTAAAAGCAGCTAAAGGAGGTTTAATTGGTGCTGGCATTCAATCAGCAATTCAAATGGGAATGGCGAGAGGTATTTCGTCTAATGAAGCTGGACTTGGCTCTGCTCCTATTGCAGCAGCAGCAGCTAAAACCGATGTTCCAGGAAGACAAGCGTTGATTTCTATGTCAGGAGTATTTTTGTCTAGTTTTATAGTATGCACAATAACTGTTTTGGTAATTGCCGTAACGAATGTTGCTGGAATAGTTACTCAAACAGGAGATCTTTTAAATGGAGCTCCTCTTGTTATGAGAGCTTTTTCAAAAGTCTTACCATTTGGCGGATATATAGTAGCTATAGGTCTTGTTTTATTTGGATTTTCGACAATATTAGGTTGGTCATATTATGGAGAAAAATGTTTTGAATTTTTATTTCATGAAAAATATATTTTCTTTTTTAGAATAGCTTTTATTTTAGTGGTTTTTTTAGGATCGATATCGAGCATAAAACTCGTTTGGCCTTTAACTGATATCATGAATGGCTTAATGGCTTTCCCAAATCTAATTGCTCTATTTTTATTAACTAATGTTGTAGTCAACGAAAGCAAAGGATTTTTCAATCTTTTGAAAAGAGAAAAGTTATTAAAGACAAATCAAAAGATTTTACCTTAAAATTAATCGATATATTCTTTCATTTTTTGAAACATTTGAAAAGAACTTTCAAATACTGCTAAAGCTAGTAATGATACTGTAAATCCAATGCTTGCACCCAAAAGGGCATTTAAATGAATTGATTTTACTTTAAGATTATGTCGCATTGCTAAAGGAGTTGATAATAAACCAAAAGAGACAAAACCGAAAGCTGTGGTGGTTGTAGTTATCATTATAGCTGTCTTTTCGAATCCTAGTACTTCTCTAGTTGCAAACATTGCTGCAATGCACAAAGAAGATACTAGATGTTTTTTAATGGAAACGAATAAAAAATGTCTTTGTTGTTGAGGAGGTGAAATTAAATTATCTAAATCAATGGTAATTGAATTATCATTAGAGTACATACAGGGTTTAGATGAAATAGGATTTTTTGACATGAAATTTTATCCTTATCTTTTGTATGAATTTTTTCCTATAGATGAGAAAATATAATCTTTTTACTTAAAATATTCTAGAAATTTATTGCTAAAAGTAAATTTATTTATAAGATTTTAATTTTTGGTTGATTTGATTTAATTTGATTAGATCGAGATCATTTGATTTTTTTAAATTGTCAATAACATCTTTTGGGGCTTTTTTTAAAAACATTTTATTTTTTAATCTTTTATTAGAAACCTCTATGTTTGACATTAATTTTGCTTTTTCTTTTTCAAGTCTTTTAATTTCTTTTTCTATCAAATCTTTTGGTAGAGGGATTAAAAATTTTAAAGATCCACAAATAGAAATAGATCCATTTGGCAGATCTTTTTCATCGGATACGTAGTTTATATTTTCTACTTTGGCAAGATAAGTTAAAAGATGTTCATTTTCCTTTAAAAGATTTGTTTGATCTTTTTTCTTTTCAACGATTACAAAAAGATCGATTTTTTGTCCAAGAGGTATTTTCATTTGTGATCTTATATTTCTAATGAGATGAAGCATTTCTTTTAGAAATTCGAAGTTTTCAATGGCTTTTTCATCTATTTTTAAAATGGGTTTTGGATAGGTAGATACAATGCAAGCTTTTTTGGATAAAGCTTTTATAAAATCTTTAGTATATGGATCTTGATTTTGTAAAATTTTTAAGTTTGGATATTGTTCTTTTATATTTAAAAAAATTTCTTCGGTGATAAATGGAGCTATTGGATGCATGAGCCTTATGGATGTTAAAAGAACAAAAAGTAAAATTTTTTGTTTGTTCTCTCTGAGCTCTTTTTTAATTTTACCAAAAAGATAAGGTTTTGTCGTCTCTAAATAATATGCACAAAAATCATCCCAAAAAAATTGATAGGGCAATTTTGCTGCTTTATCAAAAAATTTATTTTCTAAAAAATCTATTTCATTTTTTATGGTTTGATTGAGTTTAGATAATATCCATTTGTCTTCTAAAGTTAAAAAGTTTAAATCTAAACCTTTTTCGATATTATCTTTTGTGAGAGCAGCTAATTTTTTTTCTTCATTTTTCTTTAGATTTTGAAAGATGAATCTGCTAGCGTTCCAAAGCTTGTTTGCAAAGTTTTTGAATTCATCGAATCTTCTTCTATCTAGATCGATTTGTCTTGCAAAGGTAGCTGAAGATGCTAAAGCTATTCTTAATGCATCTGTTCCATATTCATCAATGATTTTTAAAGGGTTTATTATATTGCCTTTAGTCTTTGACATCTTTTCCCATTTAGAAAGGATGTTTTTAGGGATTTTTTCTCCTAGATCGTATTTTATTTTGTCTTCATAAGACAGGTAAGTTACAGAGCCATCTTTTTCTTTTTTAAAATAAGATTTTCCATAAATCAAACCATGTATGAAAGTTTCATAAAAGGGAACATCTTTCATAACATATTCACTCATCATTATCATTCTTGCTACCCAAAAAAATAATATGTCGTGACCTGTTATTAAAATTGAGGTTGGATAAAAGGTTTTTAAATCATCGGAAATTTTTGGCCAGCCAAGTGTTGAAAAAGGCCAAAGAGCAGATGAAAACCAAGTGTCTAATACATCTTCATCTTGAATCCACTTATCCGGATTTCTTTTAACTTCATCAGGTAGACCTTCTTTATCATAACAAATCATTACATCTGGATCTTCTTTTCTATACCAAATAGGAATTCGATGTCCCCACCAAAGTTGTCTAGATATACACCAATCTTTTAAGTTTTCTATCCAATGAAAATAGATATTTTCCCAGTGTTTTGGTATAATTTTTATTCTTTTTTCTTTAACGTCAGATATGAGTCTATTTTTAAATGGGCTCATTTTGATAAACCATTGTTTCGATAGATATGGTTCAATTTTAGCTTTGGAGCGGTAAGATATTCCGACTTTTAATTTGTATGGTTCAACTTTTTCTAAAAGATTTAATTTTTTCATCTCTTCTACAATAGCTTTTCTTGCCTTTTGCATGCTAAGACCATAAAATTGTTTGCCATTTTCATTGATTTTGCCATCTTTTGTCATGATGTTGATAATTGGAAGAGAATGTCTTATAGCAACATCGTAATCATTAAAGTCATGAGCTGGGGT
>VAPE01005732.1_pt1 | contig 12181 bp, 9 predicted proteins | sample 3393911 | NCBI WGS metagenome assembly VAPE01 (sample SAMN08290436, study PRJNA428436) | hydrothermal vent metagenome | isolation source: Deep-sea hydrothermal vent chimney | place: Atlantic Ocean: South-mid Altantic Ridge | reverse complement strand
TCGCTTCCAATGCAATCAGAATCGTCCGACAAGGCGATCTATGTTTGCGAACTTCCCACATTCCGTTCGGCTTTTCGATTTATCTCTATTGCTTTAGAGATCTTCCAATGTGACAATGTGCGAGTCCGACCCTTCCCTATCAACTCACGGTCTGCTGACTGGTTTTTTTAAGGTATGCAGATATAAATAATCGATATTTTCAATGGTCATGCGGTAAACACAGTCGTCCTGGAGAAGCATGACGCCGTAGGCAAACCACCGCGTCTCCAGACCTTCGTTAGCTGCCTTATCGAGCATGACAAGAGTGTGTCGCTGAGACCCAGTCAACTCACCGACATGTTTCGCGCTGATCGTAATCTCCACAGGGTAGTGCCGAATATCTTCGCCTTTCTTGTGTTTAACCGGAGTATCCAGAACAAGCAGGTACTCCGTGCGCTCGCGCGTATGGTAGACACAGAACGCCGAGGCCAAGCCATGGAATATGCGTGGCTTTGGTGGTGGAGGAAACCGTGCGTTTCGGATGGCGCTGTGATATGTGAGTGTGAAGCCGTCATACAGCGTAAGGCGGCTCTCTCTAAGGAGATTCGTCGCCCATTCTCGTCGCCGCTTATCACTCCAGTTATTCATCCGCTGTTGTTCAAATGACTCCCTGAATACACCAAGAAAGGCAATCGCAACGGAACGTATCAGCGACGTTCTGTATATAGCCGGACCAAGACGTTTTGCAGCCTCTTGTCTGCGCCTGTTCACTTCACGCTCATCGGGCGTATTCGATGCTCCAGGATGACCAATCGCATGACGCGCAACTACAGGCGCCCGTCTCGGTGCAAGCACCTCAGGGAGATGGAATTCACGTTTTTCAACGTGTCGATTCGTGGGCTTACCATCTCTCGTCCGTATGATCCTGGGATGGCCATCGCACCCGAACCGGTGCTGTTCCTTGTAAGCTCTGAAATGCGGGCTTCGGGCGAGTTCCTCCTTATACAGATTTACAGGTGCCAGAGGAATCCCACAGAACGGGCAATAGAACGGTTCGACTTTTATACCTTGGCCAAGATAAAACTCACGGTATTCATATGCCGTTCGCTCCTCGGTATCGCCATTGCCGATTGCCCACTCAGACATAGACGCCGCCCTGTTGTAATCCACGAGACCTAATATGTGGCTTTGTTCCGGCCTATCACGAGGAATTCCGTCTGTGAAATTTTTTGGCAACTGCCGCCGGTATATTCCCGACATCCTGGAGGCTCTTATGGAATGATTCCAAACCGAACTTTGAACTTGATCTCGTCCAGCCAGCTGCCCCGGTAGTGGCGGGCGAGGCTGTCGATCTGGCCACGCGTCACGCCGGAGTTCTGCGCCAACTGCTCCAGGGATACCAGCGAATCTAGTCCACCGAGCCGGCCCGTGGCGACGATGGCCGCCTTGTCGGCGGTCGAGACTAGCACGAGGACGTGTGGCAGCAGTTTTTGCGCGTGCAGCCAAGCGAGCAGGTGTAGTTCACCGTCGTCGAGTCCTTGGCACTCCGGATGGGCGAAGACGAGCGCGGCACGTTCGTGCCTGCCCACGGCATGGCGTGCGGCGAGGCCTTCGATTAGGACCTCGCGATCTACTCGGATATGTCCCGGCTCATCCGGGTCGCCGGTCAACGCCTCTTCGATGCACTTCTCAACCGTCTCGACGGAATAGTACTGGCAGATCGCCGTCCAGCACCTCGTGCGGAAGGCTTCCAGGATAACGTTGGTGTCGGTAAAGACGCGGGTCCTGGGCATACGAGGTGGCCCCTCATAATTCAAACGGGGCTGCGAGCGAATGCTCCGTGAAGAGGTCAGCCAGTTTCGGTAGGCTCATGCCCATTGCCTTGGCCGCCTTGCGGGCAGACAGGCGCCCGCAGTCGATAGCGCGGTAGAGCATGGCGACGACGCTGGCCGAGAAGCGTTTTGGTGTGCCGACGACCGAGGCGTGCTGGCGCTCTTGCTGCAGCGCCTCGCGCGTGGCCTCGTCGATCCACTTCATGTTGAAGAGCCGCCATGCCAGCGCCACCGGAGCAACACGCAGCTGCGCAGCCACGTCGGTGAGATGGCCAGCGTCCATGATGCGGCGCTTGTCGATCAGCTGTTCTAGTGAACCTGTGGGCATCAGCAGCGCGGCGGCGAAGTTGTTGGCCAGTTGTTCGATGCGGCGGGTGCGGCCGCGGCCGCGCTCCTCGAGGGAATTAGACTCACGGTGACTCGGGTTCATTGCATCCCATGTCAGCGCGTGGAACAGCTCGTGCGCTAGGTCGTAGAAGCGGCGTGCCTCGGCCTCGTTGCGGTTGATCAAGATTACGCCGAGATCCTGCAGATGGCAGGTGGCGCCCGAGACCGACTCGCCCTCGGGGGTGGTGAGGGTGTCGACGAACAACACTGGGATATCGAGGTCGCGCTCCACACGCTCAATCAGGCGCTCAGCCGGGATTTGGCCCAGCTTCAGCGCCACCACCAGTTCCTCGGCGCGGGCGATGGCTTCCTCGAAGGAGCTTTGCGTCGTGAGTCGCAGGCTGAACTTGAGTGGACTGCGCGCCTGTTCTTCTTCGCGCAACCAGCGCAGCAGACCGATCCACTGGCCCGCCCGCAATTCGAAGTCATCGAGGTTGCTTTCAGGCAGCCCGGGTGAGGTACGCCAGGAGAATCGGGCCTCGCCGACCACCGCGAACGGATCGAGGAAGAACTCGATCTCGCGCCCCAGCGCGTCGGACAGCAGGACTAGCTCATCGGGCTGGAGCCGGCGCTTGCCATTCTCGAGGTCGGACACGCTCTGCCGGTCGTTGAGCCCGAGCCGTTCGGCGAGGCGCTCCTGCGTCCAACCGGCGGTCTCGCGTGCGGCCTTTACACGATAGCCGATGAGGCGATGGGATAGTCGTTCGAGCATGGCAGAACGCTCCCCTTGGTTGAGAACTATTCGATAGTTTAATCTTGCAAATCATGTTTTGCAAGATTAAAGCGCAGGATGGTTGCATCTCATCCTGCGTGCCGGGCGGCACATGAATGGATAGTGCCAGAAACTTTCCGGGGAAACGTGCCCATCCACCCAATCCGCCACCCTTAACCAAGAGGGATGAGCCCCATGGGAACCCAAACATCTTTCTTACCACGTTGAATTTCGGACATTAAATACCTTGCACAGTATCCAGCGGGGGGAGGGACTGGTGCATCCCCCAAGGCCCCCGTGTCACTGGCTGACGATACCGAATTCCAAAAAGCTCTTTTGGGAGTGGCAGTGCCAAATCAATCGAATAATGGACGTTCCACAGGGGTATTCGTGGGCTTGACCGCCAGAATATCTGGTATCAATAGGCACAGTCTCCGAATCCTTCGCTTGAGAGAGAACTTGGATATGCGCCAGACCGCTGAGTACACCACTCTGTTTGCCGGGTTGATGCTGGGTATGACCCTGACCGGGGGCGCGTTCGCCTCGACCGCCACCAGCCCCATCCTCGGCCATGCGCCAACCATGCTGGTGGTCACGGAGAATGCCGCCGCGGGGAACACGCGCGTCACGGCCTCCCAAAGCCTCGTCGTGTCGGGGGCCGGGGTGCAGAGTCCAGGGCTCTCGCGAATCGCTCTCTTGGCAAAACAGAGCGCTACGCTCGCGGTCGTTCCATCGATGTCGGCATCGGCCAGCCAATATACGTCAAACCAGAACGCCGCCAATGCCGTCGGGGTTTACGTGAAAAGCTACACCGGCGAAATCTCGCAGGCCGTCGTCGGCGTCATGCATACCCTTGACTCACAGCCGATTGGGGCGATGTTCAGCTTCATCCAGAATGTGAAGATTGCCGGAAAACAGGCGCAGGCGATTGCCTCGGAGTGGGTGCGCCCGGACGGGAGCTATGACTACCTCGGCGTCAAGGTCTCCAATACCAACTCCGCGATATTGTTCGCCGTCTACACCGGCGGGGAAGTCGCGGGCGGTCTGCCCTCCAACTGGAACCTGCCGAATCCCGGGGCGCTGACCTGGGGGGTCGCCTCCGTCCATGTCGACCCCGCCACCGGACAATCGGCGATGACGATGGAGGCCGTCAATGGTTCAGTCTGGCATATCCAAAGTTTCCTGAAGAGCGGCGGGCCGTTGGGACAGTACGGGCTCTATGACGAACCGCAGGTCGCAACGATTAGCAACAAGCAAGTCACCTTGAATTGCCGGATCGATCCAACGACCCACGTGTGCAGCCAGTATGCGCCGGGACAGTCCGTGCCGAACACCGTGTCCTTCGACCCGAACACGGGGCTGAAGGCATTGATTTCGACGCAGATCCAGCCGCTTATGAATCGGTACAACGCGAACTCCGCGTTCGTGACGTACGGACGCACGGTGAAGCCGCTGTACTTGCCGCCCAATGCCGCCGGAGTCCGGAAGGCGGTGATCGCGGTGGATGTCACGTCCAGGAAAGCGCAGACACCCTGCTCTGCAAGTGGCGGAAGTGTGGCATTCACTAACATCGGAAGCATCGGGTGGATGCTCAACTACTCGTTCGACGAATATCTGGTGCAGCCGAGCGGTTCGTTCCAGAAGATCGGGAACGTCGACAAACACGAAATCTCACCCACCAAAAGCTATCAGGTTCAGGGAACCACCACTATCCCAGCAGGGACGAGTGCGGCATCCGCGCTCGCCAATGAGGTGGTTGACCCCTGGGGATCCGGCGCCGTGTACTCGATCTACAACGATACCGTGCACGGATTGCCTGCATCGGATTACATTCCGAGCCCGCTTCCGACGGTGGTTGCTACTGTTTCTTCCTCCGGATCTGGGGCACGTACAATCGCAGGATATTCAGTATGTGCAAATCAAAATGGCGACCTGTATTTGGGCGGGATAAAAGTAATATGGGGGAAAACGTACAATTACTGGAGTACTTCATGGTTTCATATAACCTCTACGGCAAATAGGGGCAGCTTACCACCGGAGATTAGTAATGTCTTTTTTGCTACTAAAGCTACGATCTTAAAACATCCGGGTGCTCCCTATAATACTTACACGTACTTTTGGATAAGTAATTGGGGGGGGATAGGTGGTTATGGGTATGAGTATCTTATTGCTCCAACTAAGGTAACAAGTTACTGGCAGGGTGTCCTATCTACTACATCGCCCGGATGGAATAGGTGTGCACTGTCTTCGTTTGTATGTACGCCGTGGTAATAGCAGATATAAGAGAGGAACTGGAAATGGGAACCACCTATCAGCGATTCATGAAACTGGCATCGCTCGTCACCAGCGCCGCGTTCCTGTTCACCACCACCATCGCTCCGGCCTCGGCTGCGGCGCTGTCCTGGGGCGTGACACAATCCGGCGCGGCACCCTGGGTACAGCACTTCGACCCCGATGCGATGAAGGGAAACATCGCCTACGTCAACAACCGCATCGGAGCGGCAATCCTGCGCATCCCGGCGGGGGAGCTGAGTAATTCGATTGTGCAGAATATCGTCAACCAGGCGGAGGTGTTCGCAGTCTATAACCCGGATACCTATTCGGGCTATATCTTCGCTTCGCGGGCAATTCAACGCCCGAATGGGGACATCATCATCACCTCGACCCAAGTAAGGCCCCAGAACGGGACGATCTTCGCCCATGCGTTCGAGCCCGCAATTCTGCGGAACGGAAATGTCTGGTGGCAGTTCCAGGCGCCAGCCGGGTCGAAGGCCTACAAGAGCGGGGCATTCCAGGATATTCAGCCCAGCGCGTTCGATACGGCGGTTGGGTTGGTGATGCAGCACCTGTGGGCGAACCACGCCTTGATTGCAACGCTCAAAGCGAACCCTCAGATCACCAAACACACGAGCGGCAACGTATTCTGGAAAAAGACGACCACGACCGAGACCGTCACGGAGACGCCGGTGTGGACGCTGGCAGTGCCGTTCGGCGCCGGGGTGGGCGCAACCTACGGGTACGCGCTCCCCATTGCACCGGCAAGTGGAGGGATGACGGGCACGCAAATGGCGCTCGCATTCAAGAGCCCGCGCACCATCGGGAAGCCGACCACACTCTGGAAGAATCCGAAAAACGGGCATTTCGCCTTGACGTCGGGCAGCGGATACACCCAGCAGTGGGCAGCGCTGGATGTGCCCTCCGGCGAGACGTTTATCCCGCAGGGCGCCGGGAACACGATGCCAGCGCAGGACTGGAAGGTGTTCACGCACAGCAAATCCCACGGTGGATTTGGAATCGTTGGCGAGGTGTTCGTTGCCGCGGTGTTGTCGGCGGCAACATGGGGGGCGGCGTCGTTTCTGGCCCCGGTACTGACGGGGGCGATCAGTGGTGCGGTAGGTTCGGCGCTCGGAGCGGCGGGGATTAGTGGTGTTGCGGTTACTGCCGGCACTGTAGCCGTTGCTGGCGGTGTCGCGAGCCTGGGGTGGAGTGCCGCCAACGGAACCCTTACCAAGGGGGCGAACCCGGTGGATCCGGTACCCGGTTTCGGAGGCGCATTAGGTTCGTCATACCAAGCGTATGCCGTTAACATCGCGGGATACCTGAAGAACCTGAGTAACCGGAAATTCCTGCCGGGGGATTCGACGGCCAAGAATGGAACCGCCCCATTCCATCAGGATTCGGCGTGGGATTGGCGGCCTGGGTCGCTACAGTCCATCTCGGGCCGGAAGGCCCAGGCGATGCCGGGAAGTGTCGGGCCGGTCAACCGCGCGGCGACCTACACGCCCGGCGATGCGCGGGTTGCGGGGCCGCTGAGTCTGCAAAAGAAGCAGATGCAGATGCACAACGGCTATCCGGTCCTCGATATTACCGGCTCACCCTCCGGCGCCCTGGCGCCGCAGATCCCCTGACCTTCCCCATGAGGCGGGTGGCGGTTATCAGCCGCCACCCGCTTCGCACAGGGCCGCGAGTTGACTCGCGCTCTTTCCCGTTGCTGCTTCTGCTTCGGCCTTCGACATTGGGTTGCTGATTCCGTATTTGTGGCCGGTGAACCAGGTGATCACGCGCCCCCCCCAGGCGGACCAAAGTACGTCTCCATTACCACTCAACTTCCCGGGTTTCCCGGCCTGGAGATAGTGCAGGGAATAGATGATCTGCACGGCGGCTGTTGGGACAATGTATCGGGCGTAATCCCATGTAGCGAGGTAGAACGGATTTTCAGTTCCAACCCCCCACGTGTGGATCGTGGTTCCGGGGAGTTGGATGAGCGTGATGATGTTGCTCTCGTGATAAAAGCCAAACGTTGATTCCAGTACCCGGATAACCACATCCACAGGCACCGGCGGCTGTGTGCCACGGTCCAGGTGTTCGTGTTTCCAACCCCGTAGCAGATCGTAGCGCAATTCCGCCTCGTACACACTGTGCGGAAGACAGTGCCGGGATTTCAGAACATCCCAGGAAACATCCAACCAATGATGGTCGTAGTTCGTCGACACCGACCGCAGATAAAACGCGCGCCCTTTGAATTTTGAGAGGGTCGGATGACCAAGAACCACAGTGGAAGTCGCAAATTTATTGAAGTGAAGAGGCGTGGTATCGGAAGCACACCCGGCGAGCAGCGCCAGCGCAGCGGCTGCGAGTGCGATGGCAATGGATTTGGCGTGGGCCTTGGTGAACATTACTGGAACTCCTACTCGGTTTCGCTTAAGGCAATTGTATCAGCAGATGGAGAAATGCAAGGGCGGCGGAGGGGTTATCGCTTTGTGCGAGAGGGGAGGGCACCGGACATCTCAAAAGCCGCCTCGTTGGAGTAGCCTTGGAAATTATGTGTCTCAGACTTTTATTCGAGGAAAGAGAGGATGCCACGGACTGTGCGCCTTGCCGGACCCGTGCAGCACCGGCAATGAGTTGTTTGGGCAATTTCGAGAAAACGTTAGCAACAAGCCTTGGTCGTCGTATCCCAATGGCTTGCGTTTCTGAACCTGATTACCTAAATCAGTGAGGAGGGTCTTGGCCATATCCTTCTCATCTTGAGTCTCCCAGAAGCCGACCTGATCCCCAAACGCGAAATGCCTATCTTCCAGGACTTCACAAATTTCTAAATCCGCATTCGCAATTGAATTCGTCAGGTGCTGTCTAACACGCTGCTCACCTTCCACTGTTCCACACAACACCACTACCGATACCGGAATCGCTTTCCCTATATTCGTCTTACAAAATACTTCTTCCAGCATCTTTAATCTCTCTATAAGGTTGTGGCCAGTTCCAATCATGTCATCTACGATCACTAATCCAATTGGCCTGTTCTCATCTAATTCGGAAAACCTGTTAACGAGCTTTTCAGGAGAGACCACGTTATCAGACTTGATCTCGTTAGCGTTCGCATAAAGCGCCGCATAGTGGGCACCGCTTTTCCCCAGCCTATCAGTGTAAGACACCAGAATGTCATCTCGATGTTGCGCGCGGCTCTTTCTAACGGGCACAGGAAGTTTTCCACGTATCCAGGCATGCGCCGCTACAAACTTCTCCCTGACCTCCACATCTCGAAAGAAGCGAAGGTTTTGCAACACTTTAAACAATAATCGCTGGTCAATATTTGACTCAACTTGGCCCAACCATGCTCTTACTTGCTCAGAAGTAACTTCCCGTCCCTGATATAAATCCCATGTTGCCGCTACGCTGACAATTTCCTCCGACCGAACATACGCGATGTCCTCGACTCGCTGTTTAGCCTCAGCAAGTTCGTCGCCTAACTGATCAGCGACGAGCATAGAAAAACCTGATTCCACTAACCAGTCAGCAAACAAGGACACTGTCGTCACGTAAATGCAATCGTGTTCTCTAAACACTCCACGCCGACAGAAGTCTTCTAGTAGCGGAAGAACTTCAGTAGAGTTCAATGCAATTGAATGGACGTTATCTCGAATTGCTTCGCAAGTAAGTGGCTTTCTGGATCTGGCGGTACGCGCCCAGGCCAAGAGCAGGCGACATCTTTTAAGTGCTACGATCTCAATATCTCGGCTATCACCACGTATGCCGTCTCTCCAGTAGTGTGCGAACGCATTGGTGTCTAGGGTCCCAATGACTCTACGAGCCGCCTTTTCGATCTCGTTACTCGATACTTCAGCGTCCTTGGATGCTACTGCACATTCGTAAACGGTTGCACACAGCATTTTGGTGAAGTACGGATGCCCGTTTGTAAAACGGAAAAGTGAAAAAACTGCACTCTCGTACAGTTCAAGAATACCTCGCACAGGTGTCCGAACCAGATCAAGATAGTCGGCCCATTCAGTCTCGCGGTTGAAGCTGTTCAGTGACTCGCGCTCAAACCGATTCAGTTTTTCTCCTTGTGCGGCCATTACGTACAGCATCCTTTCAGCACCAACTAAGACGAAGGCTACGTTCCTTTTTGAAGAGATCGTTCGTAGGTTGAGAAAGAAAGTATTAGCTAGCTCCCCATATCGATAGAGGGTTTCGTTGATTTCGTCAAATTCGTCAAGAATTACGACGAATCGTGATTCTGGTCTTGAATTGCGTAGCTGGTCTAGTAGGCGATTAAGTGGCGCTATTGACGAAGAATAATCCTTTTTGGTCCAGCTGGAAGAATGCGGAAGATCCCCCGAGAAAAATTCCTCTAAACGTCTTCCGAGTTCATCCAAGGTGTCCTCACCGGACGCATGACGAATCTCGCCACATTCGAGATATAAAACATGATACTTGCCTGAGTGTACACTATCCAGGAGATTCTTCTTGACCGCGTGGGCGAGCGAGCTTTTTCCAACTCGCTTCTGGCCTGTTATGTAAGTGGATTGCATCGCATTCGGGGCCAGTCGATGCAAAATCCTCCGAAGGGTGTCCTTTCGACCATAGAAATCGTCACCGTAAGCGATCTCAAGGCTGTATGGCCGACGCAATGAGAGTTCTCCCCAGTCAAGATCCGTTCGCTGACCTTCAACCATAATCGAGAACTCCCGAGTGTGGACTGAAGCGTCACCGACCACCTTCCATCTAATCTCGACATCTAACTCGATACTCTCGCAGGGCTCAGTCACATCAAAAATTATGGTCAACACAAACTGACCGGGCACTATATTCCCTAGCCTCGTTTCCTCGGTATGCACAGCGCAGTTTTCCGCAATACAGTATGCAAAAACCTCCTGTGCTGTTCCTGGGCCTTCATTTGTGAGCGGGACGAAGACCTGAATCCGTGCGCCGACGATATGAAGAGGATACTTTTTTTCGAGTTTGTACGAAGTTGTGGGTACGGTGATCCGGCAATAGAAACGATCTGCCAGAGTTGCTTGCAAGGCATTTGCGACAGTCTGGGTCGCTTCAAGGAAAAGCAGGAAATACTCTCGCACGAGGAAGGTGGGCACATCAGCGTAGTACTTCAGATCGTCAGCTACACTCTCAAGGAGGCTTTGCAGGTTCTGCTGTAACTCGTACCCCTGTGATTGTGCAACGTCAGCAACAAGGGAGAGTAGACTTGAGATGGACGATAGCACCGAGCGGAATCCGAAGGCATTCAGGTAACTTTTTGTCGGCCCGTGATTCAGTTCCCTGAGAATTCCCTGACGGCGACCGTTCAGATTTTGCAAACTAGAGAATGGCTGACGTAATTGCGTCAAATGTTCGCATGCCGATATATGAATAGTACTGATTATTTCGAGTTTTTCGTGCGTCAGGGCCTTCTTGTTCGGGAGAATCTTTGAGAGCAAGTCGGGACAACCTTGCTCAACAAGCTGCACAACATAGCGTCCGCTCTTGTTGGTGCTCCCCCCGGGTAGAAGCTTTACACAGCTAAGCAGCCGAATCGTGATCAAGGCAACGTCTCGTTTCGTACTGCCACAATGACCGGCAACAGCTTCAAACGTCTCGGCGAGTGAGAGAGAAGCGTCCGGCGGAATTAGCGCAAGGCTCTGGAATGAATCCCGAATCTTGCGATGAAGTGAAGGGGGATCTGTGTTGCCGTAGCCCAACTCGTAAATCGCATCCTCAATCCGCCGTACGTCTTCGTTCAACTCATTCATATCGGCTCTCCTGCCACAGATGTCGGTCGATGAGAACGGTGTGGGGAGGAACGCCATGTCCCTGAGGTAAATTCGATTTGCAGAGAGATCGATTATTGCGGAGGGAGACGTGACGTCCAGGGACAAGAATAGGGCGCAAGCTGCTTGGCGTCGAGGAGGTGGTGGTTGGCGGGGGGATGAACTTCGATGAGGCCGAAGGAGTACTGGCGGTCGCGGTACACCCGATGAGGCGCAGACATCGGTGGCGTTCGTACTGTGGGCGGTACGCGTCGGGGGATGAACGGGGCGCGATAACCCGACGCTTCATCGCTTCTTCGATGCGCTCGGTAGCGAGCGAAGCATAGCCCTCGAACAGGTCGGTTCCGATGGGGTACACCGTCACGAGAGCCTTCCTTTCTACCCAAGCCGATCCACCAGATCCTCCGCCCGCAGATACGTGTAGTGCTTGAGTATCTGCAACATTTTGTGCCCGGTGATGCCCTCCATCGGGTTCAACCCTCGCTCGAACAGCCAGCTCGTCGCCTCGTGGCGCAAGTCGTAGAAACGCGAGCCCACCAAGTAGCTTCGGGTCAGGCAGAGCAGCGCCAGCTCCGCACTTGGCCTTGTCAAGCCTGCGTTCGTTCCCGATGGCGGTCGAAATTGGCTTCAAACCAGTGAGTCTCAATCCCTTCTTCGTCAGGTCTGCATTCGTCCGCCGTGAAGTGGACAATGCCGAATCATCGAGGTGTCTCAATCCCTTCTTCGTCAGGTCTGCATTCGTCCCGATAGACAAGAAATAGGAGTGGGTATCATGAAGTCTCAATCCCTTCTTCGTCAGGTCTGCATTCGTCCCACAATCGTGTGCCAAGAACAGTGCAGTTCTGGCGTCTCAATCCCTTCTTCGTCAGGTCTGCATTCGTCCGCCGGGCGGATAAAGCCGCGGAGGTATACCCGTCTCAATCCCTTCTTCGTCAGGTCTGCATTCGTCCGGAAGAATCATGGAAAACGGTGAGCGTCGATTAGTCTCAATCCCTTCTTCGTCAGGTCTGCATTCGTCCTGTATTTTTTACTGCCTCATTCATTTCTTTTTGGTCTCAATCCCTTCTTCGTCAGGTCTGCATTCGTCCTTGTCACTTTCTTGAATAATGTCATTCCGGGATGTCTCAATCCCTTCTTCGTCAGGTCTGCATTCGTCCTGTGGTTTTTGGAGCATCGTGGAGAGTTAAAAGTCTCAATCCCTTCTTCGTCAGGTCTGCATTCGTCCG
>VAPE01017320.1_pt1 | contig 12194 bp, 22 predicted proteins | sample 3393911 | NCBI WGS metagenome assembly VAPE01 (sample SAMN08290436, study PRJNA428436) | hydrothermal vent metagenome | isolation source: Deep-sea hydrothermal vent chimney | place: Atlantic Ocean: South-mid Altantic Ridge | reverse complement strand
GGTTTGTTTTTTTCTTGGGGCGTGTTTTGTTTTGATGTTGGTCCAGTTTTGTTTTTAAGCGGGTTTGGTTTGTTTGTTTGATCACTTAAAGGTTTTGTTCACGATGGTTTGGTTTGTTGCTTCAGGGTCTTTAAAATGTTGTTTTGAGGGGTTTGGTTTGTAATTTAATGGTGTTGAGTTACTAATAAAAAAAGTTAAGAAAGTTATCAACAATATTTCTGTTAATAACGTGTTGATATTTTGATGATTAAATGTTTTATGTATGGGGGTGGTATTTAACATAATAAAAAAATCGCATTAAATATTATGTTAAATAGAAATTAATTTTGTAGCTTGCGCATTATGAAAATAATTTTGTTCTATTATTAATTAAAAAATTACAATTATGCCAAAATTAACACCGGACGAAGCAGTAGAAAAACATGCGGCTAATCTGAAGGCTTCTATTCCATATATGGAGGCAGGAATAAAAAGGGTAACTGAATCGCCTACTAAAAAGGCTGCAGCGGCTCAGACTAAAATGTTACAGAATCTTACAAAAGCTGTTAACAATGGAAAATGGGCTGCTGGTCTTAATCGTGTTACTCTTGGGGAGTGGCAGGATAAAATGATCAATAAGGGTCTTCAACGTATATCAATTGGTATTGATGAAGCTAAACCTAAAACACTTGAATTTTACACTAAGTTTTTTCCTTTTCTTGACCAGGTTAAGAGTAAAGTTGATAAGATGCCAAGTGTGACACTCCAAGATAACATTCAGAGAATGATAACTCAGATTACCGAGGCTTCTAAGTTCAAAAGATAAATAACTACTAAAAGAAAGGGTATTAAAAATGAAGTATAGATTAAATAAATTTCATGCTCAAAGTAGTTATACAGCCGATACAACTGTTGTTATTGATTTGAACATTTCTGATGTCATATCAAGTATCGTGTTAGGTTTGGCGGTTACGAATTCCAGTGCTACTATGACGGCTAATCCGGTTGCTTGCATAACGGATTTGCAGCTGGTTGACGGCTCGGATGTATTATATAGCTTGGATGGTTACGAGGCTGAGGCTATTGATTGGTATAATAACGGCGGTAAATTTCGAAGTAATTATAATATAGCACTTACTGGTAATAGTATTGAGCGTTATATTGGTATTAATTTTGGGCGTTTTCTCTACGATCCATTATATGCCTTGGACCCTACCAGGTTCAATAACTTACAATTAAGGATCACGCTTGATATTGATGCTGGGGGTAATGCTGGAAGCGCTAATAAAATTACAGCCTGGGCCAATCTTTTCAATGAGAGACCCACCGACTTAAAGGGTTTTTTCACTTCTAAAGAAGTTAAGCAGTATACGATGGCTAGTGCTACACATGAATATACTGATTTGGCTGTTGATCATGTTTACCGTGGTTTATATTTCAGACCATTTTTGTTGGGTACAGAACCTAATCAGGCAGTAAGTAATATTAAGTTGAGTGTTGATCAGGACAAAGAGATCCCCTTTGATGCCGGGGCTCAGGACATTTTACGTGTTATTCAGGCCTCTTTTCCCCCGGTGGTTGAGAGTTATTTCTTCAATGTTGGTACAAGTACTAAATATATTTATTGCGCGCCGAGTACTAGGGTTACGGCCCAGGGAAGTATTTGGGCGGCGGCAACTGCTGACAGGACTTTTGCATTTTACAATGGAGATGGCGGGAGGCTTGATGCTATAGTGAATACCGGTAGTCAAAATGCACAGGTTCATATAACCGGGTGGGTTCCTCACTGCGTATATCAAATACCTTTCGGTAATTCGGCTGATCCGGGTGACTGGTTTAATCCCGCGGGCATACGTAGTTTGAGATTAGATATAACAGGCGGAGCTGCTGCTCAGGGTTTTCTTTTTAATCAGCAGGTCAGAAATTATTAACATGAAGGATTATGATTGGATAACAAGTGCGGTTGCTACCCAGGTATGTACCGCACCTGTTACTATTTCAGGTATAATCGTAACACCGGGTAGTGGCGTTGTTGGAGATGTTACGTTGTATGACGGGGAGTCTACTGGAGATCCTAAAATATTATCAATAAGAACAGGTAGTGGTGAAACGAAAGTGATTTCTTTCGTGGAAGGGTTACTAACGAAAAAGGGTTTGTATCTTGATGTAGGTTTGAATGTTGAAGGCGTTCTGATCCAGTTCATTTGGGGTAAAGAGTGAATTTATGGTATTTTCTGTTTCCATAACTACCGGTAACAACACGTTGAAGGTTAATTCGACTAAGACAGTATTGAAGGTTGCCAAGGGTCTTGTATATAGGTTAGAGGTTGAATTTCCTCCGGGTTGTTCCGGTCTTTTACATTGTCAAATTTTCGATGGTAATTACCAGGTTTACCCGTCTAGTCAGCAGGATAGTTTTCACAGTGATGCGAGGGTTATTGGTTTTGATGACTTATATTTGAAAACGGCGGCGCCTTTTGAGTTCGTGGTTAAGACCTGGAATCTTGATGAGATAAATGCTCATAAGGTTCAGGTTCGAATTGGTATAGCTTCTAGTGAAGCATTCATGTCCAGGTATATGCCGAGTATTAGCTGGGAGAAATTTCAGGTTGTTTTGGCTCAGGCTGCTGCTGATCAGGAGTTGATCAAGTCCAGGGCTATTGCGGAATTTCAGGAAACTTTCAGGGAGGAATAAAATGGCAAGTGGTCATCCTGATTACTGGTACAGTTTTTTCCCTGGTTTACCAAGTTTAGGGAGTGGTCAGGTTGATTGGTATATGGCTCAGGATCCATCTATTGATACGGGTACAAGTGTGTCGTTGTTGGAATATACAATACCGGCTGGTTACGTTCTCAATATTAACAGTGGTATGGTTAGTTGTGATAATCCTGGTATTAATCGTTTATATATGCAAGTAGACGGTGAATTAATTTGCGATATTTATTTTGATACTACGTTTTCTTTTTCACAGCCTCCTATTGGTAAGAATGTTTTGACGGCAGGTAAAGTGTTTAAGGTATGGATTACAAATAATGATGCAATAACAGTACAATTTTATGCAATATTAACCGGGTTCCTTAAGCCTGTTTAGCTATAAATTATGCCAGGAGGTTACATATATGTATGGGATAGTACCAATGAGGTTTGGGTTAAGTTATCCGTGACCGCTGCGGGTAAAATAAAAATAGTCAGTTCATAAAGTTAAAAGATATGCCAGGAATTTACTTATTTGGTTGGGATAGCGGATCTTCGTCCTGGGTCAAGATTGAATGTGATGCAAGCGGCAAGTTAAAGATTGACCCGACACTGATCCTGGAGAACCCCCCTACCGAGGACGAAGCATTGAAGGCACCGACCAGCGAGTGGGCTTTTGATCATGATGCGGATGCGAGCGCTCATCATGTTGCAACTGTTGCAAGTGATCTTAATCATCAGGATTTAGCTGCCCGTGGCGCTAGTGATCATCACACCAAGTACACCGATCTGGAAGCACAAACGTCTTGTAATCTTAACGGCACATTATACTGGAGTTGTCCAGGTATTCATTTTGACGGTATTTATCCTGATGTTAATGACGTAACAAAGACAGCTGGTTCGGGTAAAATTAGGGCTAACACTGACACTATCACGTTAGTTGGAAGTGTTGATTTACCTGATGGTGCAACTGTTACCGGCGCAATAGTGTATGGAAATGCAGCTGCTGAAGCAGAAACCTGGACGTTGCATAGAGCCACTTTAGCTGCCGCGGCGGTCGGTACATTAGCTACGTCTGTTATTAATACTGAAGATACTACTATAAACAACGCAGTAATTGATAATTCAATTTATTTTTATTACTTTCGTACAACTAGTCTTGACACAAATGATGAAATTTACGGCGCACGCATAACTTATACCCTGTAATGCGAACGATAGCTTTTATATTACAGTTGTTTTGCCTTTTATTTAGCGGTGGCGGTATAACTTTGTATTTTTTAAGCGGCGCACCATTATCATTGATTTTAATAACTTCCGGATCAGTTATTTTTGCAGTTAGCACAAAATTATATAAATTAGCACTTTTAAAGGAAAACAAACAATTAAAACGAAAGGAACACAATGGCAAACAAACAAAGAATTTGGAAACTAGCTAAATTGGCTTATCGATGGGTTTTGCGTCCGATACTAAAAAAAGCTATCGCTGATCCTGATAGCGAAATTGATGAAGCAGTATTGCTTATTTTGGACAAATTATTTCAATACAAATAAGATGGCAAACAATAAAATTAATGAACCGCCACCATTTGTTGAATTAACGGCGGCGGCCAAACTTGAAATGGTGGAAATTGGTAAGGCGTTGGAACGTTCCGAAAGTGCTATAGCTTCAATTAAAGAAGCTGGTTTTAATGTAGACAAAATGGAAGAAATGTTAGAAGGAGCTAAAAAGATGCGCAATATTGTGTTAAAGGAATTAACATAAATATTAATGGATGAACGGGAAATACTTATCACAATTAAACAAGTCAATAAAAATAAGCGGCTTGTTGCACGGGATTTACAAATTGTTACGGAAGCACGTATTGCTTTGTCTAGTGCCCAATTGTTGTATTATATAAACCTGGTTCAACAAAAGATTTATTTCGATTTGATTCGGGCCACTATTCATAGTTCACCTGGTTTGATTGCTATTCTATCAGCTATTTTCGGTATTTTCAAATTTCTATATGATAATTTGACAATTATAGTCACTGTCTTAAAGATACGCGAGTTACTCAAGATCGCTAAATTCTTAAGTATTATATGGCCAGCTTTCAGGACAAAAATGAATGCAATTTTTAAGAAGGTTAGCGAATTTTCTGAGAAAGTAGGGTGGGGGGCTGATGGGTTAGCTCACTTGATCAATGCTGCCTCGGCCGGGGTGAATGTATTGGCCGGTATTACCGGGAAAGGTCGGGAATGGTCTAATATATTTATGGCGGAGCGCGCCATAACAGCCTTAAATACAATTAGCGAACACGCTGCATTAATCGCGAAGGACCCGGGTTATTTACTTGATATTGCTTATCGAAACGCCTCACATCAAATACAACGTGAAACTACTACCAAGTGGAATGAAACAATGGCCTGGTTGAATGATACAGCTTCGAAAGCAGAAGAGGTTGCAAAAAAAATAGGTGAAACTTCAAGTGAATTATTGGAGTTCAAAAATAAGATGCCTCAATTCGTACGGGATCATATACCAATGAAATTATTCACGGGTTTGGCTTGGGTTGATGATCAGGTCAACAATAATATTTTACCCGTGTTAACTGAATTATCTAAGGAATTAGATGACACTGTGTCAGATATTGAGCAACAAAGAATAGCCGCGGAAAGATTAGCTTTACGCTTAGCTAAACCAGGAAATGTTTTGCTTGGGGTTGATAATTTGTCTGATCAGGAAAAAAAGCAACAAGAAATATATATTGATGACGTAACGAGTCGAATATATGAAGAAGAAGCAGACCAGGCTATATTCGATAACGAACCTGTATTCAGATTCTTAAGGAAGATACAGGACTTGGCAGCTTTAGATTTACCTGAACCACAATTTAATATTCTTGAAACGGGTGGACGACCTGGTATAATATGGGATAAGGCTGAGTTGGTGAAAGGTTGGTTTGTTGGTGATTTTTGAAATGTTAATAATAGCTTGACAAAATGGCACAAGATCGCGCTACCGGGAAATTAGGAGAAACATGGTTCAACAACCTGGTTGCTCAGTTGTGGACCCAGGTTGCACCAAACCTATCAGTAATAATTAGCGAAACTATCAAGAGTTTTAAGCGCGAATTACCCGATAGTTCAGATATTGGCTGGAATGATTGGTGTGACAAAATGGTTAAGGAAAACTACCTACCCCAGGATACAGCTAATCTTCTCAAAACCGTGGCCTTAGAACCTTTTCCGCTTGATTTTGTGATGATGTTAATGACTCGCTTAGGCCTTATAACAGCTGATGTTAAGGTAATGACCGAGGCATTTTCAGCTGATCGTCAATACAAAGCAATGGAAACTACACAGCCACATCCGGCTCCTGTCGAGGCCTTGATTAGATCAATGATAATTGACCCCAAACGCTCCACCGAAAACAGGCAGCATCTTAAGAGGCACGGTTATGATAATACTCAAATTGATAATCTTATTTTAGCTGCTTATCGTACTATTGACGAAGGCACATTGCGTACATTATTTCTGCGGGGTGTTATTGACGGTGAAAAATTATATGAACGAATGTACGAATTAGGTTACACGAAAACGCGTATTCAGGAAATAATACAAACCTGGGAGGTAATACCAGGGCCTGGTGATCTCTTCACAATGGTAGCTAAGGAAGCTTTCGAGCCTGATATGTACAAGAAACTCGGTCTTAACCAGGAATTTCCTACTGAACAAGTTGTATGGCTTAATAAGCAAGGTATATCAACAGAGTGGGCCAAGAAATATTGGATTGCTCACTGGGAACAGCCTTCCTTAGGTCAGGGATTTGAAATGTTACACCGCGGAGTAATTAACGAAGCAACCCTTGATCTATTGTTTCGTGCTGTGGAAATACCTTCATTTTGGCGTAACAAACTGACAGCGATAGCTTATAATCCTTATACACGTGTTGATGCAAGACGTATGGCTGATCTTGGTGTATTACCACCTGAGGAATTGCTGAAAGCTTATACAGATATTGGTTATGATGCAACGAAAGCTGCTAAAATGGTTGAGTTCACTCTGAAATTCAATGCAGGCCCACAAAAAGAATTAACAAGAGGAGCAATTCTTGATAGTTACGAAGCCGGATTGATTGACAAAAAAACTGCTAAGTCATTATTAACAGCTCAGGATTATTCTAGTGACCTGGCAGATTATTACCTGGTATTGTCCGACTACAACGAAGCTAAAAAAACACAGAATTTAGCGATTGACAATATCAAAACCAGGTTTTTACTCAGGAAAATTTCAACGGCAAGCGCTACTACTTCTCTAACTAGAACAGGTATGGATTCAAGTCGAATAGCTGCCTTACTTGAAAATTGGAGCCTCGAAGCATATCAATATGAATTATTACCCTCGAAAACAGAATTAACTAATTTTTTGTTGAAAGGTATAATTTCCGAAACACAATATCGTGGCACAATGTCGCAGCATGGTTATGATGCAGTCAGTATACAATGGTATCTTGATGAATTACTAACCGCAACTGCTATTTCAGCCAGACGACCGTCAAAAGCTGAGTTAGGCAGGTTCCTGACAAAAGGGATTATTCAGCCTTCGGAATATATAACTGAAATGAAGGCTCTGGGTTATAGTGAAGATTATATTACTATGTATATTTCAGATTTGAGTTAACTTAACATATAAACAAAATGGCCAAACAAATAAAAGATGCTTTACGCTCCTTAACAGACAGTTTTCGTAAGGTAAACAATCCAAGTTCTGAACAACTGAAAAATATGGAAGCTGTTGCCAAAGCTGCCAAAAAAGCTGCTAAGGAAGCGAAAAACGGAACGGCGTAACGATCCCTTCCTCACTTACGTTGCCTTTTAGGTATTCAGCCCTTAAGGTACGCGTCGTTTTTTTCACGATAACGCCTTTGATCATTTCTTTTCTCAGGTGTATGTTTTGACGCCCAAATGAATCAAACCGGAAAATATTAGGAGCAATTTCAATGGCCTTGTTGGGTATACCTTTTATGGTACGTTTTTTCTCAGTACGGTAATTTTTACACCCGCCGATAAATAATTCATTCGATGTTTCTTCGGTTTTTAATGCCCCAAGTATATTATCGTGCATGGTCCAATTGATAGAGTGTAAATCACTGGTACAAATTTTTATGCTGTCAGTGTCACAATATAATACTTTGTGTTGGCCAACATTTTTTATAAGATTCCATAATACAAACCTGGCATTCTCCGTAATGTGAGCCGTTATACCTGGAAAAGCGTTTTCTCCCTCTTCGTCATGGTATTGATATATAAGTTTATTCATTAACTTGATTATAATCACATAATCCATTTTTTCCGGATCCCATATATCTTCTTTATAATAAGTTCTACCAGTTGGTACGTCATATTCATTTCTGACAATACCTTTTTGACCAAACTTTCCATATAATGAATTAAGCATATACTTGCATAATTGTTTCATTATCAAGTTGTTATCCTTGTCGTACTTTAATTTGAGATCGTAAAAATAATTCACGTACTTGCTGAAAAGATCAATTTTCTTATATATGGCAACTTCAATTATACGCTTAATGTGACCCTGATCAATTGCATATTTTAACCCGGTTGAACACACGTAACAACAAAAATTACCTATTGGAAATACAATTTTACCTTTGTAATGTACTGCATAACAATTTTCAGGTGTATCAACTTCAATACAAGCCACAACAGAAAAGGATCGTAATATCTCTTTGTAACGTTCAATCTCAAATTGTTGATTATATTCAACCAACTTAGAGGGATATTCATTAACACTCATTACATAACTATACATTGAATTAAAGTCCAGGCTAACAAAAGGCCCACCATAAATTTTACCGAGCCTGTAGCACTCCACCCTTCCACCTATATAAGCCTTGCGTTCCAATTGTGTTACTGCTTCCTCAGAATGAAGTGATATAGTGTTATACATGAATCTATGACGGTAAGAAATAAAGGCCTGAGAGCTCTTGGTCATACCTAAACTCCCTAATTTATGTTTATCCAAGAAACTAATGTAGTATTTCATTGCTTTGATCAATATGTCAACATCTCTCTTACAATATACTTTCAAATGTTTCAAACTAGCCTTACCAAAATCAACATCTAATTTGGGTAATTTAACCATTTGACCTAGCTTTTTTAAAGACTGATCAAAATAGTTGGTTGTAGAAATTATTGTTAATTTGCTCTTATCCTTTTTACACCTCAAAATATATGTCAAACCCTTGTCATAAACAAAGTCCAGAACCCATCCCCAATGCGTAAAGTAATCAAAAAAACCGCAAGCCTGTAGATCGAAAAATATATTGTGACCTACTAAATACAACGGTTTCTTATTTAACACGATGTCCTGCAAATATTCATTCATTTTTAATTCATCTTTCCAAAAACACCACTCGGTAATGTCGCCAAAACGCTTAGAAAAAGTCTCTCTCATACAAGTCCATCCTATATAAAAACGCTCGCATTCGAAACCCTCAATCAATTCTGTTTTGGTCTCAGTGTCCATATATAACCACCGGTCAGGAATTTTACTCCCTTTAACAACTTGTAATCTTCGTTGTTTAAAATCTTGCACTATTGAAACTTTTACTTTTGTCATTATATTTCTTTATTGGGCTATATCAACACCCGTTATCGTTTGATTAATTAGCTCTAAGTCTAAAGGGGGTGACTCAGGTAAGGTGCGACCCTGATCAGCCTCAATCCAATCCCCTATTTTTGCTTTGTCATTCGTATACATACTTCTATGTAAGGTAAAATATTGATCTATCTCCGGATTATAATATGTTGTCTTATAATGCACCATGTATTTAGAAGGCTGACCAAGCAAACCCGGTGTCATTAAATAATCAGGAACAACATCATTAACATTTAATTTCCTTATATGAAACTCATGATTATAACGACCAGCAGCGTTATTAATATCAGCATTCAATAATTTAGTTCGATAACCGTAACCGCTCGATCGAACAGCTCTCATTATGTACCTGTTACTGTAACCGAGCGGTACTAATCGTTGAATTATTAACCGGCCGGCCGCTCTTGCTAAAGGCATAATTTTTTACCTTCTCAATTTAATCCAAGCATGAAAACATAACCATACCTGGTAATAAAAAAAGGTACACGGCTTATACCGTATACCTCTAAATATATTACAATAATAACACTCATGACTACAACCCGTCATTAAATTGATCTAAAGTCTTTATGACCATGTTCAAATAAGTGATTATAATTGGTAAGTTTTCATTTATATAATCACTACGGTCCTCAGCCAAAGCGGCAATGTAAGTTAAATGCTTCTGAGCCTTTTTTAACCTCAAGGCTACAAATTCTTTATTAGTAGTTAATATGTCATTTAGACCCATCAAAGCTTGATCCAAATCCTCTGCACACTCTTTGCTTTGATGCCGCAACTTGTTGCGTGTTGTACGACTACTCATGTTATTTAGCTATTGTAGCAATATCAGGAGGACCTTCTCCAATGTCAATTTCAACACACTTATAAGTGTTAACACTTCGACCGCCGGAAATTTCTTCCTTACCTAAAAATTCAATCCTGTATACACACCCAGTTTTCATTACCTGACCAATCTCACTGTCTCCGCCCTTGCCAAGATGAAACTTGGTCAAACCATCATCGGTATCAAAGAGATACTGATTGTAATTAGTGCCACTCAAACCGCTAGTCACTTCAGTTTTTCCTACAAAAGCACCAATAATGATGTCACCCTTTTTAGACCACTTTTTATATATAGCGGTAAGTTCAGTCACATTGCCGCTTTTCTCGGCGGCCTTGTACAATTCTGCATACGTTCCCATAATTAATTTAATTTAAGTTACTATTTGGAATTAGAAATATCGTGTAATTCATGTTCATATAACCACGCTTTTATACCATTTTTATATTTCACTTCAACAGCCCAACCATACTTTCCAACATTTAACATCTGACCAGTTGTTATTACAACCTGCCCGGTTGTAACTATTCGCTTTTTTCTGCCTTTGTCTTGTTCCATTAGAGATCCGACCAATCCTTGAACATTAATAATCTTAATAATTCAGGAGAAATATTGACAACAAATCCCAACTCGATGTTACGCTTGAGATTTCTTAATTGTCGCAACTCTTCAAAATTATCTCGCAACTGAATTACTTCTTCAACAGTTACCCTATGTATACCCATAATCATAATATTTCATTACCGTTAACTAATATACTCTCAATATCATTACCCTTCAAAAATAATACACCCCCCAACTCAAAACAATTAGTATTCATTATTTTTATAATCTTATTACTGAATAACTTACCCTCTTTTATGTTGACGTAAAACTTATGAAAATAACGACCCTGTTCAATATGTACTATTCTAAGAAACTTATCACTACCAAAAAATATCGTTTGACCTAACTTAACCTGTATACTATCATGATGACCTTGTGGCTCCATAATTTTGACCTTTTAATAAATAATCAAACATTGAATACCTGGGCACATTCGTACCGCTTTAGGAACATAACACCACCAATAACTACAAAACCACCTTTTATTACCACGCAACCACACCCTAAATGCGCATTTTTTGCACATACCCCGGTATTTTGTAACCCTTTCACTTTTTACATATGGTTCAATCATGATATCGTTATTAGAATTCAATTACCTCCACCTTGAAATCCAGTTAACTGTTATAGAAACCTTCTAATTTTATAATGCCCATAGTAATAACCTCATGGGCCATAATGAACACCCTTGTACCGATCTGGTATCGATAAGCTTCCTCAGATGCCTTCCACTGAGAAGATTGTTGAATATAATATTTTTCGCGCTCCCTTATGAGAGACATCAGCTTACGGCCTTGAAATTTTAAGTCTGTTATTATTGATTTCATGCATGAAAATTAATGAGATGACAATCCCGAAACAATGACTTTTATCATGTTTTATAATTTCTTTTATGTTGTACAACATAGTAGCTACCTACGGCCATCATGAGCCAAACTAAAATGACACCCGTCACCGAACCGGCCGCCCCAGGACCCGCCCAATTTTTCCCAGTAGTGACCAAGTACTTCATAATCAGAACCATGTTTAAGATAGATACCACCCTTAAATATATTCAAATCAATAGCCAGGCGTGAATAATGGAGACTATCTGTCATGTGACCGTTTTTAGCATGAGCATCTCCAAAAGTGATTTCAAAACCATTACGAACAGCAAATTGGATAAGTAATGATATTGCACGTACAAAACGATTTTGTTTCATACGCAAGCTCTCTATACCCTTATTATCGGTTTGTGTACGTATTAAGAAAGCATATTCCTTAATTTTCATAACAATATAACTTAAGGTTAATAATAATAACTAAAAAGCAAAAATAAACTATGTATCCCATATAACCTAATACAGTCATAATAATGTAAATATATATAGTTAAATACATATAACGACCTGAGAGATAAGGCTATATACTACTCCCTACCCCTGC
>VAPE01016411.1_pt1 | contig 12196 bp, 8 predicted proteins | sample 3393911 | NCBI WGS metagenome assembly VAPE01 (sample SAMN08290436, study PRJNA428436) | hydrothermal vent metagenome | isolation source: Deep-sea hydrothermal vent chimney | place: Atlantic Ocean: South-mid Altantic Ridge | reverse complement strand
TTTAATGTGGAGAAACAGTTTAAGAAAATGTCAGGTTTATTTACCGGCATCAACGGCCTGATATGGATAGTAGGTATCGGTACGTTGCTGGCCGGCATTATCGGCGTATCAAATATTATGCTTATTATTGTGAAAGAGCGTACCCGCGAAATAGGGGTCAAACGTGCTTTGGGAGCCACCCCGATGAACATTATTTCACAAATCATTCTTGAATCGGTAACGCTTACCACTGTAGCCGGTTATGTGGGGCTGGTGGTGGGTGTCAGCCTGCTTTCACTCATCGATAAAATTATGGTGAAAAGCGGCGCCAGCTCTCAGTTTTTCTTACACCCGGAAGTCAACTTTCATGTGGCACTGACCGCTTTGGGTGTGTTGGTGATTTCCGGAATCTTAGCAGGATTAATCCCGGCCAAACGTGCCGTAAGTATAAAACCGGTGGAGGCATTGAGAGATGAATAGTGAAAAAAATGCAAAAAACAAATACCAATCAACAAATAACCACATAGATGACCAAGAGAAGTTGTGAAGTTGAGAAGTTGTGTGCTCATTCGGATTTGTAATCCGAATGTTAATGAGAAAAGGGATTTTAAATCCCGGCCAGAGAAAGCTTTTCGACTAATAAAGATGAATAAAATAAATTTAAAAATAGAAACAGTAAATACAATTGAACATGAAAACATTTTTTAAAATTCTGGTAATTTTTATCATTTTGGGTGTTTTTGGATACACCCTGTATTACCTGTGGGCAAAGTCAAGAGAAAAGCCTGTGGTTTACAAAACCGAAAAACCATTTGTAACTAATATCATAAAAAAAACGGTAGCAACAGGTTCGGTAGTGCCGCGGAAACAAATAGATATAAAACCGATTGTTTCGGGGATTATTTCAGACATCTATGTACAGGAAGGTCAAATGGTGAAAAAAGGTGATTTAATTGCCAAAATAAGGATTATCCCCAACATGATAAGCCTGAACAATGCCGTTTCACGCGTGGATCAGGCAAAAATCAATCTGACCGAGGCCAAACGCAATTACGATCGCCAGCATGAGCTACTGGTGAAAGGCGTAATTGCCCAATCTGATTTCGATGCTGTGGAAACCAAATACAGTATTGCCCAGGAAGAACTGCAAACAGCAAAAGAAAACCTGCAGCTTATCAAAGAGGGACAAATCAAGAAAAAAGGGTCGCCCACAAATACGCTGGTACGCTCTACTATCACGGGGATGGTACTGGCTATTCCGGTGGAGATTGGTAATCAGGTCATCGAAGCCAACAACTTCAACGCCGGAACAACCATCGCCACTGTTGCCGACATGAACGACATGATTTTCAAAGGCAAAATAGATGAAACCGAAGTGGGAAAGATCAGGGTAGGGATGCCGTTAATTCTCACCATCGGCGCCATCGATAATACCAAATTTGATGCGGCTCTGACCAAAATTGCTCCCAAAGGTGTGGAAGAAAATGGCGCTGTACAGTTTGAGATTCAAGCCGATGTTAAACTGAAAAAGAATGAGTTTATCCGGTCGGGATACAGTGCCAATGCCGACATTGTGTTGCAACGTGCCGATAGTGTACTGGCTGTGCCGGAAGGGCTGCTCCTTTTTGAAGGCGATTCGACCACTTACGTGGAAGTGGAAACGGCTCCTCAGGTATTTAAAAAGCAGGTGATAAAAACAGGACTTTCGGATGGTGTTAACATTCAGGTGCTTTCCGGGCTCAAAAAAGGGATGAAGATAAAAGTGCCGAAATAGACCATTTTGGATGTAAGATGTGAGATGTTGAAATTAAAATTTATCTTTTGATTTGAACCACTTCGCAAATCAGCCTGTCACAGCTTTAGCAAAGTTCACTAATGTTCTTTATTCTTAAATGAGGCCGGCCTAAAAAGGGACTGAAAGGTAAAAAATGAAAACCAGTATTTACCCCTTTCCCTAAAGGGAGTACTGATTTTCAGCCATCTCCCCTTTAGGGGATTGAGGGGTAAAAGTGGATGAAATCAAAATCGCACCTTTTTAGACCGGACTCATAAATGAAATAATTTACAGCAACTGTTTGGCAATTGAATGACCCTTGCTTGACAACCGTTTGACAAAGGAAGGTTCTGGGAGGCGTAAACAAAGAAAGAGGAGTGTTCGTTTTGGACATATTGCCGTCCAAAAACGAACACTCCTCCCCTTCCGGATCTTTGAGAATTATAGCAACAGTTTACTTCACAGTATGTTCTATTTTCCGGAACAATTTGTGTAAGTTTGTAGAGGTTTTTACAAATGTCTTACCAATTAAAATAATCATGAAAAAATTTTCCTATCTGCTGGCAACCGTTCTCTTTTTTAGTGGTTTTCAGTTAAAAGCACATGAAGGCATGTGGATTCCCATGCTGCTGCGACAGAATTTTGCTGCCATGCAACGCATGGGGTTGAAACTTACTCCCGAACAAATTTACAGCGTAAACCATTCCAGCCTCAAAGATGCCATTGCCGGCCTTTCCAATAGTCCTAACCCGCAAGGGTTTTTCTGTACTTCTGAAATTGTTTCCGACCAGGGATTACTATTTACAAACCACCATTGTGGTTTCGAATCCGTTCAGGAACACAGTTCCGTGAAGCACGACTACCTGAAAGATGGTTTTTGGGCAATGAGCAAAAAGGAAGAGCTGCCCAACAAAGGGCTTACGGCTTCCATTTTGGTACGTATGGCCGATGTGAGTGACAGCATTGTTCCCTATCTTTCTGACACCATGACTGAGCAGCAACGCGCTTCCGTTGTCCGTCCCATCATCAGCCGGCTGAAAAAAGCCAATGCGGATAGTAGTAAGTACAATGTGGTTATCAAACCATATTTCGCCGGTAACAAATATTATATGCTCGTCTATATCGTTTACCGTGATGTCCGTTTGGTTGGTGCTCCACCTTCTTCTATCGGAAAATTTGGTGGTGATACCGACAACTGGATGTGGCCTCGCCAAACCGGTGACTTCACCGTTTTCCGCATCTACACGGCTCCCGATGGCTCTCCTGCAACGTATTCTATAAAGAACATACCATTGAAACCAAAATACCATCTGCCTATTTCACTTGATGGTATCAAAGAAGGTGATTTTGCCATGGTATGGGGTTTCCCGGGAAGAACCAACCGTTACATGACCGCTCCCGAACTGGAATTCAGAATGGAACATTATTTTCCGCCTTTGGTTGAGGCTTTCGGTAAAAAACTGGAAGTGTGGAAAAAACACATGAATGCCAGTCCGGCAGTACAGCTTAAATATGCTTCCAATTATGCCATGATTGCCAACAGCTGGAAATATTTTATCGGCCAGATGAGAGGTGTCAGAAAACAACATGTCATTGCTAAGAAAAAAGCTTTTGATGAAACTTTCGCCAAATGGGTGAGCGAGAATCCTAAACGCCAGGCCAAATACGGCGAAGCGTTGAAAGATATGAACGATGCTTTTGCTTCCGAATCGAAAACCATCGAACCTTTGATTTACGCCAGCATTGCCGGTGCTCAGGGTGCCGAATTGCTGAGCTTTGCACAGAAGTTAAGCAGCATGGAAGGAATCCTTAAACAGATCAAAGAGACAAAAGACAAAGCACAAAAAGCCAAAAAGCTGGAGCGAATGAAAAAAATGGCCGCCACCCTTACCGGTAAGCTCCAAAAGATGTACAAAGACTACGATATGGCTACCGACAGGGATGTCTTTGCGGCAATGACGAAAATGTATTTTGATAAAGTGCCGGAAAATCTTCATCCGGCGTATCTTGATAAAATGGCAAAAAAGTTTAAAAATAACTTTGATGCTTTCGCTAAATATGTATTTGAGAAATCCCATTTCAGTACCGAAGCCAAAACCAGGGCTTTCCTGGCCAATCCTTCGTTGAAACAGATAGAAAAGGACCCGGCTTTCATCCTCTCACAAGCTTACATGGCCAAGTTGATGGCTGCCTCATCGGGCTATCGTGCTGCCACCGGAAAGTTAGCCGAAGGCAAAAGACTGTTTATGGAGGGGATAATGCAAATGGAACCCAACAAAGTTTTTTATCCTGATGCTAACTCAACTTTACGTTACAGTTATGGTAAAGTGGAAGGTTATTATCCGAGAGATGCTGTACACTATTTGTTCCAGTCTCATCTCTATGGCGTAATGCAAAAAGAAAATTCCAAAAATCCCGAATTCATTGTTCCTAAAAAGCTGAAAGAACTTTACAAAACCAAAGATTACGGTCCTTATGGTCAGGATGGAGAACAGGACGTTGATTTTCTGACCACAAATGATATAACCGGTGGCAACTCCGGAAGTCCTGTTATCAATGGCAAAGGTGAGTTGATTGGGCTGGCATTTGACGGCAACTGGGAAGCCATGAGTGGCGATATTGCCTATATTCCTAAATTGCAACGTACCATTGTCGTGGACATTCGTTACATTTTATTTGTCATTGATAAATATGCCGGCGACACCCGCCTGATTGACGAAATGACTATCCACAAAGCTATTCCGCAACCTAACCGGGTGGAAGCAACTGCCACCACAGTCGCCACCGGAACAAAATAGGTTAAACTGTAATTTTATCGGTAGCAGGCTTTACATTCTACTGCCCTAAACAGCCTTTCGGTATGAAAATCCCGAAAGGCTGTTTTTTTGTTTCTTAAGATCCATTTTTAGTGTATCATCACGCGAACAACAGGAAGAGCACCCTCCGGAACCCGGATATTAAAAGATTTCGAAATAGTAGTGCCATTTGGAAACTGCATCCCTATGTAATAGGTCTCGATGAAATGGTTGTATGGGTCTTCTTTGCTGTCGGTAGGTGGTGGACATTTCTTGCTTTTGTACGGAACCATTATAGTCAGCGGACTGGCATAAAGCTTTCCGGAGACAGCTGAAAACCCTCTTCCGGTGGCATTGACAAACTGAAAATAAGCCAGAGGGTCATGGCCTATTTTGGTAAAAACTTTGGAAGCCTCAGAAAAAATTTGCTGATAAGTTCCCCCGTTGTTGGTTATGGAAACCGTAGCCCTGTAATAGTCTTCTCCTTTTTTGGATTTCCGTAAGGCAGCAATATAACTCACCGAAATACCATTGATTTGTGTTGTTTTTCCAGCTTTCAAAATCACAAATTGCTGCGCTTCTAGCTGCATTCCCGCAAAAAACGAAACAACAAACAGGGAAAGTATAAATTTCTTCATAACAAGACCAGGTTTTAAAAATAGTTAATAAATTGATTACGTTACAAATATAGCCTAAAAGTTGAGTAGTGCTAAAAAAATCCACCACCGCCTTATTTTCCCCTGTGCAACAAACGCAACCTCCACCCTTCTGCACCTTTGGGTGGATACAGATAGACATTTTCATTCTTTTTTAGTCCGGCACGAATCACAATATCCTCATCGTTACTTTTTCCGGTTCTGACCTGCTGCTTCCGGTGATCCATGAACACAAAGCTGAGGGAATCGTTGTTGTGGACACATTCGATGGGCACAAACAATACAGAATCAATGGTCTCTGCAATAATCTGGTTTTTGGTAGTCATGGAAGGACGCAATACCGAGTCATGCCCGGCAAGTTGTATAGTCACTTCAAAGACTTTAGCATTGGAATTTTTCATTTGCTGCCCCATATTGGCCACATCAGTTACCACACCTGAAAATTTCTTGTCCGGAAAAGCATCCGTACTCACAATAGCTTTTTGGCCTTTTCTCACTTTGCTGATATCTATTTCATTCACGTATGTGCGGCTGTTCATCGCACTTAGATCCGGCAGAATGGCCACCACATTATTCCAGGTCGAAATCTGTGCGCCCACGCCTTGCTTTTTGCCGTCCCAGCTCCTTTTGTAAATGACCATTCCGGCTTTGGGAGCATACACCACAAACTCACTCTTGAGTTTCTTCAGTTCATTAAACTTCCTGTTGGCCTTGGTTAGCCCTGCTTCCACCTCTTTCATAATGGCTTTGGCCTTTTCGCTTTTCAGCACATAGTTATCTTCGGTTTGTTTGTAGGTACGCTCTGCCTTCTGGAGCTCCAGTTTCACCTGTCGCCGTGTGGCAGGCGGCTCGTAAATAGACTGATCCACAACAATCTGCTTATCTTCCAGCGAATATTTCAAGTTAATGAGTTCATCACGGGCATTGCGCAAAGTCATTGCAGTATCCAGCTGTGTCTTTGTGTATTGCGTGTTTAACTTCTCAACTTCCAGTTCCTGGTCTTTAAGTTTATTTTCCAGATCTGAACGATCCAGGTTGGCCACCCATTGTCCTGAATCCACCACAGTGCCATCGGGGACAATCTTTTCAATACGGTATTGCCAGATACGGGCATTACGCAGAGCAGTCGGGTTGGGCCCTTGAATTTTTTCATTGCTTCGTGCTTCCAGCTCACCGGTGGTGGTGACACTAATGACAAATTTTCCAGATTTGACAGCTACTTTTATCACCTGCTTACCGGTATCCGGTGGCTTGGAAAAATACCAGATAAGCATGATGAAAATCAAGGCTCCGATGATATAGAGATAGTTCTTTTTCTGTTTCATATCCGATAAAAATTTAATCTCTTTAAAAAAAAGTAAATTTAAACAAATAATTTCAGGAAGAATACGTTATCTTTTTGCGTTGAAACAAATATTATTATTATTATATTTGCAAAATTAAAGGAAAAGATACAAATTTCAGGTATTTATAACGGCAGACATGAGAGGAATTTATAATTTTTTTATTTATGGCTATGCCTTTTTTATAAGGATAGCAGCTCCTTTTAACCGGCAGGCCCGACAATGGATGGATGGGCGAAAAAAAGGGTTTTCGCTGATGGAAAAAGCTGTTGGGGAGAATGAAGATATTGTCTGGTTTCATTGTGCCAGCCTTGGCGAGTTTGAGCAGGGGCGTCCTGTTATGGAGGCTTTCAGAGAGGATTTTCCTGATTATAAAATTTTGCTAACATTCTTTTCGCCTTCCGGTTACGAACTGAGAAAAAATTATCCGGGAGCTGATTATATTTTCTACCTCCCCATTGATAAACCAAAAAATGCACGGCGCTTTATCCGCATTTTCAAGCCTAAGCTGGTTGTTTTCATCAAGTATGAATATTGGTACAATTACATAAAAGAACTTTCAAAAAATAAAATTCCTCTTTTTTTTATTTCGGCTATTTTCCGCCAAAACCATTATTTTTTCCGCTATGGTGCCAAATGGTTTAGAAATCAACTGCAAAAGGTAACCTGGTTTCAGGTACAGGATGAAACCTCCTCAGCACTTCTGAACAGTATTCATATCTTTCATAACCAGGTAGGCGGGGATACCCGCTTCGACCGTGTGCTGAGGGTGTCGAAAGAGCCTGTTTCTCTTCCTGAAATTGAAAACTTTGCCAGCGATACCAATTTGTTCGTTTGTGGCAGCACCTGGCCTCCCGATGAAGATATTATAAAAGACTATCTTACACATGAAAAAGGGGTGAAAGTGATTCTTGCACCACACAAAATCGATGCAGAACATATCGCTGAAATCCAAAATAAATTCAAAGATTTTAATCCTGTTTTGTATTCTGAAATTACCGGAAGTGTTCCGGACAACTCTCGCGTATTGATAATCAACACCTTAGGATTACTCTCGCATTTGTATCGATTTGGCAGGCTGGCTTATGTAGGCGGCGGCTTTGGCGTGGGCATCCATAACCTTCCGGAAGCAGCGGTTTATGGACTTCCGGTAATCTTTGGACCCAACTACCAACGTTTTCGCGAAGCCCGCGATCTGCTGAAAAACGGAGGCGGTTTTACCATTAGCGACAAAAAAGGTTTTCGCCAAACAGTTGATTCACTCTTGCATGATACGGAGAAATATCAGCAGGCTTCGAAATCAGCAGCCGAATACGTGAAGCAACAATCGGGAGCTACCTTTAAAGCCCTGGAAAAGATTAAGGAGTTTCTCGTGGTTCAACAAAAGGAAAAATCAATAGGAAATTTATAATTATCAACCAAAAACAATAGAAATATGAACACATTACTAAAAAAGGCACTACGGAAGCCAACCGCAGCCGACACCATTTTTCTGGTGAAAGATGGCAAAGATCTTGCTAATCTCGGTTTTACCGAAGATGAAATGAATTATATTAAAAGACAACATCGTAGCAACCATAATGTTGCGAGTATCAACCGGTACAAAAATGTACTGATCGTTGTTTTCGGTGAGACTATCGGAACACGTTCCATGCGTAAAGAAGCCTATCGTATGCGGGGTGATGAAACTCAGCTACAGCTAAATAAGGCGCGTGTTGAACGCACTGTCGTGTTCAACGTCAACGCAGACAAAGAAGAGGTACTGGCTTTTACGGAAGGCCTTTTGCTCGGAAACTACTCCTTCAGCAAATATAAGAAAAAAGACAAAAAGAAAGACAACACACTGGAGCAGGTGGATATTTATGATAACGGTATCACAGAAGAAGAGATGGAAGAGATTCGTATTCTGACGAATGCCGTTTTTATTGCCCGCGATTTTGTGAACGAACCGGTAGCTTATCTGAATGCCACAAAATTTGCTGAAGAAATGCAGGCTCTTGGAAAAGAAACTAATACGAAAGTGGAAGTCTTTAACAAAAAGAAACTGGAAAGTTTGAAAATGGGCGGACTGCTCGCAGTGAACCGTGGAAGTATTGATCCACCAACATTCACAATTATGGAATGGAAACCTAAAAATGCCAAAAATAAAAAGCCTTATATCTTTGTTGGGAAGGGGGTAGTTTACGATACTGGCGGACTGAGTCTGAAACCTACCAGCTCTATGGACACCATGAAATGTGATATGGCCGGTGGTGCTGCCGTAGCCGGAGCTATGTATGCTATTGCAAAAGCCAAACTACCAATGTATGTGATTGGATTGGTACCCGCTACCGACAACCGTCCCGATGGCAATGCATATACCCCTGGCGACGTGATTACCATGCACGACGGCACTACCGTGGAGGTACTGAACACCGATGCTGAAGGCCGCATGATTCTTGCTGATGCCTTAAGTTATGCCAAAGAGTATAATCCCGAGCTGGTGATAGATATTGCCACGCTTACCGGTGCTGCTGCCCATGCCATTGGCCCACAGGCCATTGTCGGTATGGAAGCCAAGGCCGATGACGATTTTGAATACCTCAAACGTATCGGCTCCCTGTCTCATGAGCGTATTATCGAATTTCCTTTTTGGGATGAGTATAAAGAATCGCTGAAATCGAAAATTGCCGACCTGAAAAATATCGGCGGAGTGGAAGCCGGGGCCATCACCGCAGGAAAATTCCTTGAGCATTTTACCGACTATCCATATATCCACCTTGACATTGCCGCTCCCGCATTCCTCGACAAAAGAGGTAGCTATCGCGGTGAAGGTGGTACCGGCGTAGGCGTGCGGCTGTTTTACAACTTCATTAAATCAAAAGCTGAATAATACCAATACTGGCTTATAGTATAAAAAAAGCCTCCCGGCCGGGAGGCTTTTTTTATGAATCACAACCAATCATCGAAATAAGACTTAATCTTTCGTGTCAGCTGCAAGCGGTCTCTGCCTCTGACTCCGTGCTTCTGTCCGGGATAAACAAAATAATCCATCAGCTTGTCTTCCTGAATGGCTTTTTGCAAAAATAGCAAGCCGTTTTGCCACATCACCACCGGATCCATGGTTCCGTGAATCAGGAGTAAATGCCCTTTCAGGTTGTGTACATAATTCAGCAGGCTGGCTTCTTTGTAACCTTCCGGATTTTCCTGTGGCGTATCCATATAACGTTCGCCGTACATCACTTCATAATATTTCCAGTCGATGACCGGACCACCGGCTACCGCTACTTTAAAAACTCCAGGCTCACGCAACATTAGCGAAGTGGTCATAAAACCACCGAAACTCCATCCATCAACGCCAAGGCGGGTAGAATCCACATAGGGCAATGATTTCAGGTAATTGACGCCCACCATTTGGTCTTTTATTTCGTTGGTTCCGAGGTGCCGGAAGATAACCTGTTCAAAATCACGCCCACGATTTTCGGAACCGTGGTTGTCCAACGTAAAAATAAGATAACCGTTTTCGGCGAGATAATTCAACATAAATCCTGCCCCTCCAAGCCAGCTGTCGGTAATCAGCTGTACATGCGGGCCTCCGTAAACATATACAATTACCGGATATTTTTTGGTGCTGTCGAAATTTACCGGCTTGATCATCCGGCAATAAAGGGGAGCACCATCAATTTTAGATTTCAGCGTGAAGATGGACATTTTCCCCAGCTTGTAACCGGCCAGCGGATCTTTGTCCTGTTGGATGGTACGAACCACATTTCCACGATAATTGACCAGTTTGTAGGCGCGGCTAATATCCATACTGCTAAACACATCCAGCAGATATTTTCCGTCTTTGCTCACCATGGCGCTGTGGGTTCCGTGGTCGGGACTCAGCCGCACGACCTTCCCGTTGCGCATGTTCACCGAATAGAGATTTTGTTGCAGCGGACTCTCTTTGGTAGCAACAAAATAGACCTTGTTCTTCTTAAAATAGCCCAGCACATGCGTCACTTCCCATTTTCCTTTGGTAAGCTGCTTCAGTAATTTACCGTCGGTATTGTATAGGTAAAGATGGTTCCAGCCATCGCGACGACTGTTCCAGATAAACTCATTCGGGTTGAACGGGTTGAAATACAACGGAAACAGCGGCTCTACATATTTCGGATTGGTTTCTTCAAATAAGGTCTTCACAAAAGCTCCCGTGGAAGCATCGTACTTGTTCATCCACATGTGGTTTTGCCCGCGGTTCAGAATAGCTGTGTAGATATATTTTCCGGCAGGCCCCCAGGTGACGGCGGTGAGGTACTGTTCCGATTTGGGATTGGTTTTCAGAAAAATTGTTTTGCCTGTTTTTATATCATAAATGCCCAGGCTGACATACTCGCTCGGGGTGCCGGCCATGGGATATTTTATGTATTTTACTTTGGCAATACGATGGTTGATGTCCACCAGAGGATAATTGAATACCCGCGATTGATCTTTGTGATAAAACGCAAGCTGACCACCACCTGGCGACCAGAAACTACCTTTGTCAATACCAAATTCGTTGCGCGAAACAATCTGGCCGTTCACATAATCCGGATTTTTGTTGTGGGTAACCTGTATCACTTTGCCGTTTTCGGCTATGTAAAGGTTATTTTTTATTGTAAAAGCAACACGCTCGGTCTTGTTCTCAAAAGCAATATTTTTGGCCGTATCCGGAATCTGGTTTACTTTTTTGATACTGTGCTTCTGAAAATCATAAATGTAGTACCGATGGTTATATGAAAACCCGGCCTGATATGGTGCAAAAAAAGTAAATCGTGGCAACCGGCTTATCGTATCTATGCCTGATTTGGATAAATCGCTGTTCAGCGTGGCTTTGTCGAAAAGCTGAACCACTTTCCCATGGGCAGCATCTGCTTTATAGAGAGCGTTCTTTTTGGCGAATACATAATTGTCTGATTTTCCCATCCATTGCAGTTGCGGAACCCGTTTGGGAAACAGCGCCGGATTCAGCCAGGAGGCATCCGTTGCCGTCATCATTTTTTGCTGTTGCTGTGCGTATAGGGTAAATTGTGTGGCAAAAACAAAAAGTGCCACCATAGAAATAAATCTCCTCATGTTATTTTTATTTAAGGTCATAACTAGTGCTTGCCAGAAAACGTCAATTTCTTCGTTACGCTCGCTTTGAGTATTAGTCATTTACATTAGTAAACCCCTAACACTCAAAGCTTCGCAAGCCTTGAACTTGACGTTTTCTGGCAAGCATTTCAAAAACAGGTAGTTTTCTTGCTGAAACTAACTAAAATGAAAAAGCAAACTTAGATAAACTTTTCCAAAAACAGCTGGTATAGCCGGGTAAACATATCATTTACTTTTCCTGCTTTCAGTGGGAAAGGGGGCTCGTTTACCTGAAAAAAAGGAGGGATATTTGTAACCTTATGATATGTATTCATTTAAAGAGAGTTGAATAAGTCAGGTTAGGGATACCATCCTGGAAATAACAAAAATATAAAAACTCGTCCGGCAGTGTGAGATAAAGAATATCAGAAATTCTGTCCCGTACTTTTTTCATTTCGTAATTTTAGTGTACATTTGAAATCCAATAACATCTGAAACACAGAACTCTAATAAAGATAGAAAAATGAAAATCTTCAAAAGGATCTTACTCATCGCAGCACTTGTGATTATCGT
>VAPE01028649.1_pt1 | contig 12285 bp, 14 predicted proteins | sample 3393911 | NCBI WGS metagenome assembly VAPE01 (sample SAMN08290436, study PRJNA428436) | hydrothermal vent metagenome | isolation source: Deep-sea hydrothermal vent chimney | place: Atlantic Ocean: South-mid Altantic Ridge | reverse complement strand
GCGGAGAGTGCGGCGGCCGACTGACGCGCATCGCGCCCGCGGGGTCGGCCGACCGGCCGTTCATCCGCAGGACCTGTATCCGATTATCCGCCCGTATCTTTAGGGATCTGAACGAACGAGGAGTTTTCCATGGCCCGGTTCTTCCGCCGCAGAAAGTACTGCCGCTTCACCGCGGAGGGTGTGAAGGAGATCGACTACAAGGACATCGCGACCCTGCGCCAGTACATCACCGAGACCGGCAAGATCGTGCCCAGCCGCATCACCGGCACACGCGCGCGCTATCAGCGTCAGTTGGCCCGCGCAGTCAAACGCGCCCGCTTCCTGGCGTTGCTCCCGTACACCGACCAGCACTGAGATCGCGCAGCCGGCGGCGGCGTTTGATCCGAGGATGCCACGATGGAAGTGATTCTTCTGCAGAAGACCGAACACCTGGGAGACCTGGGCGATCGGGTGAAGGTGCGCCGCGGTTTCGCACGCAACTTTCTGATCCCCAAGGGGCGGGCCACGGAGGCGACACCGGCCAACGTGGCGCGCTTCGAGGCGCGGCGCGTGGAGCTGGAGCGGTTCGCCACCGGGGCCGTGACGGCGGCCGAGGCGCGCCGCGAGCAGCTCGAGGGTCTTACGATCACCATCGCCTCGAAGGCCGGTGACGAGGGGCGGCTGTTCGGTTCCATCGGGACCGCGGAGATCGCCGAGGCCATCTCCGCGCAAGGGGTCGCCGTCGAGCGGCGCGAGGTGCGTCTGCCCGCCGGACCGATGCACCAGACCGGCGAGTTCGAGGTGACGCTGCACCTGCACATGGACGTGAACGCCGTAGTGAAGATCGCTATCGTCGCGGAATAGCCGTCCATGTCCAACGTGCTGTCCCAGCCCGGAGAGACCGCCGACGCGGCGACTCAGGCGCTGCGGGTCCCGCCGCACTCGACCGACGCCGAGCAGGCGGTGCTCGGCGGGTTGATGCTCGACAACCGGTCCTGGGAACGGATCTCCGACTGCATCACCGAGGAGGATTTCTACCGGCGCGACCACCGGCTGGTGTTCCGCGCCATCGCCGAACTCGCCGAGCGCGGCGCGCCCTTCGACGTGGTGACCATCTCCGAGCGCCTGGAGAAGGCCGGCGGGTTGGACGCCGTCGGCGGTCTGTCCTACCTCGGCACCCTCGCCGGCAATACCCCCAGCGCCGCGAACATCAAGGCCTACGCGGAGATCGTCCGCGAGCGCTCCATCCTGCGCCAGTTGATCCAGGTCGGCACCGAGGTCGCGAACAGCGCCTTCCAGCCCGAGGGGCGCGACGCGCCGGAGCTGGTGGACCACGCGGAGAAGCTCGTCTTCCAGATCGCCGAGCGCGGTGCCCGCGGGTTGGGCGGGTTCACGAGCATCCGCGATCTGCTCACGCGGGTGGTGGACCGGATCGACACCCTGTATCAGCTCGACGAGCCGATCACCGGCTTGCCCACCGGCTTCTCGGACTTCGACGAACTGACCTCGGGTCTGCAGTCCGCCGACCTGATCATCGTCGCCGGGCGCCCGTCGATGGGCAAGACCACCTTCGCCATGAACCTCGCCGAGCACGCGGCCATCAAGTGCAAGGTGCCGGTGGCGGTGTTCAGCATGGAGATGCCCGGCGAGCAGCTCGCCATGCGCATGATGTCCTCGCTCGGGCGCATCGACCAGCACCGCGTGCGCACCGGCAAGCTGCACGACGAGGACTGGCCGCGATTGACCTCGGCCATGGACCTGCTCGCGGAGTCGCCGCTGTTTATCGACGACAGTTCGGCGCTCACTCCCACCGAGCTGCGCGCCCGCGCGCGGCGGCTCAAGCGTGAGCACGGTGCGCTCGGGCTGGTGGTGATCGATTACATGCAGCTCATGCAGGTCCCGGGTACGCGTGAGAACCGCGCCACCGAGATCTCGGAGATCTCGCGTTCGCTCAAGGCCCTCGCCAAGGAGCTGCACGTGCCGGTGGTGGCGCTCTCGCAACTCAACCGCAGCCTGGAGCAGCGCCCCAACAAGCGTCCGGTGATGTCGGATCTGCGCGAATCGGGTGCCATCGAGCAGGACGCGGACCTGATCGTGTTCATCTACCGCGACGAGGTCTACAACGAGGACAGCCCGCAGAAGGGCATCGCCGAGATCATCGTGGGTAAGCAGCGCAACGGCCCCATCGGCCATGTCAATCTCACCTTCCTTGGGCAGTACACGCGTTTCGAGAACCTTGCCCCCGAGTACTACGGGAGCCAGGGGTCGGCGTGACGGGCAGGGCCGCTGCGCGGCGGGCGCGGAAGGCCCCGCGCGGGGGGTGGCGTTGAGCGAGCCGCTCGATGCGACCGGCTCCCCCCGGGCCCGTGCCGTCATCGACCTGCGCGCGTTGCGCGCCAATCTGCAGTACGCGCGCCACCGGGCGCCGGGCAGCCGGGTGATGGCGGTCGTGAAGGCCGACGCCTACGGCCACGGGTTGCTGCGCATCGCCCACGCCCTCGGCGGGGGTGGGCGCGAGGGCGCCGGCGCGGATGCCTTCGGGGTCGCGTGCATGTCCGAGGCACTGGCGTTGCGTGCGGGCGGCGTGGGTGCGCGGGTCGTGCTGCTGGAGGGCGTCCCGGACGACGCCGAACTCGAACTGGCGGCGCGCCGCTCGTTCGAGATCGTCGTGCATCACGACGAGCAGGTGACCCTGTTGGAGCGCGCCGGCGGCCCGGTGTCGGTGCGCGTGTGGGTCAAACTCGACACCGGCATGCACCGCCTCGGTTTCCCGCCGCAGCGCGCGGGCGAGTTGTACGCGCGGCTCACGCGCTGCGCCGCGGTGCGCGAGGTGGCATGGATGACCCATCTCGCCTGTGCGGACGACCGGCGCAGCGGCGCGACTCCGCGCCAGCTCGAGCGCTTCCGTGCGGCGCTCGGCGACCTGCCGGGCGAGCGTAGCGTGGCTAATTCGGGCGGGCTGCTGGGCTGGCCCGAGACCCACCTCGACTGGGTGCGCCCGGGTATCCTGCTCTACGGTGTCTCCCCATTCCCGGGGCGGGACGCCGCCCAGGAGCGGTTGCGCCCGGTCATGACGTTGCAGACCCGGTTGATCGCGGTGAAGGCGCTGTGCAAGGGGGACGCGGTCGGTTACGGCGGCGCCTGGGTCTGTCCGGAGGACATGACGGTCGGCGTTGCGGCCATCGGCTACGGCGACGGCTATCCGCGCCACGCGGGCAACGGCACCCCGATCCTGGTGAACGGACGGCGCGCCGCCCTCATCGGACGGGTCTCCATGGACATGATCGGCGTCGATCTGCGCGGCCACCCGGAGGCGCGCGCCGGCGATCCGGTCGTGCTGTGGGGCCCGGGCCTGCCGGTGGAGGAGATCGCGCGCCACGCCGGCACCATTTCCTATGAGCTGCTGTGCGCGGTCAGCCGGCGGGTGGCGCTCGTCACCCGCGACGACCCGGAGTCCTGATTGCGCACCGGACCGTTCGCGCGTCACGCCGGCGGGAAATTCCACCGACCGGCGGCCGACCCCCGGTAGCGCACAGGCTGATTTTCGTAACCGATTGAAAATCAAGCAAGCGACGCCTATCGTACGAGTATCGCTTATACTTCCACAGGGACGGCCCGGCGCATGGTGCGCCCGGGCGGCGATCCGGCGGGTCCAGGGACGGCGGCCGCGAATACGGCAGTGCCGTCATGACTCCCTCTTCGAACCGATCCGCGATCCGCGGGCGCCCGGCATCGTGGGGTGTGCCCGGCCCCGCGGTGCAACCGGCTCGGCGCAACGGCGCGGACCGGCGCCGGCGCGGATTGCCGCTGCTGCGCTACTGGTTCTGTGGACAGCGGCGTCGCGCCCGGCGGCGCGAGGACCAGGGCTACGTCGACGTCTACGATCCGCTGGTGGTGTGCGTGTGCTTGGCGACGCTGCTGCTCTCGTGCTTGGACGCCTACTTCACGTTGTTGTTGATCTCCGTCGGGGCGCACGAACTCAATCCCCTCATGGACGGGCTGCTGAGCGACGACCCGGGGCTGTTCATCGACCTGAAGATCGCGTTCACCGCGTTCGGTCTTCTGGTCCTGATCCTGCACAAGAACTTCCGCGTCGTGGGCCGGGTGCGCGTGCTGCACTTCAAGTTCGCGCTGTTCGGGTTCTACGCCCTGCTGGTCGCCTACGAACTGATGCTGTTGGCGTAGTGAGTGCACCCGGCTCGCGGCGTTGACCGCCTGCCGCGCTCGCTCGTGGTAGGATGCGGGTTCGCAGGCCTTCAGCCCTGTCCACGGGATTGCGCGGTGAGCAGGACCAGACCCGTCTTCGCCTGTACCGAGTGCGGCGCCCAGGCGCCGAAATGGACCGGCCAGTGCCCCGACTGCGGGGCATGGAATACGCTCGCGGAGGCGGCGGCACGACCGCCTCCGTCCCGCAATCCACGTTTCGCGGGTTATGCCGGTCGCCCCGGGCAGGCGCAGGTGCAGGCGCTCGCCGATATCGCTCCCGAGCAGCAGGCGCGTCTGGCGACCGGCATCGGGGAACTGGACCGGGTATTGGGCGGCGGTCTGGTGCCGGGCTCGGTGGTGCTGATCGGCGGCGATCCGGGGATCGGCAAGTCCACCCTGCTCCTGCAGGCGCTCGCCGCCCTCCCACCCGAGACCTCCAGCCTGTATGTCAGCGGCGAGGAGTCGCCGCAGCAGGTCAGCCTGCGGGCCCGTCGCCTGGGACTGAATCCCGCACGCCTGCGGCTGCTCGCCGAGACCCGCGTCGAGGACCTGCTCGCCGCGGTGGACCGTGAGCGCCCGCGGGTGCTGGTCGTCGATTCCATCCAGACCGTCTATACCGATCTGCTCCAGTCCGCTCCCGGGACGGTGGCACAGGTGCGGGAGAGCGCCGCACAACTGGTGCGCTACGCCAAGCAGAGCGGGACCGTCGTATTCCTGGTCGGGCACGTCACCCGCGAGGGGACCATCGCCGGGCCGCGCATGCTGGAACACATGGTCGACACGGTGCTCTATTTCGAGGGCGATCCGGGCGGGCGTTTCCGCGTGGTGCGGGCCGTGAAGAACCGTTTCGGCGCGATCAACGAGTTGGGCGTGTTCGCGATGGGCGATGGCGGGTTGCGCGAGATCGGCAATCCATCGGCGATCTTCCTCTCGCGCCACGACGAGCCGGTCCCGGGCAGCGTGATCATGGTTACCCGCGAGGGGACGCGACCGCTGTTGGTCGAAGTCCAGGCGTTGGTCGATTCGGGCCGTTCCGCCAGTCCGCGCCGGGTGCCGCTGGGGATGGACCAGAACCGTCTCGCCATGCTGCTGGCGGTGCTCCACCGTCACGGCGGTGTGGCCATGTACGACCAGGACGTGTACGTGAACGTGGTCGGCGGTATGCGTGTCGGCGAGACCGCCGCGGATCTCGCGGTGCTGCTGGCCGTGCTGTCGAGCTTTCGCGGTCGTCCGCTGCCGGTGGATCTGGTGGTGTTCGGGGAGGTGGGGCTGGCGGGCGAGATCCGCCCGGTCCCCGGCGGTCCCGAGCGACTGCACGAGGCCGCCAAGCACGGTTTTCGGCGCGCCATCGTGCCGCGCGCCAACGTCCCGAAGGGTGGGGTGCGCGGCATGGAGGTACACGCCGTGCAACGTTTGTCGGAGGTCCTGGAGCGGCTCTGAGCGCCGCGTCGGGGGGCCCCGCGTAGTGTCAGCCGAGCGCCGAGAGTTCGCGGTTCAGCAGTTCGGGGTCTCCGAGGTTGAGTTCGACCAGGCGGCGCAGGTGCGCGATGCTGTCGAGGTCGATGTGCGTGCAGCGCAGCCCGAGGTAGTGCACCTCGACGTGCGCCACCGCGACTTCCATGCGGATGCGCGCGGTTTCGGTGAGCAGGATCTCGAGAACCAGGTCCGCGCGGGTCCCGTCGTCCCAATCCTGCGGGCGCTCGAGCAGCGCCCCGTTCAGGGAGATGTCCAGGAGCACGCTGCTCCACTCGCGCCCGTCGGCCCCGCGCAACGTCGTGCGCGCGTCGAACGGAATGCGGCTGAAGTGGCGCCGCTCCTCCTTACGGTCTGTCGGCATCATGACGGCCCTCCCTCCGGCGGTTCCCGTCCGCGGGTAGGATAGCACCGGGGAATGCCGCGGGTCGAAGGAATCGGGCGGATTCGCCGACGGCCTCGATCTATGCCCCGCAACGTCGGGTCGTTCCAACGATGTCGGCGGGCCGAGGCCCGCCCTACCGCGAAACACGCACGGCGATCCACGGTAGGGCCGGGCTCGCCCGGCCAATGGCGTGGCCGTGCGCACCGGCCATTGTGGGAACCCTCGCCGGTGCCGCCCCGCGTCAGTGCTCCGCCTCGCCCGCCGTGCCGTGGCGTCGCACCCGCGCGGGCCAGATGCGTACTTTGCGTACCGCGTTGTCCTTGGCCTGCACGATCTCCATCGGGTAGCCCGCGAGCATCAGGCTGGTGCTCGCCTCGGGGATGTGCTCCAGGTATTCGAGGATCACTCCGTTGAGGGTCTTGGGTCCGTCGGTCGGCAGGCGCCACTGCATGGTGCGGTTCAACTCCCGGATATTGGCGCTGCCGTCTACCAGATAGGATCCATCTTCCTGCGGCACGACGTCCCGGATCGATGCCGACGGGTCGGTGGTGAACTCGCCGACGATCTCCTCGAGGATGTCCTCCAGCGTGGCCAGCCCCTGGATGTCGCCGTATTCGTCCACGACCAAGCCGATGCGGCGTTTCTGGCGCTGGAAGTTGAGCAGTTGGCGGTTGAGCGGCGTGCCTTCGGGGATGAAGGTGGGTTCGCGTACCGCCGCGCGCAGCGTGTCCGGGGTCAGTTCGTTGCGCGCGACGAGCGGAAGGATACGCCGCACGTGCAGAAACCCGAGGACATTGTCGATGCTCTCCTGATAGACCGGCATCCGGGTGTACTGGCTGGCGGTGAGCTGCTCCAGGATCACCTCCCAGTCATCGTCGAGATCGACGCCGACGATCTCGTTGCGCGGCACCATGATGTCCTCCACCGTGACCCGCTCGAGGTCGAGGATGCTGAGCAGCATCTTCTGGTGACGGCGCGGGATCATCGCACCCGCCTCCATGACCACCGTGCGCAGTTCCTCCTCGTTGAGGTGGGTGACCGAGGCCTCGTCCAAGGGAACGCCGAGCATGCGCAGCAGGGCGTTGGCGACGGCGTTGACCACCCGCACGATGGGGCTGAGCACTCGCAGCATGGGATAGAGGATGAAGGAGGCCGGAAAGGAGACCCGCTCCGGGTGCAATGCGGCAAAGGTCTTCGGCGCCACCTCGGAGAAGATCAGGACCACCAGGGTCAACAGGCCGGCCGCGACCGCAATGCCGGGCTCGCCCATCAGCCGCAGGGCGATGATGGTGGCGAGCGAGGAGGCCAGAATGTTGACGAAGTTGTTGCCGAGCAGGATTAGCCCGATCAGGCGGTCGGGGCGCTCGAGCAGGCGGCTGGCACGGATCGCCCCGGGGTGGCCGGCCTTGACCAGATGCCGCAGCCGATAGCGATTGAGGGCCATCAAGCCCGTCTCGGAACCGGAGAAGAACGCGGACAGGAGGATCAGAACGACCAGCGTGCCGAACAGCACACCTAAGGGGACATCGTCCAAGCGGGCACCGCCTCACCGAGTGGGATCCGTCGGTAATGTTCGAGGCAGGTGCCGGGGCCTGTCAAGGGGCGGCGGGCGTCCGGGGAATCAGCCGGTGACCCGGTGCAGGATCAGGTCCAGCACCAACTTGGTACCGAAATAGGCCAGCATCAGCGAGAAGATCCCGCCGAGCGTCCAACGGATGGCGACCGGGCCGCGCCAGCCGAAGCGCCAACGGCCCCACAGCAGCACGGCGAACACCACCCAGGCGATGATCGACAGGACGGTCTTGTGCACCAAGTGCTGGGTGAAGATGTCGTGCAGGAAGAACAGGCCGGTGATCAGTGCCAAGCTGAGCAGCACGAAGCCCACCGTGATCATCTGGAACAGGAGCGTCTCCATGACCTGCAGCGGCGGCAGGGCGCGCACCAAGCCGCCGGGATGTTTGTTACGCAGATGGTGATGCTGTACCGCGAATAAAATGGCCTGCAGCGAGGCGACGCTGAGCACGCTGTAGGCGAGCAGCGAGATCACGATGTGTGCATCCAGGCCCCACCAGACGTGACCGAGGACCTGCGGTGCGCGAAACAGACCGTCCAGGATCACGGTGACCGCGGCCAGCGGATAGAGCAGGATGCCGAGACTCTCCACCGGCCGGCCCAGGGCGACGATCAGCATCAGCACGACCATGATCCAGGCCACCAGCGAGAGCGAGTTGAAGAAGCCCAGGTTGAGGACGCCGTGGCCGAACAGGCTGTGGTAGCTCACGATGCCGTGCAGCAGCGCCGCCGCGGCGCCGGGCAGCAGGGTGCGCGGCTTGGCCACCACCACGCCTTGCGCGGCACGCATCAGGCGCCGCCCCAACAGCGTCGTGGCGACGAGGTAGGTGAGCATCGCCAGGAGGCTGATGGCGCCGAAGATCGGTCCGGAGGATCCGCCTGTACTCACGCTGTTATGGGTTCCGCTGGGAAAAGAGGGCCGACGGGTACTGTGCCGCGAGGCCCGTCAGCCGGTATAATCCCATGCGTCGTTGCCCGGTACAAGCGCCCCGGCGCCTGCGGGGCGGCTGTCCGGTACGGTAACCATCTGCGGCGGGTCCTGTGCGATGTTCGACAATCTGAGTGAACGACTGCGGGCCACCCTGCACCGCGTGCGCGGCCAGGGGCGGCTGACCGAGGAGAACGTCCGCGACGCCCTGCGCGAGGTGCGCATGGCACTGCTGGAGGCGGATGTGGCGCTGCCGGTGGTGCGCGGATTCATCGACCGGGTGCGGGTCCGTGCCCTGGGGCGCGAGGTCGCCGTCAGCCTTACGCCGGGCCAGGCCCTGGTCAAGGTCGTGCACGACGAACTGGTGAGCGTGATGGGCGAGGCCAACGAGGCCCTCGATCTCAAGACGCGTGCGCCCGCCGTCGTGCTGATGGCCGGTCTCCAGGGTTCCGGCAAGACCACCACCACCGCGAAACTGGCGCGCCGGCTCAAGGAGCGCGAGGGCAAGAAGGTCCTCGTAGCGAGTTGCGACGTGTATCGGCCGGCGGCCATCGAGCAGCTGCGCACGTTGGCCGCGGAGGTCGGGGCGGCGTTCCATCCGAGCGATCCGTCCCAGGACCCGGTGGCGATCGCCGAGGCCGCGGTGGAGGCCGCGCGACGCCAGTTCGTGGACGTGGTGATCCTCGATACCGCCGGCCGGCTCCACGTGGACGAGGCGATGATGGAAGAGATCCGCCGCATCCACGCCGCCGCGCAGCCGGTCGAGACGTTGTTCGTGGTGGACAGCATGACCGGCCAGGACGCGGCCAACACCGCGCGCGCCTTCCACGACGCGCTGCCCCTGACCGGCGTGGTGCTGACCAAGACCGACGGCGACGCGCGCGGCGGCGCGGCCCTGTCGATCCGACAGATCACCGGGCGGCCCATCAAGTTCCTGGGGGTGGGTGAGAAGAGCACCGCACTCGAGCCCTTCCACCCGGACCGGGTCGTCTCGCGCATCCTCGGCATGGGCGACGTGCTCAGTCTCGTGGAAGAGGTCGAGCAGAAGGTCGACAAGGACAAGGCCGCGCGGTTGGCGGGCAAGCTCGCCAAGGGGAAGAAGTTCGACCTGGAGGACTTTCGCGATCAACTCGAGCAGATGCAGCGCATGGGCGGGCTCGCGGGCCTCATGGAGAAGTTGCCGGGGGCCGCGGACCTGCCGCGCGGGGTCAAGAGCCAGATGGGCGACGTGGAGGTACGTCGGATGATCGCCATCGTCGGCTCCATGACCCCTCGCGAGCGGCGCTTCCCGGACGTCATTCGGGGCTCACGCAAGCGGCGTATCGCCGCCGGTTCCGGGACCCAGGTCCAGGAGGTCAACCGGCTGCTCAAGCAGCACGGCCAGATGCAAAAGATGATGAAGAAGATGTCCAAAAAGGGCGGATTGGCCAAGATGATGCGCGCTCGCAAAGGGGGGGGGCCGCCGGGGCTGCCGTTCTGAAGTCCCCCCGCGGGGCGGCGGCGGGGCTTCCCTTCCAGCGTCTGCGATAGGGGATCCGTACCGGTGGGGAGGAGGTGAGGATCGACCCCGTGGCCGATCGACCGTAACCCGGAGCCGTCGGCTTTCGCCGGTGGAGTATTCACCCCGTTTCGCGTAATATGCGCCGTTTAGCCCGGGATGCCGCGCCTGAGGCGCGGCACGCACGAATTCGAGGACTGGCATTTATGGTAACGATCCGCTTGGCCCGCCGCGGCGCGGCGAAACGCCCGTTTTTCAACATCGTCGTCACCGACAGCCGCAACGCGCGCGACGGCCGCTTCATCGAGCGGCTGGGCTACTTCAACCCCATCGCCACCGGGGGCGAGACGCGTCTGCGCCTGGATACGGAACGGCTCGGGTACTGGTTGTCCCAGGGGGCGCAGGCCTCGGAGCGGGTCGCCAGCCTGATCAAGCACAACCCGCCGGCTGCCTGAGCCGCCGGCGCACGCGCCGCGGGTCGGGTCGCAGATGGAACCGGGCACACGGCATAGGGTGCCCGTGGGCCGGATTTCGGGAGTCTACGGGGTCAAGGGCTGGGTGCGCATCTACTCCTACACCGAGCCGCGCGAGGCGATCCTGGAGTACGCCCCCTGGTGGGTCCGTGACGCGCAGACGTGGCGCTCGCACACCCTTGCCGAGGGGCGTCGCCACGGCAAGGGTGTGGTGGCCCGCCTAGAGGGCTGCGCGGGCCGCGACGACGCCCGCAAACTGGTCGGGCGCGAGATCGCGGTGCATCGGGCCCAGTTGCCCGACTCCGGTCCGGGGGGTTACTACTGGGTCGATCTCATGGGGTTGCGAGTGCAGACCCTCGACGGGCGCCCGTTGGGTACGGTGAGCCGCCTGATCGAGACCGGCGCCGACGATGTGCTCGTGGTCGGCGGCGAGCGTGAGCGCCTGATCCCGTTCGTGATGGGCCGGGTGGTGGCGGAGGTGGACCTGGAGCGCGGCGTGATCGAGGTCGACTGGGACCCGGAGTTCTGATCCCGACTGGGTCGGGAGCCGATCCGGAAGTGGTCCGGGGCCGGTCAGCGCACGCGGAGTCGTCGCCATGCGTATCGACGTCGTGACCCTGTTCCCGGCGCTGGTGGAGGCGATCACCGCGCACGGGATCACCGGCCGCGCGCGCGAGCGCGGGCTTCTGGAACTGCAGACCTGGAACCCGCGGGACTACACCGTCGACCGCCATCGCACGGTGGACGACCGCCCGTACGGCGGCGGTCCGGGAATGGTCCTATGCGTCGGGCCGCTGCGTGCCGCGATCGGCGCCGCGCGCGGCGCTGCGGTACGGGGGACGCGTGCGCTGTACCTCACGCCCCAGGGGCGGCGGCTGGATCAGGCGGCGGTGCGCGAGTTCGCCGCGCGCCCGGGGCTGATCCTGGTCGCGGGTCGCTATGAGGGCGTCGACGAGCGGGCGATCGAACTCGAGATCGATGAAGAGTGGTCGATCGGCGACTATGTACTGAGCGGCGGCGAGCCGGCGGTCCTGGTGATGATCGATGCGATAGCCCGGCTTCTGCCGGGTGCGCTGGGCGATGCGGAGTCGGCCCGGCAGGACTCGTTCAGCGAGGGCCTGCTGGAGCATCCGCAGTACACGCGTCCCGAGGTGGTCGAGGGGCGGCGCGTACCGCCGGTGCTGTTGAGCGGGGACCACGAGGCGGTACGACGCTGGCGGCGCAAGCAGGCGTTGGGCCGGACTTGGCGCCGGCGCCCCGAGTTGTTGGACGATCTGGAATTGGACACCGAGGCGCGTGTGCTGCTCGAGGAATATATCCGCGAGGCCGGTGCCGACGGCGGTGATGGATGAATCGACGAACAGACAGAGGGGTTCGGACCATGGGTAACGTCATCGAAGAGATCGAACACGAGCAGATGGGACGGGATCTCCCGGCGTTCGCGCCCGGTGACACGGTGGTGGTCCAGGTCAAGGTCAAGGAAGGCACGCGCGAGCGCCTGCAGGCCTTCGAAGGGGTGGTGATCGCCAAGCGCAATCGCGGGTTGAACTCCTCGTTCACCGTGCGCAAGGTCTCCCACGGAGAGGGCGTCGAACGGGTCTTCCAGACCTATAGCCCGGTGGTCGATTCGGTGTGGGTCAAGCGGCGCGGCGATGTGCGCCGGGCCAAGCTCTACTACCTGCGCGAGCGCGAGGGCAAGGCGGCACGCATCAAAGAGAAGCTCGGTCGCAAACGGGCGGACTGACCCGTGGAGCCGGTTCGCGCCGGGGCG
>VAPE01029555.1_pt1 | contig 12297 bp, 12 predicted proteins | sample 3393911 | NCBI WGS metagenome assembly VAPE01 (sample SAMN08290436, study PRJNA428436) | hydrothermal vent metagenome | isolation source: Deep-sea hydrothermal vent chimney | place: Atlantic Ocean: South-mid Altantic Ridge | reverse complement strand
TTAGTGTTAAAACAAGAAACTCACTGATTGAGAATTGGAGAAAATTCGATTGGAATTCAGGCCTCTTAGCCCTGTTTTACGAGCTTATGGGATGACTGTGAAACACAAACAGAACACTGATACATACACTACACTGCAAGACTGTGAGCTAAGTGTGCGCCCGGCATGAGCGTGAACTAACGGGGGTTAAGTATCGGTTAAACATCAGGCTAAGTCAAGTTCCCTCCACGTGAACCCTGCTGATAAAAGTATATTAGCACAAGTATTGGCCAAAGGCAAGTGTAAAATTTGCCGATAGAAAAACTCAGGGTCCGGGGGCAGTGTTTAAACGCTTTGGAGACCTCGTCACAATGCAAGGAAGTCCCTGATTAATCATGTTTTGTTTGCAATGCCTGCTTGCCGAAAGCACCACCCCTGGTCGAGGATGAAGGCAAGCAATTATAATGTATTAAAAGTCTCATAATTGAATTGACATCAATCTAAAAATCTCCCCTCGCCCCTTTTGCCAAAAGGGGGATAATTCCTCCCTTTGGCAAAGGGAGGTCAGGAGGGATTTTTTAAATAATATGTCTACACTATTTTTTGAGACGATTAATAATTTCAAATTTCTTGCCATATTATTCATGATGCACTCGTAAATCTCCCTCTCCCTTGATGGGAGAGGTCCGAAGGACTCCGGACTCCTTCGGAGGTTGGGGTGAGGGTGAAAAAGGACGATATTTTAAAGAGTTATACCCCCCTCCCCTTAATCCCCTTCCACCAGGGGAGGGGGAATTAGGATTTTTTACGAATTCATCATTCATAATTTATGTTGTTTCTAACGACGGGATCAGGTCGTCTGTTTGAAAAGTATATAGTGAATCATGTATAATCTCTCTTATTTTTGTTCTTCTTTAACAGGAACCAACTTCAGCATCAGGGTACTATGAGTCTGTTACAATGCACCTTGCCGAAAGCCCCGACCTTTGGTCGGAGAGCTTGACTCGTTAAGTGCGTTATTGGCATTTTAAGAGTTCGGTTGATAATGACGGGAGGTTACTATCAAGATCTTATACGGTGGTGAAACAAAGGAGTTGTCCGGAGAGGAACTCCGGAAGTTCTTGCGTAAGATCAGGGCCGTGGCCGTGAAGGTTGAGGGGCAATTGCGGGATCTGGCGTCGGTGAATGACCTCTCTGATGAATCCGTCATCGAGCCTGTATCCCTTGATTCGCCGGAGGGGCTTGAGATTTACCGGCACAGTACCTCCCATGTAATGGCCCACTCCGTAAAGGATCTCTTTCCGGGAACCATGGTAGCGATAGGGCCTGCAACCGACGAGGGTTTTTACTATGACTTTGATATGGAGAGGGCGCTTACCCCCGAGGACCTTGAGAAGATAGAAAAGAGGATGAAGGATATTATAAAAAAGAACTCTCCCTTCCTGAGAAAAGAGATCAGGAGGGATGAGGCCAATGAGTTTTTCAGGAGAATGGGCGAGGATTACAAGGTGGAGATCGTTGAGGAGATTGAGGACGATCGTGTTTCAGTTTACGAGGAGGACGGTTTTGTTGACCTCTGCAGGGGGCCGCATCTGCCTTCCACCGGTTATATCAAGGCCTTCAAGCTTCTCAGTATCGCAGGTGCCTACTGGAGAGGTGATGAACGGAATAAGATGCTCCAGAGAATTTACGGTACTGCTTTTGCTGACAAGGCTCAACTGAGGGAGTATCTTGATTTCCTTGAGGAGGTGAAGAAGCGTGATCACCGGAGGCTGGGTAAGGCGTTAGATCTCTTCAGTATCAACGATGAGATCGGCCCGGGACTTATACTCTGGCATCCTGACGGCGCCCTCATCAGAAAGACTATTGAGGACTTCTGGAGGGATGAACATCTGAAGGCGGACTACAAGCTTCTCTATACCCCCCATATTGCGAAACTTAATCTCTGGGAGAGGAGCGGCCACCTGGACTTCTACCGGGAGAACATGTACTCCCCGATGGAGGTTGAGGGTATCAACTATGAGTTAAAGCCCATGAACTGTCCCTTTCATATCGCCATATTCAATAGCGGTCTGAGGAGTTACAGGGAATTACCCATCCGGTATGCAGAGCTTGGAACGGTCTACCGTTTCGAGCGTTCAGGGGTCCTGCACGGTCTTTTGCGCGTCAGGGGGTTTACCCAGGATGATGCACACATCTTCTGCAGGGAAGACCAGATAGAGGAAGAGATATTGAATGTTCTTGACTTTACTCTCTTTGTACTGAGGACCTTCGGGTTCGACCGGTATGATATATATCTCTCCACGCGTCCTGAGAAGTACGTAGGGTCCCTTGATAGCTGGGAGAGAGCAACAAATGCCTTAAAAATGGCCCTTGACAACAAGGGGCTTGCCTATGAGATAGACCCCGGAGAGGGGGTGTTTTATGGCCCAAAGATAGATATCAAGGTGAAGGATTCCCTCATGAGGCAGTGGCAGTGCAGCACAATCCAGGTGGATTTCAACAACCCGGAGCGGTTTGACGTGACCTACCGGGGGGCTGACGGAAAAGAACACAAACCAATAATGATTCATCGGGCACTCATGGGGTCCTTGGAGCGGTTTTTCGGTATCCTGATAGAACACTATGCCGGGGCCTTTCCACTGTGGCTTGCACCCGTCCAGATGGCGGTTATAACGGTAGCGGAGCGGCATATTGAGTTTGCCGGGGAGGTGCTCAGTGATTTTAAACGCTCAGGAATACGGGCAGAGCCTTACTTTGAAAATGAGAAGGTGGGCTATAAAATCCGACAGGTATCTGTTAGAAAAGTACCCTATTCAGTTATAATAGGCGATAAGGAGATAGAGTCGGGGCTGTTGCCCCTGAGGAAAAGGGGCGGACAACAGAGTGGTCCCTACTTGCCGGAGGATCTGGTTTCAGGTCTTGCTGAGGAGATTGGCGACAGGAGGCTTAACCTTGCGCTCTGAAGAAGTTTTCATAATGAGAAGAAGACAATTAATAACTGTTCAGGAGGTGGTGTTATAGCACAGAAATACCGGGTAAACAGGTTTATTCGAGCAAGAGAGGTGAGGCTTGTCGATGTAGATGGCCAACAGATCGGGGTTGTTCCAATTTCAGAAGCCCTCAAGAAGGCGGAGGAACGAGAGCTTGATCTGGTGGAAGTAGCTCCACAGGCAAAGCCTCCGGTCTGTAAAATCCTTGATTACGGTAAGTTCAAGTACCAGCAGAACAAGAAACACTCCCACCGGAAGACGGTTGACGTCAAAGAGATAAAGGTCAGGCCGCGTATAGGTGATCATGACCTTGAACTGAAGATCAGAAATACCATCCGGTTTCTGGATAGCGGGCACAAGGTAAAGGTCTCTCTCTTTTTCAGGGGAAGGGAGATTGTGAGGCCTGAACTTGGTATGCAGGTGTTTGAGAAGATTATCGAACGGCTTGGTGACAAGTATAATATAGAGGCTAAACCAAAACTTCAGGGTAAAAGTATAATAATGGTTGTATCACCAAAGTAGTTTAGGGAAGAAGGAGGAAAGATGCCGAAGATGAAGACCCATAGAGGTGCCGCAAAGAGATTCAAGATAACCGGAACAGGTAAGGTTAAGAGATGGAAGGCAAACAAGAGCCATCTCCTCACAGGGAAGCCTGCAAAGAGGACAAGGGGGCTCAGACAGGGCGATACAGTGGATAAGACTCAGGAGAAGTCCATTAAGAAGATGATGCCGTATGGATAGTGTTTAAAGTTTGATGCCTGATGTTATATTACATTTAGATCCTAAATGTTCGACCCTTGATGTATAACGATAACACAGAGATGGAGATATAAGGAGGTTTTATAAAATGCCAAGGGCAAAGGGTGGTTTCAAGACAAGAAGAAGGAGGAAGAAAGTCCTCAAGATGGCCAGCGGTTTTTACGGGGCCAGGAGCAGATGTTACAAGGTTGCAAAACAGGCCGTTGAACATGCGCTGCAGGATGCCTACAGGGACAGAAGGGCAAAGAAGCGCGATTTCAGGCGCCTCTGGATTATAAGGATTAATGCTGCAGCAAGACAGGCCGGTATGACCTATGGTGAGTTTATCTGTGGCCTAAAGAAGGCTGAAATCGGCCTTGACAGGAAGGTTCTCGCTGAAATTGCCTACAGCGATCCCAATACATTTGGTGAACTCGTTGAAAAGGCAAAGCAGGCACTTGCTGCATAATCTATGGTGATGGAAGATATAAAGGGGCTTAGGGACGGCTTCCTATCTGATTTAAAAGGTTTAAACACACTCCGGCAACTAAGGGACTTAAAGGTCAGGTATCTGGGTAAGAAGGGGTTGCTGACCCAACAACTCAGGTCCCTTTCATTGCTGCCGAAGGAGGAACGTCCGGGGGCCGGGAAAGAGATCAATGAACTGAAGAGGTTTGTTGAAGAAGAGATCGAAAGGCTGGAGGCAGCATTATCCGAGAGGGATATGGGGGAAAAGGTTGCCTCGGAATCCCTCGATATAACCCTTCCCGGGAAATATATTCAACCAGGCACGATCCATCCGGTTAATCAGGTTCTTGAAGAAATTATCGATATTTTTACCTTCATGGGATTTACAGCTGAAGAAGGTCCCGAGGTTGAACTTGATTACTATAATTTTGAGGCGCTGAACATACCAAAGGATCATCCTGCCAGGGACATGCAGGATACCTTCTATGTAGAGACAGGGGTCGGGGAGAGCACCCCCGGTATGAAGTATACATTTGAAAGCGATGTGGTGCTGAGGACTCATACCTCACCTGTCCAGATCAGGGTAATGGAGCGGAGAAATCCCCCATTCCGTGTTATTGCCCCCGGTAAGGTCTACAGGTGTGATGCCGATGTTTCTCACACACCGATGTTTCATCAGGTTGAGGGCCTGATGGTTGGAGAGGATATCACATTTGCCCACCTGAAGGGGATTCTTGAGGTTTTTATCCACAACCTCTTTGGCCCTGATACTCCTGTGAGGTTCAGGCCCAGTTATTTCCCCTTCACGGAACCCTCGGCTGAGGTGGATATTGGATGTATCCTTTGCGGAGGACAGGGGTGCAGGGTCTGTAAAGGAACCGGGTGGCTTGAAGTCCTCGGGTCGGGTATGGTTCACCCCAGGGTATTTGAAGCCGTGAACTACGATACTGAGAAATATACGGGGTTCGCCTTTGGCATGGGAGTTGAAAGGCTCACAATGCTCAAATACGGCATAGATGATATAAGGCTTTTCTTTGAAAACGACCTTCGGTTCTTAAAGCAATTTTGATATTCTCGTAAAAAGTCGTCATTCCCGCGAAAGCGGGAATCCAGGAAGCGTGTAACTATCTGAAAAGACTGGATTACCGTTTCTACGGGAATGACAAAAAAACACTTTTCCAGACTTTTTAGGATCTCATCAATATTCCTTACTCGGAAGACCCGGCCTTTGATCGGGGAGCTTGACTGTATGGTATTCTTAGCAGGTTATCCGGTAACGCACAATCCTTAACGTGTAACTTTGTCATGAAACCCCTCAGAGACATGAGCCTCACCACCAAGTTCTTTCTTGGAATCGGTTTTATCGTTATCTTTTTCTGGTGCCTCTTCAACGTTCTCATTTATTTCAATCTAAAGGATACAAGCATCAACCAGACTTATGAAAAGACAGATATCCTCTTTTCTCATATACAGGCAACGGTTCAATATATTAGAAAAAAGGTGCGTCCCAAGCTATTTCATATCCTGCCGAAAGATTCTTTTATCCCCGAAGCCATGTCGGTTTCGTTCATGAACAAGGGGATTATGTCGGAGTTCAAGAAGTCCTTCCCCGATTTTGAATACCGGAGGGTGGCAATCAACCCGATGAACCCCCTGAACAGCCCGAATAAACTCGATTTGCGATACATAGGGCTCTTCAGGAATAAAAAAATTGAGAAAATACGGGAAGTGGTAAAACAGAATGGAAAGAGATACTTTATACAGGCTCGCCCGATAGTTATAGAGAAGGAATGCCTTTTATGCCACGGGGACCCTGCTAATGCGCCGGTGTCCCTTGTCAGGTTGTATGGCAAAAAAAGGGGGTTTTACAGAACCCCCGGAGAAATCATTGGAGTCGAGTCCATAGCAATCCCCATGGACGAGGCCTTTCTACAGATCAAGGGACTGGTCTTCTCTATTTTTCTGACCGGGATTGTGGGAGTTGTATTCCTCTTTCTTTCGGTGAACTACTACATAAATATCGTTGCTGTAAAACCGATAAAGGATGTAAGCAGGTTTTTCAAGTCTGTCGTCAAGGGCGAAAAAGACCTTGATACGAGGGTTGAGGTCGCGAGCAAAGACGAGATCGGTGAACTGGCCGAGGCCTTCAACCGGATGATGGCTTATCTGAAGAACTCACAGGATAAAATGAAGGGTTCCGAGTTAAAATACAGGCGTATTTTTGAAGGCTCCAAGGACACGATACTGATTGCCGACTGTGAAGGATTTATCCAGGACGTTAATCCTGCAGGGCTTGAACTCTTTGGATGTGAAGATAAGTCAAACCTGATCCGGCATAAGACGTTCTATGACATCTTTATCAATAAGGATGATTATACCGACTTCCTTGACAGGATGAAGAATGTAGGCTTTGTTAAAGACTATGAGACACAACTGAGGGGTATTGACGGCGGGTTGATAGACGTACTTATTACAGCAAATTTCCGGAAGGATGATGATGGAGAGATATGTGGGTTTGAGGCGATCGTAAAGGATATCAGTGAGTGGAAAAGGGTACAGGACCGGCTAAAGGAGGCAGACCGTTTAGCATCCATCGGTCAGCTCGCTGCCGGGCTTGCTCATGAGCTTAACAACCCCCTGGGGATTATTCTCGGGTACTCCGGGATACTGCTGAAAGAACTGAGAGAAAAAGACGGCGTAAGGTCGGATATAGGGGTGATCAGCCGGAACGCGGAGACATGTAAACGGATAGTTGAAGACCTGTTGAAGTTTTCGCGTCGCACTGAAACACGTCCTGAATTGCTCGATATTCACAGGTTGGTTGACGGGGTTATAGAGATGCTTTCCTATCAAGTTGAGGCGAAGGGAGTTCATATAGCAAGAAAGTACTCATCCTCTGTGCCTGAGGTGATGCTTGACCGGGAAAAGATGAGACAGGTCTTTATGAATATTATAGTGAACGCCATACAGGCAGTCTCTCCCGGTGGGGAGATAGTGATAGAAAGCAACTGTAATAAGTCTCAGTCCCGGATTATCATTTCTGTGCGGGACAACGGCGTGGGGATCCTGGAGGAGATCAGGGGAAGGATCTTTGAACCCTTCTTTACAACGAAGGAGCCCGGGGAAGGGACGGGGCTCGGTCTTTCAGTAAGCTATGGTATAGTAAAGGAACACCATGGCGATATTATTGTTGAATCCGAGGTCGGCAGAGGCAGCACCTTTACAGTCTCTCTGCCTATGGAAAGGGGAGTGAGGAGCGGTCATGTCTGAAAAAGTCCTTGTTGTGGATGATAAAAAGGATATGCTTGTATTCCTTGAAAGACTTCTTTCCACTGAACTGGATGTGCAGGTGGTGGGGGTGACAAGGGGGAGGGATGCCGTTGGCGCTATATCCGGTGATGGGGTTGATGTGGTGATCACCGACGTGAAGATGCCGGGGAAAGACGGGATCGCCCTGCTTGAAGATCTCAGGGGGATTGACAGAGACCTCATCGTGATCATCCTGACAGGATACGGGACGGTGGATCTTGCTGTTGAGGCACTAAAGAAGGGTGCCTATGATTTCCTGACCAAACCGGTAGATAACGAGAGGTTAATCCATACGTTAAAGAGGGCACTGGAGTACAGGAGGGTCCTTAAAGAGAAGCGTTTTCTCGAAGAACGCGTGAAGTATGCCTCCCTGAAGAGGGAGTTGATTGGTGAGAGTGATGTGATGGCCAACCTTCTTGATAGGATCAGGACCATTGCAGAGACGGATGAGACCGTCCTGATTACAGGAGAGACCGGGACAGGCAAGGAACTGGCTGCCCGGACGACCTACCGTTTCAGCAGACGATCAAAGGGACCCTTTATCGCTGTGAACTGCCCTGCCATCCCCGAGTCCATCCTCGAAAGTGAACTCTTTGGCTACAGGAAGGGGGCCTTTACCTCTGCCGTCAGCGACAGGAAGGGTCTCTTTGAGGCAGCCGATGGCGGGACGCTCTTCCTCGATGAGATCGGAGATATCCCTCTCTCCGTTCAGAGTAAACTCCTCAGGGTTCTTCAGGAGAAGGAGTTCAAACCCCTTGGGGATACAGCGAGTGTGAAGGTGAATGTAAGGGTCATCGCTTCAACGAACCAGGAGATTGAGAGGAAGATTGAAGATGGCCAGTTCAGAGACGATCTCTATTACAGGTTGAATGTGATTACCGTAAGGATGCCCTCTTTAAATGAGCGGGTTGAAGATATCCCTCTCCTTGCAGAGTATTTCCTTATAGAGTACGCCCTTGAGTACGGCAAGAGTATAACGGGTTTTTCCCGGGACGCCCTGGATTATCTTAAGGTCAGAGAGTGGAGGGGAAATGTCCGGGAGCTTCAAAATACAATAAAGAGGGCCGTTATCTTTTCAAAAGGGTCCATTATAGACAGGGATGCCTTTGAGGATACAACTCAGTTTGGGCATTTCACCGGTGGCGTCTCCTGTGAAACCATGTCGATGGATTATAAGACGGCTCGAAACAGGGTCCTTGAGCATTTTACCGTGAACTATATCAGACATCTTCTCAGGAAGACCTCAGGCAATGTGACTCATGCCGCACGGATGGCTGAACTTGAACGGCAGTCAATTCAGCACCTGATGAGAAAGTACGGGATAGATTCGAAAGACTTCCGGTGAGTGCAAGAGGCTTTAAACAGACTGCAATACTGTTTTTGCACATTACCGGCCAACCGATCGTATAGCAAAATCCTGCTGATCTGAAATCTCCTTTTAGATTAGCCACTTCACGATTAAAACTTATAATCCCTTCAACATCCCTTACCTGGCATGTCTATTGCTCTTATTTATCCTACGACTATTAAAGAAAGGGGGTGATGTTTGAAGTTTGTTTTTTTTAAAACAATCCTGAAAGGAGGTAAGAATGGCTGATGCAAATGAGGAAAAAAAAGAGGTTTCCGGAACAGGGTCATTAACAGGAGCTGCACTTGAAGCAGATGATGTCCTTGCAGGTGCTGAGCCCTGGGAGCCTATCGAGACCAAGCTTGTTGCGTGGTCCCTGGTTATTGCTGCCATTGCCCTGATACTCGGTCTGTTTCTTGTTCCAACCTCAGTCTTACACTGAACCGTTATGATAGATATGGTGATAAGACATGACGGCAGGAACTGGGTAGTGGAGAGGGGGGACCTGAGGCTTGCATCTCCAACGCTGGATGGTATCGATGCCGAGGTCAGGGAATTCGTGAGGAGGGAAGGTCTCGTTAAAAATGGTCAGAAGACCGAGGTGCGGATGCTTTTTGATAACTCTACCATCCCCCAGTGGATCCGCCAGTACGCCCAGCATTATTTTAATAGAATACTGGTGGTGGAGGGGTGATGAGGATGCCGGAACTGACATAACTCTTTAAAACTTAACTTTTAACTTTAACAAGGGAGGTGTTAATGGCTGACCTAGCAAACAGGAAATGGTACACAGGAATGCTGACCCAGGAGGACTGGTGGGCCGTCTGGCTTGGTGTCGGCTTCTTTTTCCTGGGGCTTCTAAATGTAGCGGGGATTGATATTGTTGGTTTTCTTACTTATCCGACAAAATGGGTTGCCAACGTTCCTGAAGGAGGCAAGGGTGCTATTGGCCATGCCTTCTACGCAATCGGCAAGAAAACCAGTATTACAGCCAAGGGTTTTTATGCGGGTCTTGGATGGTGGAGTATAATTTGGACATATGTTGCATTTACCATTGCTACCTGCATTGGTGCGGCATTCATGAAGTGGAATCTGAAGAGGTTCTTTATCGGCTGGACGATCATTTATTTTCTGACGATCGCCACGTGGTTTGTTGGTCATCATGCCTTCATCGCAGCCAACAAGATCAACATGCATAAGTACGGGCTGGATTTCGCCCTCTCCCTCGGTGGAGGTGGTTCATTCATCCTTGCGTTGATTGTTGGCCTGATAATCGGCAACTTCTTCAAACCCTTTGCGAATTACCTGAGCGAGGCGGCAAAACCGGAATGGTATATCAAGACGGCGATCGTTACACTGGGTGTCAAGCTTGGTTACCTGCCTATCAAACTTGCCAGTTTTTCTCACAAGCTGGGTAAAGAGGCTGCAGGGCTGACGTTTGACCTCTTTGTTGCAGGCGCTGCGGCAACCATAGTGGCCTATCTGATATTTTGGCCGGTCGTATACCTGATATCAAGAAAGTGGTTCAAACTTCCACGTAAGACGGCCGCTGTTCTTGGCTCCGGTATCTCCATCTGCGGTGTCTCTGCTGCTGTGGCCACAGGTGGTGCAGTGCGTGCAAAACCGGTTGTCTCCATCATGGTATCCGCTCTTGTTGTGGTATGGGCGGTTATAGAGCTTGTTATCCTTCCCGGGTTCTTCACCCATGTATGGCCCGGAACGGGAGATCCGATTGTCGCAGGAGCTGCCATGGGTATGTCGGTCAAGACGGATGGTGCCGACGCTGCCGCCGGAGAGTTGCTGGATGAATTTATGCGTAATAAGATTGAGGTTGACTCAAACGGCGCAATCAAATGGCCATCCGGTATTATCACTGCAAGTGCTGTTATGACCAAGGTTTGGATTGACATGTTCATCGGGATCTGGGCCTTTGTGCTGGCGTTGGTCTGGGTTTACAAGATAGAACGGCGGCCGGGGGAGAAAGTGCCTGCCTCGGAGATCTGGCACAGATTCCCTAAATTCGTCCTTGGGTACTTCTTCTGCTGGTTCTTCCTGCTTGCTTTGTACTTCGGTCCGGGGCAGGGTGGTGCACCTGAAGCCATGCCTTACCTTAAGACGGTAAAGGCTGGTGCAGTACCGATTGAAGGACCTATGAGGAAGCTCTTCTTCATGCTGACATTCATGAGTCTCGGTATCATTACGGACTTCAGGAAGCTCGCAGAAGCGAAATTCGGCAAGATGGTCTGGGTCTATTTTATTTCCCTTTTCGGTTTCATAATCCCGATTGCCATGATTGTTGCTTATCTCTTCCACCACGGGATGCAGTTGCCGAATATAGCAGGGTTTGTCCAATAGATCGAACATTATATTATAAAGGCAGGGCCCGTACGGGCCTTGCCTAAAACCTTTTTGTTGGTGTAAGGTAAAATATTAGGGTTTGTTATTCAAATTTATGCTATATGTAAGGAGGGTGATATGGAGAGGAAACCCGAGGTAACAGAATCAACAGCAACCCAGTTTATAGTTGTAAAGGACAAATCAGGGAAGGAGTTCGTATGCAGGCTGTCGGATCTGAGAGATCCTTCCAGCCTGAGCGAGGAAGAGAAGCAGAGATGCTATGTGAATGTTGAGGATGCAACTAAGGAGATGTAGTCAGGCCAGGACACCCTGACGGCTTTATTATTCCGTCAGGGTGTCTATTTTCCTCTGGATATATGTATTCTGAATCAATACTGAATCAAGCCGGTCAGAGAGTCCTGAATGAGATACCGTGATTGACGGGCTTACGCCACAAAAAACCTTCTGTAATTAATCAATAGGCGGTATTTTTAAATATGAATTTGAATAAAAAGGCAAAAGAGCAGGCCGTAAAGGAACTCATGATAAGGGCCAGGTTCCTTAGCTATGTTAGTCTCTTTTCAGTGGTTATCTTTTTCCTGTTACTGATGAAGTTCTATACTGTTCGTGACAGCGAGAGGGCGATATTTCTTTTTGCACTTGCGATGGAGGTCTTCTCATTTATCTTCTTCCTGTATACTCGGAGGATAATAGGTGTTCTGAAAGGTACCCCCGATGTCGGTGAGATAATAAAACTTGACGGATTCCTTTCTTTCTATTATTATCCCAAGTTTATCTTCAGAAAACGGAAAAAGAAGAATCCCTTTATTGTGCCCGATGATGATGATGATACATAGGCTTCCGTTGCAGGGAGCGTTTTTATATAAATACGGTTAGTACATAAATGAAGTAAAAGACTCCCCCTATAAGGAGAACTGTTGCAGGCAGTCTCTTCTTATATGATACATAGCATAAAATAATCCCCCCCATAAAAAGAGCGGAACCAATAGTGAACAGCTCGCGTGTTCCCAATATCCAGTCAGTAAAGAGAAGGCCGATTGATGCAGGTATTGTAGCCTGAAAGACCATTGCCCCGGAGAGATTCCCCAATGCTATTGTGTCCTT
>VAPE01000888.1_pt1 | contig 12339 bp, 23 predicted proteins | sample 3393911 | NCBI WGS metagenome assembly VAPE01 (sample SAMN08290436, study PRJNA428436) | hydrothermal vent metagenome | isolation source: Deep-sea hydrothermal vent chimney | place: Atlantic Ocean: South-mid Altantic Ridge | reverse complement strand
GAAAGTGAAGATTATGAAACTGTAGTAGCAGAATTTCAGGCGTTATACATTAAAACTTACACGTTTGAGTTAACTAATTTCGTGGTATTTGAGGAAGGTAAGTATGCAAAAATAGAAATACCAGAAAGCTTACCTATTGAACTGTATTATCAAAAGGGATATGCGTTTGAGTTAACATATAATATAGAAAAAGTCTTTAATCTCGTAGCAACTTATGATTTTGAAAGTGGATCTATACCATGAGGGGGTGGTAACGTATGGGTGATTGGGTAATAAGCACAAAAGAATGTGGAGCTGTGAAAATAGCTAAGGATGGATACAATAGTAAATATTGTATTTATATTGGTTTTGTAGGATGTGGCGGTGAATATGCACGAATAACTAACGTTGCATATACGAGCGATGCTATACTTACTGTATTTTATATTAAATCTAAAGTGAATGAATATGGAATGGGACCGGGTTACTTTGTGGTGGGTCATACTGGATATGGTGAAGTAAAGACGACTAAATTATTTAAAAGATGGACTAAGCTTAGAGCAGTATTTTACTATAATGATAACATAGGTTATGCTGTTGGTTCTTTAGAAGAATATGATCAAAATACGGGATCTTGGACTCCAGTTGTAACGTCAATATTTAGAAAAAAAACAGAACCAGTAGCTGGTAATTTATATTTTGAATCTCGTATGAAAGGTAGTGCCACTTACCTTGGTGTTACGGATGTATATTTAGATAACATAGAACTATACACGTCCAAAAGCTTATTTGTTAGCAAGGTAGTATCTGAAGCAATAGAGAATATAATATCTAAGTCATAACTGCTTTATATATTTTTATATTCAGTTAGTAAACCTTAAATATTCATTTATCTTTATATTTACTATGAACGTTATAAATCTTAAAGGGGCTAAACTATTTATAGAAAACTACGTAAAATGTAAAATTGCTGAGTGTTACAGAGGTAGCTGTAAAGAGTTGAACGATACACTAAAAGAGCTAAAGGATTTAAGAGCTACAATATCAAGACTTATTAGTGAAATAGAAGAAGCTATAAGAGTTAAAAAAGGAGTATCAGAGTTAACTTCTGTAGAGTATATGACTATAGCATTAGCACAAAGACCCAACGCACCAAGGTCTGTAAAAGCTAAGGCTGAAGAAATAATATATAAATACAGACTAACTAAAGAACAAGTAAAATCTATATACGAATCGGTGTTTGGTAGGAGAGTGCAAACATGAAAGTAAACGTAATACTTAACGTAGGTTCGTGGTATAGTTTTAGATACGTAGCTAATCTGTTTAAGGATTTTTTACTGAAGCACTATAACATAAATGCTGAAATAAGCTATGGTTACAAAGAAGGCTACCACAATATACTGATAGAAGATACATGGAACAGCATACTTAGAGGTGATATAGCAGACGTATATTGGACAGATACTGCTAATCCAGTTAAGAAATTTCAGAAATTTTACTTAGACGTTTTAAATAGAAATAAGGATAAAGTGTTTGAAGTAAACTATGCTGTAAGTAAAAGCAATGAAAATCTAATGAAGTTACACGGGATAAGAGTGGATGACGTAATACCGAGATTAATAAACGATATGTTTTTCAGCTATAACTGTAACGGTAAAAAGAAATATGATATAGTGTTTATAGGAAATTTGGATCATTGTGATAGAAAAAACGTTAAAATGGCTTTAGATACTGCTATTAAATTGAGACTTAAGTCAATATTCTTAATACCGAGATTACCATCGTGGTATAGAAGCATACCATCATACATTAGAATAGCTAAATACGGTTCTTTAACTGACGAGCAAAAGGCAGAAATAATATCTAAATCTAAATATCTGTTATGGTTAAGCTTTTACGAAGGATTCGGAATGCCAGTAGTCGAATCTATGGCTTTAGGAGTTCCTATAATATACACAGACTGTCCATCACACAGCGAATTTGCTATTGGGTTTAGTATTAAACCAGAAAAGGAATATACTACATACTGTTACGGAACGTGGATAAGTAAGCGTAGTTTTAATTTTAGAGATATACGAAGGACTATATTAAGTGCTATGGAAATAAGTAAGGATGAATATCAAGATTTAGCTGAAAGGTGTATAGATAAAGCGTTGGAGATATACAATACGTTCGTAGATAAGTCAGAACTGTTACTCGGATAAGGGGGTGATATGTATAGACAGCAATAGTATATTAGAACAGCTTGAGGATTTAATACAGTCTTCAGATAGTAGAGATATAAGAGTTTTGGCTGTAGCTATATATGATACGAGAAAAGAAATCAAAAATATCAAAAGCATAGTAACCAGCATTAAAACGTTTATTCAAGTAGGTTTAACTATTATAAGTATATTGTTAAGTATAGTAGCTATTATAAGCTATTTAAAGTGATACAGTTATTTAGAAGAAAGAAAATACGAAGAGCCGTATTATGACTTATTTAACTATTACTACAAAAACTGCTATCCAGCATTCAGATTCACTGGTTTTATAGTATTAGAACAGAAGAGAATAAACGATAAGGTTTTTTATACGATAACAAGGTTATAATATTGGGGGTGATGCAAATTGTTCGGTGTAGATACTGAATATCTTAAAAGAGACATATTGGATTACGTAAATGAATGCGTAGAAAACTACAAAGATACGAGAGATAAAAAATACTTATACGATCTTTTGGATTTTTGCAACTGGCTTATAGAGGTAAGTAAATCTATAGTAGATATCCTAAAAGCTTACGGAATACCTATAGTTTCTAAAGAGGAATTAGAAAGAGCTGGATATAAGCCTATTGCAGAGCTGAAGGCTGAACCTATTACTATAGAGATACCAGAAATATTTCTAAAGTTACCTGAAGAAGTTAAAACTAAAACTATTAAAGTAAGTGAAACAGAATATAAAACAGAAGAAGAAGAAACTTAGTTATTAACGTAAAATCTTTTTTTATATTTTTTTTCAAGATTTATCACGATTAATCATTACGTTATTAACGACAAATTATAAAAGCATAACGATAAAACCTTTAACCCTTTCATTTTTCATGTTAACGCATTATATTATTACCGCATGCGATATGTTACAGCCTTTTTTTGTTCGGAGTTTTTGCCAATAACTTTAAATAAGCAAGTTTTATAATATTGCCTTATATAAAGTTTTTGCCAAAAGCTACAGATAAAAAAGCTCTGTAACATATGGTTAAACGTAATATTATTTTAAGGTTTTATGCTTATTCAAGCTTCCACATTGAATATTGTTATGCTTTTATAATTAACTCTTAATACCATCAATATTAATCGTGATAAATGTATAAACGTTTAACGTATAACATATAAAAATAAAACCTCTAAAAAAAATAACAAAAGTTAGTCTAACTTCTATCCTCCAAAAATCCAGCAAATATATAGTGTCCTTTAACTTTTGACCTTTTTCTATCTTTAGCATACTTAAAGATGTAAAACGCTTTACAGTTTTTACAAATAGCTACGTGTGGTGGTTTGCTTTCCACTAAATTATTACACACTACACATCTAAAACGCCTAACCACGTTATCACCTCACAATTAAAAAATGTTATAGAAAAAATACTAAAAACTATAATCTTTTTTGCTTTTTATGTTTAGCTTTATCTACTATTTTTATGTATTTTACTTCTTTCTCTATTAAAAATTCTTCGAGTATTCCATTTTTCTTTAGTATCTCTTTGATTTTTTTAGTATTCAGAACCTTTTTTCTATACTCTTTTACTAATACTACGTTTTTACCGATGCTGTATGAACCTAACGGAACATTCGACTTTATTGTATTACTTAGTATTTTGTGAATGTATAGTAAATCCTTTAAAGTATTATTTAGTTCAACGTATATCTCCAAAACTTTGTAAAATGCACTAACGTCAGTTAACGGTTCTCCTTTAGATCCTATTATGCATTCGTTTTCTGAGTGAGTAAAGTGTGGCACTTTAGTCGAATACGTTTTCAATCTATTTAAGCACAATACTGTATCACCCAGAATTACTGCATATCTGCACTCTTTACATTTTATCTTATTTAATCTAAACCTTTTAACTACTACCATATTCAATCACCCCACAGCTTCTTCTGCTTAACTTTAGCCATAGAAGTAATTAACTCTTTAACTGTATTGTGTCTTTTTTCTCTAAAATCACCTACGATAGACTTAAACTCTTCGATTATATACTCTACAAGCTCTACATCTCCTTCATTTATAGCTCTTTCAAGATCATTCTTTAGCTCTTTAATTTTTTCACTGTCTTCGTCAATACTGCTTATAATAATCTGTGGATCTACTTTCGGATAGAAAATCTTTATAGCTCTCATGATAAGCAAAACACCTACATACATCTCGAATAATACTCCGTAGTGCTTATCTCTGAATATCTTATCTACTTCCTCTATAGCTGTTACTATATCGTCGTAGCTGTAAACCTCTCTTATTACGTCGTGTAGCTCTTTAGCCAAATCTTTTAGCTCGTTATAATAGTATTTAGCTTCGCGTATATTCTGTAGCCAAGAAATATTGGTAGTCATAGTCTTTTCTATTTTCTTCGATACGTTTTCCTTGAGCTCTTCTACCTTCTTCTTTTCTTCTTCTATTAGCTCCTCTAAGTTTTTACCCTTGGTAGTTACGTATCCTTTTTCCTCTAGATACTTTTTAGTTTCTTCAGTAACTACTATCTCTAACTTCTTACCTCTAACCATACCATCACCACCTCCTAACTTTTATTTATTTCATGCTTTAGATTTTCGACTATTACATATTTAGCTACAAATCTTCCGTTACTTCTTACGTATATTACGTTATCTACTACCAGCACGTCCTTTTCATCTACACCTTCTAATATGCTTACTACTTTAACTACTTCACTGCTATCTCTAACTCTTAGAGACGTTATTATTGGTATTAAATATATTTCACTCAATACTATCACCTCCTTCCTTTTTTACTACTCTCAAGCTTACGAAATCTACTTCGTCTATATGTTTAAATAAAAATCTAACTAAATCTGCTTTGCTATCAAACTTCCTATACCATATACTATTCTCGACATCAACTCTAAAACCTACTGCAACATACTTTTTAGCCATATATTTATCACCTCCTTCTAATTTATATCATACTACAGTCCATACTCTAATAAAGTTCCTTTAGTTCCTATAATTTCCATTACTTTTCTATAAACGTCTGGGAAGTATTTACTCATCCACTCTCTCCATCCTTTGTAGGCAGTGCACGGAATACATCCACTTCTACCGTATTTTTCATATACTGGGGATATAGGAACGTCGTTTTCTTTTAGATATCTAAAAACCTCTTCCTTAGTAAAGTAGCCTATAGGATAACTCTTCCAATGTCTATGCGTTTCGTGGTAACTAAGTAAACCTTTTCTGATTATAGTCCACTTTCTCGTGTAGCTGTCATCCCAGTGAATTCCAAAGAAAACACACCTAATACCTTTCTTTCTGTAAAACTCTATAGCTGGCTCGTCCTTAAGAAGTCTGGCACACATCGGTCTGCTATCTTTTCTCGCTACTCCTTTTTCCACTAACATCTTTTTATCTTTAGTCATCATTCTTGGAGTCGGTAACCCATACTTTTTAACTATACTCCAGAAGTCGATCTTGGGCTTTAACCATACTAGATTAAGATCGTATTTTTTTTGCATCATTTTAATGTATTCGTAGTGCTCTGGCATCTCTACACCAGTATCTGCAAATACTATAGGTATGTTAGGGTTATGCTGTATTACTATGTGCATTACTGCTACACTATCCTTTCCGAAGCTACACGCTACTGCACATCTCCTAAACCTTTTTAAAGCTTTTTTAGTTATCCAGTGAGCTATTTCAACCTTATCTTCGTAGCTTAATTCTCTCATGCAGTCAAATACCTCTAAATCCCAATCTGTGTAATATCTTTTTCTTGTCTTACCGCTCATCGTTGACCACCTATTTAAAAAATTTGAGTTAAAGCTTAAAGCTATTGCTGTTTTAATTGTCTCCGTCAGCTATTCTCTGCTTTGCTAACTCTATATGTCTTTTATTAGCTAACTTTATTAAAGTCTCTATGTTTATTCCTTTTTCTCTCAGCTTATCTACGTTTAGTTCATGGCTACAGTAATCGCATAGATACTTTACGCCGTTAGGCTCTAGCTCAAGGCTGAATTTACCTATTTCGTCTTTGAATACTAAATCGTATGACGTTATTTTCGTTATTCTGTTTATTCCTTTTTTAGTATCTATAACTACTTCTCTACAGTTCGCACACCTAAGCACTACCAAACTATCACCTCCTCTCTTTTACTAACTACCATACTAAACCTAAAACATAAACCTAAACACGTCTTCGTCTAACTTACCCTCTCTTAGCTTCTTGATGTCTTTTTCAATCTCTTCAAGCTCTTTTTTCTTAACTTCTCTTCTGATCTTAGGTATATCTCCTAATGTTAGTTTTAGATATTCTTCCATAATTGTCTGCTCTATCTTTTTAGATAACTCTGTTTCTTTTTCTTCTGAAATATATAATACCTCTTTGCCTTTACCTCTTTTAACTTTCTTCTTAAACAGTATATTCCAGTCTTTTACCTTAGTCTTACCTCTAATCCTCCTGTAGTTAAAAAGTTCTCTCTTATAATCACTACCTAATGCCATTTGACATATTATTGTATCTATATCATTGAAGTTCTTGTCAGCTACAACGTCAAATGCTAAGTGCAATCCCCTCGCGGTTTCAAAGCACTTAACTCTAACAAATACTGTTCCAAACGTAAAGTCTATGAAGTTCATTTTCTTAGCTATTTCCTCTGAAAACTTTTTAACATCCCTTGGTTTATAGTCTATGTCCACTAGCAATCTAACGTTTTTAAACTCTTTATCTACTACTTTACTACAGACCATACTATCACCTCACACCCATCTAATACCACATAATGACTCTAACCAATCTTTAATCTCTTCAATATAAGACTCCACGAACGTTTCCCAATCGTTACTTAAATCATCTCTCCATTCTGGTTCATACGCACAGTTTCTACCTACGTATATATCAGCAGATATTATCTCATACTCAAGAGGTGTTCCAGTAGCAGTATTAAACTCAGCTACAATATCATGCTCAGTAATACCACTATCATAGTTAGTATATATCAGCACGTAATACGTATCCAAGAATAACGTGAATGCATTCCACAGCTTATTATCTATGTAGCTTTCGATGTTGTCTAAATTATCTCTCCAACATTCAATAGGTATAGTATATTCAAACACTACTACACCCTCAACTACCAAATGATGACCGCCTTTTTCACAATATTCTACTCTAGCATGCCACTTACATCTAACTTTAGCATACTTAGTTTCTTTATATTTTATAGAAATTAAACCTTCTTTTACTATTTTATCTACATATTTGACTTCCTCTGGCATATCTTTTTCTTCTATTTCCCATAGATCATACTGACGAGTTTCGAGAAAATACAATATTCTAAGAGCCACAAATCTAACCATATTCTTAGGCACACCTAAGTATAGCAAAATGTTTCTTGCAGTTTTATAGAACTTAGTCCATCCTATTTCTTTATTTAGATACTTTATAAACGGAACTATATCCCACATGTCTAAGTAAATCTTTCTACCTAACTCTCTTATATAAAACCCAAAAACCATCATACTCATCACTCCTTATATTAGCTTAAGCTTAGGCATGTATATAGTATTTTTACCGACCTGTATCATATCTACTAAACCGACTCTAACTAATTCCTTAAGAGCTTCCATTATAGTAGATTCACTATATCCAGTTATTTCTTTCAGCTTACTTGGGTTAATACCTTCTTCGTGCATACAGATAGCACTATAAATCTCCATTTGCTTAAACGTCAAACTACCCCTAGCGTAACCCAAAATTTGAATAGGTGCAAACTTTATTGCTTCGTAAATATCGTCTTCCAATATTTCAGTTCTACTATCCATTAAAGCTCTTACTCCAGCTATTCTCGTTAAATCCCATAAAGCTCTCGTAATAAATCCACTCTCAATCTTATAACCCTTTAGCTGTTCTTTGAATAAATCCGTTAAAGTCTTTCTAACACTGTAAGAAATTTCCACTTTTTCAGCATCCATCTTATTATAGTGTCTAAGTATGCTATCATTTAGTATTAATCTGCTTTTACCTAAAAATAGCTCTATGCCTTCATCTTCCTCCATAGTTAATACTATTGGTATTCCTCTGCTTAATAATGCTAAATCATCAATAGTTTTTCTCTTGAAGTGCATGCAACCGCATATGTAACTGCACTTAACCCATATAGCGAAGTAGTTACCTCTCGCTTGTATTTTATAGTATTTGTCTTCTATATTAAGTTCCTCTTTAACTTCGAATCCTAAAGGTTTTCTGTAATACTGATCTTCCATTAAGCTTAATAGAGCATCTCTCTGAGACTTGCCGAACTTCTGAAACTCGTCTATACATAACGTTTTTCCTGCACAGTATATTGTGAACGGCAATGTTAGTTTACCTGAGGGTCTAAGAGTTCCTATAATTCCCGCTGAAGAGTAATCCGTCAATCTGACACCAAGACCTCTCTGCTCTATCTCTCTAAACAAACTTCCCTTACCACTTCCGAAGCTACTTACTAATATAATGTTTAACTGTGCTCTGGTTTCAAATCTATCTCCAAATTTATCGTATGCTATAAGTGATCTAATAGGTGCTGACATAACAGAATATGTTAGTATATCGCTAACTAAGTTTATCGGTTTTTTATGGAACTTCATAGCCATCGCTCCTAAATTTATTATAGCTTTTCTATTATTATTTTACCATTCTTTACAGCCACCACCACGTAATCGTTTGCTCTTACACCAATCTCTTTAAGCTCCGATGTTATAGTAAGAGAAGGACTATCATCAGTTTTCTTTAATCTGCTTACTTTTCTGATACACCAGTTTTTGCCGTATTCCTTGTCTAACTTTTCTTTCAGTTCTTTTAAAAAGTTCATAGTTATCACCTCAACTCCAAAAAACGTAAAAAAATTAAAAAACAGAAAAAATTTAAACCTCTATTTCTTCTATCTCTTCATCTAAGTCCTCTTCTTCGTGCTTTATTTTCTTTACCTTAGCCTTTTTGACATCCACTACTCTGCTAACTATTCCTAATCCCGTTTTTCTGTCTTCTACTACAACTATACACTTTCTGTTTATTATATCTTCGAGCTTAATTCTCTCACCGACTTCAAGTTGTCTTCCCAGTATGGCACACAACCACCTGTATGCTTTACTTGGGTTAATTCCAGTGCTAACTTTTGCACTGGTTATTCCTTGAATCTCTACAACCTCATCCTTAGCATCTACTTCAAATGTCCAGATAAACACTTCTCTCTCTTGCCCGTCCTTCATTTTTATTGTTCTCTTTTCGACGTTCTTTAACTTCGCAGGATAAATGCCTTCTTCGATTCTAACAACCTTTGCTTGGTTATTCACCACAAATTCCATACCTTTATCACCTCCTATCTAATTTTTTTATAGGCAATATTCCATCTAAATTCTTTACAAGTGCCAACTGATTTACTACTTGATTTACTATTTCCTCTTTACTCTTTTCTATCTCATTAAAGTTTACGATGAAGTCCATGTGTATAGTTCCTCCGTCAAATACTACCACTGTTCTTATTGCACCCTTACTCGTTGCTGTAACTACCAACCAATTTGCCTTGCCAATATCTACTATCTTATCCCCATGCACTATTATCACTCTTCAATCCCCCCTTCCATAATGTCGTTAAACTTGTCGAATAACGTAGGTATATGCTTAGAGACTACTTCAAACAGAGCGTGTAGAAGTATGTTATACGTAGCAAATTCGCTCAACGAAGTCTCAAGTAATTCTGTAACTATGACATCAAACGCTTTGTTTAATGCCAACAAAAACTCGCACGGTGTAAGTCCGTATTCGTCAGTTATATCCATAGAGTTATGCACAGCTACCGCCAGTTCTCCTAATATCAAATTACTTGCAGTTAATATCTTTACTCTTCTGTTTTCTGGTAGCATCTCTAAAGATTGCTGTATGCAAAAGTGCATATGGCATACTGAACTTTGTAGATACGGCACTATTGTATTTACTGTTAATCCCTTGTTTAGCAAACCTATCTTTCCATACTGATCGGCTCTGTCGTATATCCTTACAAGTTTTTCAACGTCCTCTTTTCTAGGTTTATACTCTCTTTTTTTAAACACATAACCCATAGCTACCACCTCCAGCCCTACAGCCCTATCCCCTCACCCCTACAAAGGGCAAGGGAATAGGGTATCTGCGGGCTTTATCTAAAAAATCATGGTAAGATATCCACTCTAACATGCTTATCCACTAAACTAACTTTCACCTCGTCAGGATATCTATAAGGTAAATATATAGCAGATCCATTTTTTAAGCTCGCAAGCCCTACATACTGATTTTCAATCCAAATCGCTATATCCACTGTATCTTCATCTACGTGGTATGCTGTATGGCATACTGTAGCTTCTATAAACTTTCTCAATGAACTACACCATTCACCTACTACTACTTTACCACCTCTAAAACTCACATACATGTCATAACACCCCTATATACTAAAACATAGACTCTACATAACAACCTAAAAAAAATGTAGAAAAGGTGTTTAGTTGATAATTATCATGTCGTCGGTTATATCCACCTTGTAACCTCGTTCCTCAGCCCACTTCTTTAGACCCTCAAGCCCTCCTGTTATTCCATGCTTTTTCAAGAAGTATTGAGCTATGTTGTAAACTCTACCCTTAAAGTTGATCCTTCTCTTACCTATTCCTTCCCCCCTTCTTACTCTTCTCGGCTTTTCTTCCTTAGTCTCTTCGTCAAATTCGTTCATAGCCTTCCTTACAATCTCATGAGCCTTTAGTATCACATCAGTTATACCGTTTATACCCAGAGCCTTCAACGTCTTAAACATCTCAACGTCCACTGTTTCTATTGTAGTTATTATACTATCCATGATCTCCATTCTTCTGTCGTTTAATTCCTCTATCTTCTTCTCTATCCTCTCTAACTCCTCAACCTTTTCCCTTACGTCCTCAATGTCTATAGTCTTCAGTGTCTCCTTTAACTTCTTCTCTATCTCTCTAACTATCTTTTCTACAGTCTTATTTTCTGTCTTCTTTTCCTCTGCCTTCCTTTCCTCTGCCTTCCCGTTTACAGCCTTTTCGACCTTCGTCTCTACCTTCTCGTTTACAGTCTTCTCTACTACAACCTTAGCCTCTGTTCCTTCTGCCTTCTTTATCCCTGTCTTCTTTCCCTCTATCTTCTTTTCCTCTACAGCCTTTTCGCCAACCATTTTTATCACCAATTTGCAAATTTGCAAAATTACATATAAGCTTTTTGGTTTTCCACTTTTATAAAAAATAAAAAATAAAACATTCACAACAAAAACCTTATTCACGTTTACCTTTACAATATTAAACATAGACATTATTATAATCCTTTATATCTTAATCTCTATAAAACTAAAACATAAAACCTTTAACATAAAACCTTTAACATTTAACATAAAACATAAAATCTTTTTTATAAACAGTTTAAATCTTAAATACATGATAATAATAATAATAATCATCAGTAAACGACCTTTCATTATTCTCTTTAAAATATAAAATAAAAAACATAAAACATAAAACATAAAAACCTTTTTATAGAAAATCCCAATAAAAACTATTCTTATCTTTATAGTATATTTAGACATTATAATGTAAATAAACATTTTAACTCTAAACATAAAAATCATTTTTCTCCAACCGAAAAGCTTAAATATTGCAAAGATTTTACCTTTACACTTAAACTTAAAGACATTTTAACTTTTTACGTTAAACCTTAAAAAACCTTCAACGTTCAACACAAAATTTTAAAAAATCTTCAATTTTCCGACACACGTTACAGCCTTTTTTTGTTCGGAGTTTTTGGCAAAAACTTTAAATAAGCTAAAAGAATATAATGTTTTTTATACAACCTTTAACATAAAACTTAAAACATAAAAACCTTCTTATGTAAACACTTTTATAGAAAAACCTTATCTCTATACATAAAATCAAATTTTTTATCAAAATTTTTATCAAAAACACAAAATTTTTTTTTATCAAAAACACAAAAAACTCTACAAAAAACATTTTACCTAAAACCTAAAAAATCTTTTTACTAAAAAACATAAACTTTTTCTCTAAAATCTCTTTTATAATACTCTTTTTATTCTTTCTAATTATTTTTTTATTTTATTTTTTACTTTTATTTTTTACTT
>VAPE01021457.1_pt1 | contig 12356 bp, 11 predicted proteins | sample 3393911 | NCBI WGS metagenome assembly VAPE01 (sample SAMN08290436, study PRJNA428436) | hydrothermal vent metagenome | isolation source: Deep-sea hydrothermal vent chimney | place: Atlantic Ocean: South-mid Altantic Ridge | reverse complement strand
TTGTGCAAAGCGAGTAACTTTGAGGAGCCCCGTGCGGTAGTTCCGCATGCGGGGATCTGTACGGGGGCGGCCGGGTAACTGGCCGTTCTACCGTGATGATATATAGCGCAACGAGATACCGATGTCGAAGCGTTTCGCCCATTTTAGAGGCAGCACGGGGTTTGGCGAAAGTGTTTTTCGAGTGGCTAGACCCAGACGCTCTTGATGGGTTTATCGTGGCGGTGCCGGATATCAAGCTTGCCGCGGCCCTGCGTGTCGCCGAGATACTGCCAGTTGGCCGCTTGGTAGCAGGTGCCGGTGAAGCGCGGCTTCTCGACGAAGGTTTCCAGCAACACGGGGTGATAGGCGTAGCGGGCGCGCCAGTCCTCGGCCAGGCGTCGACCGGTCAGGGCGAGCACACGCGAGGCGAGGTTCTTCACGTGGATCCACGGTAGGATAAGAAAGCGAGCATTGTTCACGACGAGGTGCAAATGACGCTGGCGCTGCTCGCTGCTCCAGCCGATGAGTCGGTCGCGCGATTTCACTTTCCAGGCGCTGGCGCCGAAGCCCAATGCGGCGATGACTTGCCGTGCGCCGTGCGCACGAAGTAGCGCAATTGGGCGCCCGGCAGCGGCTGATATTTGAGGTAGTGGTAGCGCTCGATGTAGGCATTTCACAGCAAGGAGCCGGGCTTCTTGAGGATCGGCTCGAGATTGATGCGAGCCAACTCGATATGCGGAGCGCTGGTCGGTTCGCTCACTGCGCGTTCGATGTCGGGGTTTGCAGCCGCTTGGTGCATGACATCGGCGAAGAACGGGGTCTCAGCCAAGACGCTGCACCGGCTCCGGGGATTCGGCTCCTACCAAAGCACCTGGACGATGTTGCACCGCTTCCGGACGGCGATGGTGCGACCAGATCGCGATCGGCTGGCCGGAGATGTCGAGGTGGATGAGACCCTCGTTGGCGGAACCAAGGCCGGCAAGCGGGGACGAGGCGCCTCTGGAAAGGTGCTCGTGGCGGTGGCCGTTGAGCTGCTGAGTCCCAAGGGATTCGGGCGGTGCCGGCTTCGCGCCATCTCCGACGCAGAGGCACCGACGCTACGCTCGTTCCTGCTCGATCATGTCGAGCCTGGCTCGGTCGTTATCACCGATGGGTGGGTACCGTACCCGTCCGCCGTCGGCAACGAGTATGTGCACAAACCCCTCCCGATCGCCGGCTCGGGCGTCAAGGCGCATGTACCCGTACCCGGCGCACCCGCGTGGCCAGCCTCGTTAAGCGGTGGCTGCTCCGCACCCATCAAGGGGTTGTAGAGCCGGGCCATCTTCAAGGCTATCTTGACGAGTTTGCTTTTCGGTTCAACCGGCGTCTCCTCGAACAGGCAGTCACAGTAGGGCCGGTCACCTACAGATCCCTCGTCGTGAATGCGTCGTCCAAGCCCACGCAGCCGCGCCCGCTCGTCAAGCATCGTGCATGGACCCGCCTCGCTCGACCAAAGCGCTGGCCACTCACCCCCATGGCGAGACCACAACATGTAGTGGATACCACACTTAGATGGATAACCCGTTAGAATTAAACGCTAGAGAGTTCTCGAAAATATGTGTGGAATAGCCGGAATCCTGAATTTTGATGGTGCTCCTGTTGACCGGGGGGTGCTGGAACGAATGACGGACATCATTGCCCATCGCGGTCCGGACAGTGCCGGCCACTGGATTGATGACGGTGTAGGCCTGGGGCATCGTCGCCTGTCAATAATTGATCTGTCACATGAAGCAGACCAGCCAATGGTCAGCCATGCAGGCTCGGAAATAATTGTTTTTAATGGCGAGATATATAATTACCAGAAACTGGCCCGGGACCTTGATGAAAACGGAACACCATGTCACACACACTCCGACACCGAAGTCATCCTGAACCTGTACCGGCTTTACGGCACTGCCTGCCTGGGTTATCTGCGCGGCATGTTTGCCTTCGCAATCTGGGACTGTAAGCGTGAACGTCTGTTTGTAGCCAGAGACAGGGTTGGGATCAAGCCGCTGTATTATCACCTGTCTGATAAGGCCTTCGTATTAGCATCCGAGATAAAGGCCATTGCAGTTTCGGGGTACTCCGACCTGAAGGTGGATGCCAGCGCCTTTGCCGGTTTTCTCCGATTCCTTGTGGTGTCTCAGCCAGAAACTGTTTTTAAGGATATCAGAAAACTGGAGCCGGGACATTACCTGCTGATATCAAAACAGGGCAATGTTACGGAGGGTGTTTTCTGGGAGATCTCGAACGTTAGTGCGGGGCAGTCCTCGCTGAAGGAGGAAGTAATTCTTGCCTCGCTGGATGAAGTGCTCAGGGAGAGTGTCGGTTACCACATGGTGGCAGATGTGCCCGTAGCGGCTTTTTTGAGCGGGGGCGTTGATTCGAGCGCGGTGGTTTCCTTGATGCGAGAGCATGCGCCACAAAAGCAGATCGACGCATTCTCCATCATCTTTCCTGGCCAGGCGGAATATGATGAAGACGTGTATGCGCGCCAGGTTGCTGATATTAAGGGGGTCGACTATCACGCAGATACACTGAGCCAGGAGTTCATGGTGGATATAGAGCAGATAGCGTGGCACCTGGACGAGCCATTTGCAATCAGTTCGGCCTATGCCACTTACTATCTGGCGAAGAATGCGGCAACCAGGACAAAAGTTGTTCTAACTGGGGATGGTGGGGATGAACTGTTTGGCGGTTATGAAGGCTATAAAAACGATGCATATATCAGAAGCTCTTTGTCGAATAACCTGTTCTCTGCTGCATATATGATCTCTTCCAACTTTACTAGATATCTTGGGTTTCATAACAGAACAGTAAACCAGGTTCTTTCCGGGTTGAGAAGGCGGAGTGGTTCGGAAGGGCTCCGCTACAGCGAGCAGATGGCCCAAAGTAGCCTGCTCGCTGCGAATGCGGTGCTCAACCCAGATATTTTTCAGCGCTGCCTTATATCCTGGCAAAATAACCTCATGGCTCGTTATTATGATGACCTTGCGGACACAGACAGGTTGCAGCGGAAACTTTATGCAGAGTTCAGAACTCGATTAGTAGATGAAATGTTGATGAAAGTGGACAGGATGACAATGGCCGCTTCCCTCGAGGCGCGTGTGCCGCTACTCGATCATCGTGTAGTGGAGTATGCTTTTACGCTGCCCTCGGACATGAAGCTGCGAGGAAAAGGGAAGTCAGCTATTACCAAGTATGTTTTGAAGAAGGCCATGGAGAAATACTTGCCGAACGACATCATTTACCGGCGTAAGCAGGGGTTCAATATCCCGGTGAAATCCTGGCTGAGTGGTGGATTGTCAGATAGTATCCGCGAGAGAGTGCTTGGTGGACATCTGCAGAAATGGGGTGTTGTAGATGCCAATGCTTTAGACAAGTTTATGGGAGAGCAGAAAGGTTCGGCGCATACCAACAGCATGCTTATGCTGTTGCTTGCGTTCGAAAGTTGGGCCGAGGCTTACCAAAGCCGGGTCGGAAATATTTCTATAGCTTGAGTCGCTGTTCTCATGAAGATTTGTGTGATATCCCCAGGCGTTGTACACGCTATACCACGGACAGCAGCAATAGCAGAGTATTTCGGTCAAGTGCACTTTGTTGATATTACGGGAAATTCGGATTACGCCAATCTGGAAGGTATGGGGGTTGTCTGTCATGGTCCCGCAGATGGAGCACCGATGATTACAGGAGGGCAGCTTGGGGGTTTGTTGAGCCGGATCTCTCCGGATGCCATCGTGTGCCATTATGCATCGGGGGATCATTTCTTTGCGGCTGTCAGTTATGGCCAATGTCCTGTCGCAGTAGTGGCTATGGGGCATGACATACTCTACATGAATGGAAATATCCACATACCGGTCCTGCATCAGAAGTTGATAAAGATGGGACTGAAGAATACTTTTTACATAAGCGCGAAATCAGGTTATCTATCCGAAATGATCAGGAATTATGGGGTGCGGGTCCCCATGGATATCAATTATTGGGGCGCTGATCTCAAGTACTTCCATCCAGGCAGCATGCAGAAAGCCAGGGAAAGGCTTGGGCTTGAAGGATGTGGGGCATTGATATTGAGTCCAAGGACGTTAAATCCAACTTACAATATTCATGTGATAGTAGAGGCATTTGAATCGTTGAGAAAGTCGCAATCAAACGCCACTCTTGCCATACTTGGAAAGTCGGATGCCGTTTACGAGAAGAAGGTCAGGGGAGTGGTGTCCGGACTTCAGTCAAGGGATGGCATCAGGTTTATCGGCGAAGTAAACCAGGGTGAGTTGCCGGACTATTACCGGGCCTCCGATATCGTGGTTTCAATGGCCGGTAGCGAAGGGTTCCCGAACACCCTTCTGGAGGCAATGGCTTGTGAGACACCGATTCTCGTCGGAGATATACCCCAGATAAAAGAACTGCTTCAAGACAGGATAAATGCCAGGATTTGTGACATCGATAAAACGAAGATTGCAGATGTGTTGGGAGAAATGCTGGATGATCCGGTCGGAACCAGGGACATGGCTGCAAAAGGGAGAGAAACAGCCTGGCATTTTGGTAACATCAACACCAACGGTCGAAGATTCAGCGATGAAATCAAGCGCCACTGGAAAAAGAATACGCGAATGCCGTTGCTCAACCACCTGTTATTTTCACAACTGTACCTTTTATACAGAGTGCAGCGCAAGCTGTTTACATAAAAAACATCAATAATTAAATCACTATGTTTTCGATGCCCCGAATAATCTCGTCTGGTCTCTTGCGGTGATGCTTTATGTATAAACGCTTGCTGAAGGATGCTTCCCTCTATTCAGTCAGCTCTTTGATGGCGCGTGGCTTTTCTCTTATCACTCTCCCCATATACACCAGGCTTCTGAATCCGTCGGATTATGGCGCACTGGATCTTTTAAGTTATACGGCTGTGTTGATTCCTCTGGTGATAGGCATGGCGTTAGATCAGGCGTTAGCAAGATTCTATCTGGATGCAAAAAATGAGGAAGAAAAAAAGCGCATAGCGTCAACGGTACTTTTGTATACGGTCCTCGTATACATAATATTCATTCCTTTTGTGGGGACACTGTCAGGAGACCTGGCCAAGAGCTGGTTGAGCCATCAGGTTGGCAAGGGTACCGTGATGTTGGTATTTCTTCTTATCTGGATACATGCGGTATTTTATATTACAAATAATCAACTTAAATACCTGTTCATGTCCAGGCAGTATGCGCTCTGCAATATCGGCAATACGATGTTGAGTATTTCAATGGGCCTGTTGTTTGTCGTCTATTTCCGGCTTGGTGTGGCCGGGATATTCCTCGGGCAGATCATCGGTCAGTCAGTGTTCGGATGCCTTTCGCTGTATTATGGAAGAAAGAGTTATTCGCTGGTATTCCACTGGAAAACATTCAAGCGCATGCTGAAGTATAGCACTCCTCTTGTTCCGGGAACGCTCGCATTTTTCCTGATGCAGTATTTAGACCGATATTATATTAATGAATACAAAGGACTAGAGGCCGTTGGTTTGTATGGGGTAGGTGCGCGGATTTCTTCACTGATTAATTTGTTTCTGATGGGTTTTCAAGGGGCCTGGAACCCTATTGTAATGAAAACGTTCAGAGACCCCGGTGCTTCTGAGCGTTTTGAGCGGGTCTTCACTTATTACCTGTTCGTTGTGGCAATGATTCTGGTCTGGCTGTCATTGTTCGGGCGGGAAATATTACTGTTGTTGACACCCAAGGTTTTCAGTGAAGGGTACGTGGTTGTGCCCACACTGATCCTTGCTGCAATATTGGCCTCGGTTGGAGGATATTTTACCTATGGGATACAGATAGCCGAAAAATCCAGCTATAGGTTGGCTATAAATCTCATCGCCCTGGTGATCAACATTGGCCTGAATATCGTGCTGATACCGTTGATGGGTATCATTGGGGCAGCTTTGGCAACTACTATTTCGTTCGTATTTCTCGCATTCGCCTCGATGATTTTGAGCCAGAAGTATTACTATGTGCCCTACAAGTGGGTAAACATTTTCTGGGCCAGTTTATTCACTCTGGTCATATCCAATAGTGTGACAATATTCGATTTCGGGGTATCGATGCCCATGCTTGTGGGTAGGTTCGTCGTGGGCCTGGCGTCCGTCTATATTGTCTCGCGTATCCTTAAGATATCTATGAATAGGTCGTTACTCAGGACGATTAAGGCACCCGATCGTTCGGGTAATTTCGGAGATAGTTGAGTAGCTGAAATGGACTCAATCGCATCTATCCCTATGGCTGAATACAAAGTCTATCTGATCCAGGAGATCATACCCAGCTACCGTGTGCCGGTGTTTCGTCGCCTGTCGGATTTGGAGGATGTGGACCTCACGGTATTCTATAGCCGTGAGACCAGGGCGATGAAGAGGGAAAATCTGAAGAGTTCGAGTGATATCAGTGGATTCAGGCATGTGAGAACGGGGCTGCTCGATTTCGGCCACTATACCTTCCAGCCTGGCGTGTTGTTAAGAGTTCTGGGTGGGCGTCCCGATGTCGTAATAACCGGCCAGGCCGGCAGGTTGGATAGGTTGCTGCTGCTTGCGCTGTGCAAAATGCTCGAAATCAGGTTTCTGTGGTTTCAGGGTGGGGTGCCCTACACGGAGAAATGGCAGATCAAGCGCCATGATCAGCGTGGCTTTCTGAATCGATGGCTTAAACATTATAATCCCAAACCCGCGCTGACACTAAAAGCCGATGGGGTGATTGCATACTCCCGTCATGCGAAACAGTACTACATGGAGCAGGGGTTCAGGGCGGATTCGGTCTGGGTCGCGCCGAACTCGCCTGATACTGCAGCGCTGTACAGGTATAAAAAGGAGTGGCTGGGGCATTCGGAAATCCTCTCCGTCGAAAGGAATCGCTTCGCACCCTCAGGAGAAAAAGTACTCTTCACTCTGGGGCGCCTGAATAAGGTGCGAAAACTGGATACCCTGTTCCAGGCATTGAGTAAGCTTCAGAATGCGGGGCACGCTGTGTCACTGATTGTTATCGGGGACGGCGGGGAACGACCGAACCTGGAGAGATTTGCAAGAGATCTAAAGCTGGAGAACATATACTTCGAAGGCGCGATTTACGATGAGCGGGAATTGGCGAAATATTTCATGATTAGCGACATCTTCGTGACTCCGGGCGTTTCCAGCCTAGCCATCAAGATGGCCATGCTGTTTGGTGTACCTGTAGTCACAGCGAATTACGGGCTTGAGGTGCATGATGTGCAGGAAGGGGCGAATGGCTGCATTTTCCCTATGGACGATGTGAATGCGCTTACGGAAAAACTGGAGGCCTTACTCAAATCCAACAAGCTGATGACGCATCTTGGTCAGGGGGGGGCCAATACCATACGCCATAAGATCAATATAGACCGGATGATCCAGGGATTCCATGCAGCGATCGTCGGTGAACCGTCACAGGAAGGTAGTGCGGGGCTGAAAGGGGAGAACAATGGCTAACGCAAGGCCACTGAGTGCCATCGGTATATTTTCGGTCGCCTTTATGGCGCTACTGGTAGGGCATCTACTGCTGAAGGCCTATATGCCCAATGCCGCCATTGGAGGCATCGGTTTCCTGGCCATTGTTCTAATTTTCTCCTATGTGCTATTTATCCGTCGGGATCCTTTCGGCTTCGTCATGGTTATTTACATCTGCAGTCACTTCAATTACGCAAATAATCAGGGTGGGCTCTGGAATCTCATAGCGTTTGGCCTGCTGGGCATCTACGTAGTGCTGAGAAAGCCGGTGGGTGAGTTTCGCAGACCGGACTATCTCCTGTTCTTGCTGCTGGGTATTTTTATCCTCTGGAATCTGCTGGGTTGGGTTTTAAAGAACCCGATGCCGGTTGTCCCGCGACTGCAGGGGGTTGCGACCTTTTTTGGGCTTATCCTGATGTTCTATCTGGCGGGGAATCTGACTCTCAGCAAGGAGCGGTTCCGGTTATTCCTCACAGTAACCTTCGTGATGTTGATCTATCAGTTTCTTGTGGCGCTGAATCAACGCTATTTCATCATGCCGCTGAATACGCCCTTACTGGGTGGATATTCCGACATAGGGACGACCATTACACCGGCAACCGTGGATACGCCGGGAACCTTTACAAATTTCGAGCTGTTCAGCGAATATGCCGTATTGCTTGCCTCTCTTCTGATCCCGCTATTGGCTTCCAGTGTTACGAAGCGTGAACTGGGCTTTGGCATATCCCGCCTAGCGACCATGCTCCTGATCTGTTTTATGATACCTATGATGACCTCAACGCGCGCGGCGGTGATCCTTCTCGTTTTCGTAGTGGTGGCCTATTTTCTGATTTTCTCGACCAGGATTTTCTCGGTCATAGACCGGTTCGGTCGTCAGCTTGCCAGCCTGTTCGTGCTCGCCATGATTATTCCTGTCGTTGGTGTTTATGTCGGTCTGGGTCACCTGGAAAAGGATTTTTCCAATCTTTCTCCCACCCGGTTTACGGTACAAAGCGTGATATCCGGGAAGGCAATTAACCGGGGGGCGCTGACTTCATTGGCGCTGGCCAGAATGGACAGCGAGTCCTGGTGGCTGGGCTATGGCTATGGTATTCCTCGCTCTAACCGTTGGGCATGGCTTGGTGTTGATCAGAAAGAAGTGAAGATTGCAGGTTTCCATAGCCTGTATCTGTCCCTGCCTATGTTGTATGGGTGGATCGGGAGCTTTGCGTTCCTGGCTATGGTCATACTGACGGGCGGACGGTGCGCCCTGACCGCACTGCGGTATCGGAGAAGAAGGACCTTTCATGTAGTGCTTGCAGTGGGATTCAGCCTGTTCTGGCTCGTTTTTCTCGCCGACGAATACAAGATTAGTATTCTGCGCACTCCCAACTATCACATGTTGTTCTGGATCTGGCTTGGTCTGTCCAATGCATTGCTCAAGACCATTCGTCAGGATGATAAAACCAGGGTAGCAAAGCCGACTGTCCGGAGGAAGTCGCTGTGAGAGTCTTGTGGTTTACAAATACGCCCACACCGGAGATGGTCAGGCGGACAGGGGAGGGGGAAGGATATGGGGGGCACTGGGTAGATCAACTGTTAATGCATGCCAGCAAGATTGATGGCCTGGAGCTGGGCGTGGCGGCAGCCTGTCCCAGAATGCAGGATATTTCTTTTAAAGAAAGGAATGTTAGTTTTTTCGTAATTTCCCAGCCCAGGCGGTTCCATACCTTCGATATACGCACGCGGGATCTGAGAAGATGTGCTGCGATTATTGATGAGTTTAAGCCGGATATTATTCACATACACGGCAGCGAACACTTTTACGGTATGGTCAAGGCAGCCGGGCACACTGATGCGAAGATGTTGGTGTCTATCCAGGGTTTACTCGGTTCCTTTTCACGGGCCGCTCATTTCTTTGGTGCACTGTCGCTTGTTGAGATTGCCAGCAGCCTGAGAATACTCGAGTTACCGGTCAGGTTGGGGTTGCTTTGGAAGTACTACTACGCAAAAAAAGGTGCACGGAGGGAAGCAAGAATACTGGCTTCTGCGGATGGGTATCTAGGCAGGACGACCTGGGATCGTGCGCATGTAACAGGCTTTAACCGGAGCGCCGGTTATTACCATGTTGGTGAGATTCTGCGCCCCGACTTCTACGAGCGTCGTTGGGCGTTAGGAAAATGCGATCGTCATACGTTGATCTATACCAATGCCGGTCATCCATGTCGCGGCACAGAAAACCTGCTCAGGGCCATGGCCTTGTTGCGTGAGGAATTTCCTGATATCAGTTTGCGGCTTGCAGGGACTGTCAGTACCCGTAGCGGTTACGGGCGGTTTGTACGGCGTAAAATCAATGAGCTTGATCTTGGGGATCGGGTTGAATTTCTGGGGTATCTTGATGCCGGTACGATGGTTCGTGAACTGCTGCGCTCGCATGCCTTTGTGATTACCTCCTATATCGAAAACAGCCCAAATAGCCTGGCGGAGGCAATGCTGCTGGGTATGCCGTGTATAGGGAGCTATGTCGGTGGTATACCGGATATGCTGCAAGACCATGGCTCGGGTTTGCTTTATCCTGTAGATGATGTGCCGCTGTTGGCTGATAAAATGAGAAGAATTTTTGTGGATGATGAAATGGCAACAGGATTGGGAGAAAATGCCTCACGTGTGGCGCATGAGCGGCATGATCCTGAACTGGTTATAAATCAGCTAATGGCTGCCTATAAAAAGGCGGCACTTGGTTTTCCCCTGTAAAACGATATTGAGTTGAATCAGGATGCAAGTTTAAATTCGGCATTGGTTTTTAGAGGGATGGTGAATATTATTCGGTATATTCCTATAGGCAGCCGTTCATCTGCTATATACATTATTGAGCCTGTCACAATCCTAAATGCGCCAATTATCTCCTGATTCATTTCCGCACCTTGCCACCACGCTTTTCAATAGACTGCGCGGTAGTTTCTCGACAGCCAAATCCACACTACTGGCCGCATACTGGAAGATCCAGCTTGCGGGGCTGCACATTTTACGGATCACCGATTTTTTCGCCGTATGCCAGGCAGCCGCATCATTGTCGGGGAAAATAGTGTGTTTCGGTCTGCCGTCTGGTCGAATTATGCGGGCATTAACCATCCGTGTATTCTGGTAACCTTGGGTGCAGGTGCAGTTATCGAGATAGATAGTGACAGTGGTTTCAGTGGTGCCATGGTTGCGGCAATACAGTCCGTGTCTATCGGGAAAAGAGTCGGTAAAAGAATCATGGTTGGGGTTAATGCATCCATATCCGACGCGGACTGGCATCCAGTCGACCCGGTTCGGCGTGCAGCCTTGGAACAAGGCGACTCAAGCCCGGTAGTGATCGAAGATGATGTCTGGCTAGGTGCAAATGTGGTTGTGCTCAAGGGGGTTACCAGCGGCAAAGGTTCAACGATAGCAGCGAACAGTGTTGTCACGAAATCCATTCCACCCGGCGTTGTGGCAGCTGGTGTACCGGCCAGACCCATAGCGGAAATCCAGATGCATGGCCTGACCCCTGGAAAGGACCTGAGCAGGAAGACTGGTTAATGACTCGATCGTCACTGCGTTGCAGTATTCTGGCCATCGGCGATTACCCGGAAGGTGGTGCAGGCTCTCAGCGCCTGAGAATGCTGGCAAGAATTTTTCAGCAAGGTGTTGGTGAGGCATCGATCTGGATTATGCACCCGTCCAGCAGGGTGCCGATCAGGGAAAATAACAGCATCTCCGCCATAAAGGATGGCATCAGGTACACTTATCTCAGCGGCCGGCTGGTACGACCGGCAGGCGTGTTCGGGGCCTTGATGGATACCCTTGGTGGTATCGCTGCGAGCGTGCGACAGCTTGTTGGTAGGCAAGGCCGGAAGCCGGATTTGCTAGTGCTGTACACACCCAAATTTGTTAAATTTATTATTCCTCTGTTGGTCGCACGGTTGTTACATATTCCGGTAATTGTGGAAGTGTGTGAAATCTGGAGTAAATCGACCGATACAGTCGGGGCGGGCCTGCTCCGGCGCCTTGCCAGCAGTGGTGAACCCGTAATGGAACGACTCATTTCCCGGGTCCCGGTAGGGCTTCTGGTCATATCGCAAGGCATAAGCCACTACTATCAGGAACTTGGCATGCAAAATTCCGGAATCTATCTGCTGCCGGCACTGATCGATGCCGACCAGTACGAAAAGGGTGGAGTTACCGCTCTTAAGAAGCTGGAAGGTGTCAGGTATCTGCTTAACTCCGGTTCCTTCAATGAAAAGGACGGTCTGCCATACTTGATCCGTGCGATAGTCGGCGTTCGTGACGATTATCACGATATTCGATTGGTATTTACCGGGCATACTACGCTGGATATTGAGAAGCAGATACTCGAGATTGCCGGAGAAAATAGTCAGGACTGGATTGTGTTTACTGGGCATCTCTCCAGGGATTCTCTGATTTGGTGTTACAAGAATGCGCTCGGCTTGCTGTCATGCCGGTCTGACAGCGATTATGCGAACTACGGTTTTCCTACCAAGCTTGCGGAATACCTGGCAACCGGCACGCCGGTAGTTGCGACGAAGGTCGGTGATGTGACTGAGTATTTAAGTGATGGAGAGACGGCCTATCTCGCAGAGCCCGAAAATACAGGTAGTATCGAACAGGCGATACGCAGGTTGATCAAGGATCCAGTAACTGCGGCTGACACAGGCCGGGCGGGGGTCAGGGTGGCGCGCGATACATTTGACTACCGAGTTCATATCGACAGGGTAGCCGATTTTATTCATCAGAGAACATGAAAAAGATCGGGTCTATCCGGGTTTCCCAACGAATTTACCAAGCATTTCAGGTTGACGCAATGACTTGAATTCACATGCAAACACGGGCTTCATTCCCTCTGTAGATT
>VAPE01004218.1_pt1 | contig 12356 bp, 11 predicted proteins | sample 3393911 | NCBI WGS metagenome assembly VAPE01 (sample SAMN08290436, study PRJNA428436) | hydrothermal vent metagenome | isolation source: Deep-sea hydrothermal vent chimney | place: Atlantic Ocean: South-mid Altantic Ridge | reverse complement strand
TGGATGATTTATCTAAAAGTTTTGTCAACGAAGCCAATGAGCTGCTCGAAAGCCTCGAAGAGGCGCTTCTGAAACTGGAAAATCATCCGGATGACAAGGAAAAAATCAACACGGCCTTTCGCGTGATGCATTCGCTGAAAGGAACGGGAGCCATGTTCGGTTTCGATGAGCTGAGCGCCTTTACACACGAAATGGAAAACTTGTACGACCTCGTGCGTTCCGGAAAGCTAAAACCCGATAAGAAGTTGATTGACTTCACTTTTAAAAGTATTGACCTGATCCGGAAGTTGCTTGATAAACCCGATGATGCAGAAACACTAACCATGAAACATGCATTTGTGGAAGAACTAAAATCAAAATTTCCTTTGGAGAAAACGAATATTTCTTCAAAAGAAAAGGATTTTACTTCCAAAAAATCGAAATCGAAACCAACGAAAAAAATGTACCCGGCTACCTGGTACATCCATTTTGAGCCGCATCAGAATATTTTGAAAAACGGTACACGGCCTTTATATCTGTTGGACGAACTGGCCGAAGCCGGTAGGATAAGAACTTTTTTACATACGGAGAATTTGCCTGAATTCGAGCATCTTATCGTTGAAAATGTTTATGTTTCCTGGGATGTGCTTATTGCAACGGATAAAGAGAAAAGCTTTTTAAAAGATGTTTTCATTTTTGTGGAAGACAACAGCCGGATTAAAATTGAAAAGCTATCGGAAAACGATTTGCTATCCCATCCCGATTTTGAAAAACAGGTGGAAACTTTAAAATTGGCGAGAAGTATCACACCGGAAAAATTGCAACAGCTGACTGCAGCACTCTCTTTTCCTGAAAAGGAGAAAACACCGCAACCGGAAGAATTTGCCGAAGAACCCGAATCTGACCTGAAACCTGACGACAAACCGGAAAAAGATGATGTTCAGCAGAAAATTTTGCGCGAGACCGTTCGTGTGCCTTCTGTAAAACTGGATGAACTGCTCGACATTATCAGCGAGTTGGTAACAACACAGGCCCGTTTGCTGCATTACAGCCACAACCACGAAGACCCGGAGTTGGAAGATATTGCAGAAGCTTATGAGAAACTGTCGCAACAGCTAAGGGAAAATGCACTGGGCATACGGCTGATACCGATTTATACCATTCTGATTCGTTTTAAACGGCTCGTGCGCGACTTATCGTCTCAAATGAACAAAGAAATTACGCTGAAAACGACCGGCACCGAAACAGAACTGGACAAATCAATAATCGAAAAACTATACGACCCGTTAATGCATATCCTGCGCAACAGCATCGACCATGGCATTGAAACGGCTGAAGAAAGGATAAAAGCCGGAAAACCGGTCCACGGACTGATTCATATTGAAACTTCCTATATCGGAGCCTATGTTCAAATAAAAATTTCGGACGATGGCCGGGGTATGGACGAAGAAGTGTTGAAAAAAGCAGCCGTGGAAAAGGGCTTTATCAAACCCGGCGCCGAAATTTCACGAAAAGAACTACTGCTACTGATTTTCCGACCCGGATTTACCACTTCCAAAAAGGTTAGCAACGTCTCCGGCCGGGGCGTGGGCATGAATGTGGTCAAAAAAAATATTGAAGACCTCCGGGGAAGTATTGAACTGGAAACCGAAAAGGACAGAGGGACGACCGTAAAGATTCTTCTGCCGCTGACACTTTCCATTATCAACGGCCTACTGATTTACGTAGGGAACAATCGTTATATCTTTCCCATGAGTAATGTAAAACAGGTTTATCCGGTTACCCGCGAGGAGTTGCAAAGCACTTTCAATAATGTTATTTCCAAAAATAATCATCAAATTCCGTTTGTTGATTTGGTGAAAGAATTTGGAGAAGAGAATGTTAACTATCGTGAAATGTATCTGATTGTGGTGGATTATGGAAAAAAGGAGATGGGTTTTGTCATTAATGGTGTGGTGGGAAAATACCAGGCAGTGATAAAACCGCTGAGCCGTATAGCACAAAAACAGGAGATTTTCTCAGGGGCTTCTGTCCTCGGCGATGGGGAAGTGGCACTCGTTATAGATAGCAACAAAATGATTAACAAATTTATTAACAATTGATTACTATGGAAACGGACACAACCGACAGGGTTGAAAAAAAACAGTACTACATTTTGTTTTACCTCGCAGGAGAACCTTTTACCATTAATGTAAAATATGTTCTCAGGGTGCTGGAAGCCACTTCGTTTACAAAAGTTCCGCAGGGTCCCGCTTTTCTAAAAGGCGTCATTAATTTTAACGGAAATGTTTTGCCGGTGGTGGATACTTACCTCAAATTTGGCTTCCCGGCAAAAGAAGGTTTCCAAAAATCCCTGATTTTGGTGCTGCACCTGAATGTGGAGCAGGAAGAGACCAACCTTGGTATCCTTGTGGATGGTTCGGATGATGTGTTTGAAGTGCGCGATGCCGATATTAAACCTTATCCGGCCACCGGAAACAAATACAATGTGGAGTATATTGATGGGGTCATTGAGCGAAAGGAGAAGTTTATTTTGATTTTAAATCCTGAAAAATTGTTTGGAAAAGAGGCCTTTCTTAATGTTGACAACACAAAATTATCTGAAGGCGGCAATAGCGGGGCTAAAAATGAAAAAGATTAAAACCGGGAATAAATTTATTATGAAAATATTGATTATTAAATAACCATAAAGATGAAAAAGATGAATTTTCGTGCCAAAATGATTAGCCTGATGGCAGTGATCCTGCTGATATTTTTGAGTTTGGGCTTTCTTATGCAAAAAACCATTAAGACCTCAGTATCAGGGATAACAAATTTGTATAACGGAAGTGTTATTACCCAGTACCGGTTGTCCGGTTTAAAAGCAAACCTGTTGTCTAAAATTCAGATTCCCGTGCAGGAGTTTAGGAGCACGGGCGTTCCGGAAGCTTCTGCAGATTATCAGCTCAGGGCATCCATGAAAGATATCAGGAATCAATTCCTGAAAATACGTAACGAAGGGATATATTCATCTCAGGAACAGGCACTTCTTACCAATATGGCTGCCAGCCTCGATAAATTGTTCGGTACTGTTGAAAATATTATTGATTTTAAGGGAGATATCAGTAAAAAAGAAGATCATCTGCATTGGCAAAAGCTTTACAACAGTTTTAACATGACAACAGAGAAATTCGAAAATGATTCAGAGGTGTTTTCGTCCATGAAAGCTAAGAATGATAAATTGTTGATGGCTAAAATCAAAAAATCACTCTCCACAAAATACCGGTTGAACAATGCAATCCTTATTTTGGGTTTTCTGATTATTTTCATTTTTTCATTCATGTTTATAAAGGATATCTCAAAAAAATATCGGATGGTTATCAAATATTTGGTAAATCTTTCAAAGGGTGATTTGACGGAGGACATTCCGGATATTGCGCATGATGAGTTAGGCTGGATTTTGCGACATGTCCGCATTTTACAAGAGAGTCTGAGAAACATAACGGTCGAGATTAACACGGCAGCAGGCAACCTATCCGTTGCCAGTCACGATTTGAGCGCTTCTTCACAAAGCATTGCCCAGGGAGCTTCCGAGCAAGCCTCTTCGATAGAGGAAGTCTCCAGTTCGGTGCAAGAGCTGGCATCCAATATTCATCAGGTGGCCGACAATGCAAAAGCCACAGAGAATGTGGTTATTCAACTCTCCGAGACAACTAAAACGATGGTTGATGCGGCACAGAAGAGCCAGGAAAAAATGAAAGCCATTACAGAGAAAATAGGTATCATCAGCGAAATTGCTTTTCAGACAAATATTCTGGCATTAAATGCTGCCGTGGAAGCTGCCCGTGCAGGCGAACACGGCAGAGGTTTTGGCGTGGTGGCTGTAGAGGTGGGAAAACTGGCCGAAAGAAGTAAAAAGGCCTCTTCCGAGATTGAAAGTCTGATTCATTCCAGCGTCGATGTTATTGGCCATGCCGGAAAAATGATGCTGGAGATGGCTCCGGAAGTAACAAAAACTACCAATATGGTGAAGAGCATTTCGACTGCCAGCGTTGAACAAAAGCTCGGTGCCGACCAAATTAATGATGCTGTTCAGCAATTTAATGAGATAACGCAACAAAATGCCGCTGCCTCGGAAGAAATTGCTACCAGCGCCGAAGAACTTTCCGCCCAGGCCGACCGGTTGATAGAATCACAATCATTCTTTAAATTAAAAAATAAGGCTAAAATCGCCGGCTCACAAAAAAATACAGCACCCCGTGTGAAGAAAAAAATTCCGCAAACAGTTACCTCCGGACAGAAAAGCAAAGGGAAAAAAGGAGTAAATATCGATCTCGGAAAACCAGATAATTTGGATAAAGGATATGAACGGTTTTAAAAATTCTACACGGACGTAATGAATAAAGGCACTTTTAAATCGGAGTATGGCCAATTGAGCGACAGGGATTTCCGGCGGCTTAGTGCCTTTATTTATGAAACTTTCGGGATTTACCTGCCCGAAAAAAAACATTATTTACTCCAAAACAGGTTGCTGCCGCGATTGCAAAAACTGGGATTTACTTCCTATTCGGCTTATGCCGACTATGTTTTGCAACAGGGAGAACACGGAGAGGAAACATTTGAAATGATAAGTGTTGTTTCAACCAACAAAACTGAATTCTTTCGTGAAAAGGCACATTTCGATATATTGCAGCAAGAACTTCTGCCTTATTTTTACGAACAAAAGATAAATATATGGAGCGCCGGGTGTAGCAGTGGCGAAGAGGTTTACAGCTTAACTATGTTGCTTGGCGAGGAAAAATCAGCCGGAAATATCAGCGACTTTATTGTTTACGGAAACGATATCTCAGGACGTATTCTCGAAAAAGCGGTAAAAGCCGTTTATCCTTACCAGGAGATTGAGTCTATTCCGGAGAAATATCGTCGGAAGTACCTGATGCGCAGCAAGAATAAAACCAATGCAACCATTCGTATTGTACCCGAATTGCGGGGAAAAACAAAATTTGTCCGGGAAAACCTTGTAGGAAAGCGCGACACCATGCCTCACGATTTTCAGTTTGTTTTTTGTCGTAATACCTTAATCTATTTTGATAAGGAAACACAATATAAGGTGGTCAACCGTCTTGTTGAGCATCTGATTCCCGGTGGCTTCCTGATTCTGGGACATGCCGAGTCATTGGTAAACCAGGTGCCGGAAGGAATTAATTTAATCTATCCAACCATTTACCAAAAAGATATGTAGCCATGAACAAAGAAAAAAAAACACAGCAACAAATCAAACAGTTACAGAAAGAAAATAAAATTCTCCTGAAACAAATCGTGGAGTTGAACAAAAAACTTGTTGAGTCGGAGGCTTTTAAGAGCCATTTTTTGTCGAATGTTACCAACGAAATTATTAACCCCTTCGCCTCGGTGATGGGACTTTCGCAGCAAATCATGGAGCTGAAAGGGGGAAAAATGGAGGAAGCGGTGGAGATTGCTGCACTCATCTATTCCGAGGCGGCTTTGCTTGATTTTCAGTTGCGCAATATTTTTGTGGCGGCACGTCTTGAAGCTGGTGAGGAAAAACCCGAACTCATGAAAATTGACCTGCCCGGTTTGGTAAGCGGAATAGTAGATAAAATCAGGCATGAAGCCGATAAAAAACAAATCACTTTCCGGATAAAATACGAAGAGGGAACAGAGAGTTTTGTTTCGGACAGAGAAAAACTGGGTCTTATCCTTTTAAACCTGCTGAGTAATGCCGTTAATTTTTCCAATCCCGGAAAAGTTGTTGTTGTCAGCGCAGCACGGAGCAATGGGAACCTTGTGCTGAAAGTGGAAGACCAGGGCATCGGCATGACAAAAGAAGAAATCAGCCGGATTTTCGATCGCTTCCACAGGGCAAACCCCATGATTCAGTCGCTTAGTCCGGGTAGTGGCCTCGGACTGGCCGTGGTGGAAGGCCTTCTGTTTATCCTGAATGGTAAAATTGAAGTGGATTCGGCCTTGAACAAAGGAACCACTGTGCGTGTTCTTATTCCTGAAGAAAACCCGGAAAAAATAGAACTTGATGATGATCTGTTTTTTGATGACGAAAACGAAGAAAGTTTCTAAAGTCTATGATGCAACCGCATAGAACATATTATCTTTATCCTTCCAACATCTTTGTCAGCAGAGATTTGTATTATGTTACCACGCTTTTGGGCTCTTGTGTGGCTGTTTGTCTTTACGACCGGCGCCAGCAATTTGGCGGAATGAACCATTTTATGTTACCACTGTGGAACGGAAACGGACTGGCGTCGCCGAAATACGGAAACATAGCAACCCGGCAACTAATACAGAAAATGGAAAACCTCGGAAGTCGCAAAAGTGACATCATAGCTAAGGTTTTTGGTGGTGCTTCGGTGTTGGATATCAATACCAATATTTTTCATGTGGGCGAACGAAATGCCGAGGTGGCCAAATCCGAACTTACAGCACTGGGAATAAGCATTGTGGCCTCCAGTGTTAAAGGCGACAGGGGGAGAAAGATAATTTTTAATACCTTTACGGGTGAAGTAAGACAAAAATATATTGAAAAAAGAATACTAAGATAACCATGTTTGACAAACAACATCCTATACAGGTACTGTTGGTGGACGATTCCCGAATGGTTACCAGTGTGGTGTCAAGGATAATTGAAGAGGATGAGGGCTTTCAGGTAATAGGTATTGCCAGCGACCCGTATGAGGCTGTGGATATCATGAAAAAGAAACGCCCTGACGTTATTTTGCTTGACATTGAAATGCCACGCATGGACGGGTTGACTTTTTTGCGTAAAATCATGAGTCAGCATCCCATCCCGGTGGTGATATTTTCCGGTGTAGCCGAAAAAAACTCACATAATGCCATTAAAGCGTTGGGGTATGGTGCTGTAGCTGTTTTGCAAAAGCCGAAGTCGATTATCTCGCCTGATTTTCAGGAGATAAAAGTTCGCTTTATGGAGGCTCTGAAGGGAGCCGCGGCCTCAAAGCCCAGGTTAAAGCTATTGAATCCTTCTTTCAAAAAATGTCATCCGTTCCCGGCAGAGGCATTGTTGGAAAAAGAAGCCAAAGCCGGACAGCAGAAGGCCAGTCGTCAGGTCGTTGTGGTAGGCTCGTCCACAGGCGGAACACAAGCCATCGAATTTCTGATACGAAATTTAAATCCCGGCAGACCCGGAATACTCATTACCCAACACATGCCCGGCGAGTTTACAAAAGCTTTTGCCGAAAGGCTGAACTCTTTTTCGCCCCTGCTGATCAAAGAAGCCGAAGATGGCGAAGTAGTCAGAAACAATTGCGTTTACATCAGTAATGGTTTTTACCATTTGCTAATAGAAAAACACAGACGCGAATATGTGGTCCGGTTAAAGGATGGTCCTTTGGTAAACCTTCATAAGCCGTCGGTGGATGTACTGTTTAGGTCGGCAGCCAGTCATGCCGGGACGCACGCCGTTGGAATATTGATGACCGGGATGGGAGATGATGGCGCCAGGGGACTGTTGGAGATGAAAGAAGCCGGCGCCATGACTATAGCGCAGGACGAAGCCAGCTCGGTGGTGTTTGGCATGCCAAGGGCGGCTATCCGGCTCGGGGCAACACAAAATGTGTTTTCTCTGAAAAAGATTTTGGATTACCTGAACGGATATTTATCTGATCATTAAACTCGTAAAACAAATACATGATGATGAAAGCGGATAAGAAAAACAAAATCCTTGTGGTAGATGATATGGACATCAACCTGGAACTGATTAAAAGTGTCTTTGACCTTGAAAGAAACTTCTCATTGGTAACAGTTTCAGATGGAAAATCAGCCATCAGCAAAGCAAAAACCAATTATTTCGACCTTATTCTGCTGGATATCATGATGCCTGAAATGGATGGTTATGAAGTGTGCAAAATTCTTAAATCATATCCGACAACAAAAAATATACCGATTATTTTTCTTACAGCGCTTAACAGTCCTAAAGATATTAAAAAGGCTTTTCAATACGGGGCAGTCGATTACATCTCAAAGCCCTTTTCGATTGAGGAACTGACAGCACGTGTTAACCTGCATATTTCATTGAAACGAACTACGGAAGAGCTGATTGAGGCAAAACGGAATGCAGAGGCTGCCGCCGAAGCCAAAGCTATTTTTCTTGCCAACATGTCGCACGAACTGCGTACGCCCATGAACGGTATTATCGGCATGGTGGATATCCTGAAAAGGACGGAACTTACCGAAGCACAGCACGAATACCTAAACATTATTGAGTCTTCGGGAGAAAATTTACTGACCATTATCAACGATATCCTCGATCTTTCAAAGATTGAAGCCGGCCACATGGAACTCGAAAGTATCACTTTTTCTTTGAAAGATGAGCTAAGACGTGTTATGAACATCATGCAAATTATCGCCGATAAAAAGCGGCTGCCGATTATCTTAAATATCGGCAAAGATGTGCCTGCTTATGTGAAAGGAGACCCGGTTCGGCTGAAACAAATTATTATCAACTTAGTGAACAATGCCATCAAATTTACCGAAAAAGGCAGCATTACTGTTTCTGTGGAAAATCTGGATACAAAAGAGGAAAAAGCACGATTGCTCTTTAAAATTAACGATACGGGTATCGGTATTTCGCCAGAAGGACAAAAAAAGCTTTTCCAGTCGTTTTCGCAGGTGGATAAATCTACAACACGTAAATATGGCGGAACAGGGCTTGGGCTGATGATTAGCAGAAACCTGACACAAATGATGGGAGGCGATATTGGAGTGGAAAGCGTGGAAAGCGTTGGCTCGACATTTTGGTTTTATGTCTTTCTTGAACTTTCCGATGAAGAGAGTTATAAAAAACGACATCAGGAAGGGGAAGAAACTGATACGGACAAAACGCGTGTACATGTGAAGCTGAAGATTTTACTCGCCGAAGACAATAAAATTAACCAAAAAGTGGCTGTGTTGCATCTGAATAATCTGGGCCATCAGGTGGACATTGCCAACAACGGTAGAGAAGCGGTGGAAAAATATGAAAACATTGGTTATGACTTAATCTTTATGGACGTGCAAATGCCCGAGATGGATGGCATAGAAGCCTGTAAAAAAATAAGAGAAATAGAAAAGAAATCCGGTGGCATGAAAAAAATACCTATCATTGCAATGACGGCCAACACATCCGAAGAAGAAAGGAAAAAGTATGTGAAAGCAGGCATGGACGATTATGTCAGCAAACCCTTTAAGCAAAAAGAATTAATTGCATTATTTAAGAAATATACTGTATAACAGGAGGTTGTGATATGAAACAGTTTGACTTTAACAACAAAAATATTCTCATTGTTGAAGACACGGTGACCAGCAGTCGTTTTTTTGATGCGGCGCTGAGTCGCACCAATGCTAATTTGTTATGGGCCGAAGATGCCGATGATGCCATCAAAATATTTGATGATAACAAAATCGACCTTGTTCTTCTGGATTTAAATCTGCTTACCACAAGTGGCTTTGAAGTTTTAAAATATATCCGGAAAAAAGATAAAAATATTCCGGTTGTGGTTCAGACAGCTTATATTTTGTCCGGCGAAGAAGAAATGAGTTTCAAATTAGGCGCCAGCGATTTTATTGCCAAGCCTATTAAACTTAACCAGTTGATGGAGACGGTTATGAGGTTTTTAGGTGAAGAGAAAACAGGAGCCACCGGATAGCTTATCCCCTGTTTTCGTTCAAAAAAATGCCTTGAAACGAGTAAACTTCCGTATTATGTTTTGTCGTCTACGACCCGATAGAGCAATGATTTTGAAAACATCCACTATATTTGCCACCGAGGAAAACTTTTCGTTTATTAGCTCATTTTAATCATAATTATTGGCGATTAAACTTTCTCTCGCTGGAAGAAGCATTCGCCAATATATCGTTTTAAAACAATTGTCTTTGACCGATTTTTTATCATTATGGAGCATCATAGTCAATTAGCCGTAATTATATTGAACTGGAATAATGCTTCCGACACCATTGAATGCCTGAATTCCGTTTTAACAGCAACCAAAAACATTTCGTCTGTTGTATTTGTAGTGGATAATGGTTCTGAGGATAACTCGGCAGAACAAATCCGGTCATGGCTTAAACAGCAGAAAATTGGTTTTTCTCATTTTAGAAGAAAAGAAAAAGAAAATTTTCATTCGGTTTCGGATAGTTCCGGCGGATTTGTCTGTTTATTGGAAAATCAGGAGAACTTAGGCTTTGCTAAAGGAAATAATGTAGCTATTAAGTTTGCCCTCCATCATTTTCCTGTTTCCTTTGAAAAGTATCTTTTATTAAATAACGATACCATTGTTCCGCTACAAGGAATTAACCATCTGCTAAAAGCTGCTGAAACTTATCCGGAGTTTCTGGTCTGGACACCTGTTATCATTTATGCCGATCAAAAAGATAAAGTGTGGAATGCAGGTGGCTTTCTTGGCCGGTGGGGAGGAAGAAAGTACCTCGCTCATAAAAAGCAGCAAAGCCAGTTGCCCTCTTCCGGAGTCAGGCAAATTACCTTTATTACCGGGTGTGCTTTGTTGGCCGATAAAAGTATTTGGGAGAGAAATCTTTTTTTAAATGAAGACTTCTTTTTTGGTGAAGAGGATTATTTTTTTTCCATGCAGATGAAAAAACTGAAAATAAAAATGGCCGTTGCTTTCGATGCAGTGATTTATCACAAGATTAGTTCTTCTATTCAACAGGTGTCCCCTAAATCTCCATTACCGTTTTTATTTATCCATTTCCTTAACCGTACCGTTGATATGAAAAAATGGATGTCTCCCATGCTTTTTAAAATATGGAAGCCCGGGTTTATGCTACATGCAGCTTTTAACACCTGGTGGAAACGTTGGTATTCATTCTCTACCATGTGGCAATTTACCCGGTTATTAGAACAACAATCAAGAAATAAAATCAAAGTAACGAAAGAAGATTTCTTTGGAGCCGGAAAGCTTTTTAAAAGTAAAGCAAAATAAACAGCATAATTAGTGTGACTCAGAGGTTCTTAGAGCATGTCTATAGAGTAAGCGTAAATTAATTAAAGAATATAGAACACTGATTAATCTCGTTTATACTGCTTCTTATTAAAAATACAAAGTATTCTTCAATTAGAAGCAGTTATGCCTGGTACGGCCTTTACTATTTTGCAAACTTGTTCCGTAACGGTTAAAACGAGCTGATGTACAGTGGAAAGAACGGAATAAAGCAACCGGAACCCGTGTTACGCAACTCCTGAATTTGAGGTCAGAAAAGGAGCCAAAGCTATCGGTGTTTCTAAATGGTTAGAAAACGCAAGTATTTCCCGGGTTTATTAAACAGATAATCTACCTTTGAAAAAATTTCTTGAACAAAATATTTTATCATGGATTCCATTGAAAAAATTCATTATAAAAAAGAAGCGGAAGGCTATTTTGAAAATATCAACAGTACCCTTATCGATCAATTGCCTGAGAATCCGGGAGATATTTTGGATGTGGGTTGTGCAACAGGAAAGCTGGGAGAAGACATAATTCAAATTAAAAGTCCCGCGTCCTATGTTGGAATCGAAGTGGTTGGCGCGGTGGCAAAAGAGGCAAAAAAAAGGTTGACCAATGTTTATGTAGGACAGGCGGAAGAATGGATGCCTAAATTGAAAAGCAGGTCTTTCGACTGGGTAATTCTTGCCGATTCATTGGAACATACCGTCAACCCCTGGGCTATCTTAGAAGAGGTGAACAGGGTATTAAAAAAAGGAGGACATGTTTTAATCAGTCTTCCTAACGTGAGAAATCTTGGTGTAATTACGGAACTGTTGGTAAAAGGCACCTGGAATTACCGTGATTTTGGCATCATGGACCAGGGACATCTTCGGTTTTTTACAAAAAAGACCATATTCAAAATGCTGGATGATTATGGGTTTATCGTTAAGAAAGTTTACTCAAATCCTCGCAACCGCTGGAAAAAATTCAGAGGCAGGTTTATCTCCCGGATAATTTCTTTGGGGTTAGGACAGCCCTCGGCTTATGAAGAATTTATTACAGTACAGTGGATTATAGTTGCCGAAAAAATAAAAGACAGAAACGAAAAGGAAAATTGAGAAGCTGACAATCTGACTAATGATATTCAAAAATTTGGTTCTATGTTGTTAAGTGTGGGTAACGAAATTTCAAATCCCAAGCGCCAAAACACAAATAAATATCAAATCCAAATTTTAAAATTACCAAAGCGAGGTTTATACGGATGATTATTTTATCTGTTAAAACGAATTGTTAACGGGGTTTGTACTTGTGTTTATAAATCCTTAAAAACTTCTTAAACCTGTATTGAAACAGCTTAAAAAGTACCAAAAAATCAGACAGAATCGTTTCGGTTAATTTGAATTTCTTGCCAGAGGCGAGACAGGTATAATTTGGTGCTTATTT